>Ga0181560_10000977_pt1 | contig 26626 bp, 19 predicted proteins | sample 011ome_20_FD_133751 | JGI IMG/M metagenome (GOLD analysis project Ga0181560, IMG submission 133751) | Coastal salt marsh microbial communities from the Groves Creek Marsh, Skidaway Island, Georgia - 011509CT metaG (megahit assembly) | ecosystem: Environmental > Aquatic > Marine > Intertidal...
CTCTTGGGCGGCGGCGGCGGCGGCGGCGGCGCACACGGCGGGCTGAGCGCGCAGCTGTCCGGGCTCGCCGGGCTCTCTGGGTTCGCCGGGATAGGAGACACCGCGGAGGCGGCCGCGGCCGCGGCGCTCGAGCGATGGGCGCGCGAGGGGTTGATGGACAGCGCGAACAGGACGGCGCCCGCGGCGTCCGCGCCAGCTGTGCGTCCGCCGCCGGCGCCGCCGCCCGTCGATCGTCAGCTCCGCGCGGCGCAGCGCGCCGCGCGCGACGCGCGAGAGGCTGTCGCTGGCGCGTGGTCGGACGGCCAGACCCCCCCCGACGCGTTGCGACAGATGCTGTCTCAGCTCGAGTCGCAGCTCGAACGCCTCCAGCGGCGGCACGACCAGGCGGCGACGGCGATGCACGCGGCGCTCGCCATCCGCGACGGAGGCGGCGCCGGCGGCGCCGCCGCGCCCTCGCCCGCGCCGCGGTCCTACCCGCCCGCGCCGGCGCGTCCCGGCGGCACGTCGCAGTACCCCCCGCCGCCGCCCGGCGGCGTTCGCCTAAACTCTAACTCGGCGCGTCGGCGTCGCGCGAGTCCCTCGACGCGCACGACGTCGGACGCGCAGACGCCGCCGCCGCCGCCCACGGCGGACACGTCCACGGGGATGCGCACGCCGCCGAACGAGGAGGAGGAGGCGTCGGCGGGATCTGGATCCGGGACTACTAATCGTCGTCGATCCTCGGCGGAGCGCGAGGAAGAGGACGCGAGACGACGACGAAGACGCGAGGGGAGAAGAGGGCCGCTCGGTTTCCTCGCGAACGTTTTCGACGCCGTCAGAGGCGGCGGCGCGAGGCGCGACCGCGAGCGGCCGCGACGCGCGGCGGCGTCGGTGGAGCGGAGCCAAGGGACGCAGGCGTCGCCCGCGGTCGCGACGGACGACACGCAGACGCAGAGCGCGCGGATGGACTCCGTGAGCACGAACACGACGGCCGCGGCCGCCGCGACGGATCCGCCGCGGTCGTCGTTTCGGTTCGAGTTCAACGCCAACACGCTCGGCGGCGACGCCGCGCCGCCGAGCGTGTTGGCGGCCGCCGCCGCCGCCGCCGCTGCGAGCTCGACGACGGCGCCCGCGATCGCGAACGGCGGCGTGACACACACAACGAGCGTGGATTCGAACGGACGCGTGGTGCACAGGTTCCAGACGGTGACGGTCTCGCGCGCGCCGTCGGCGGCGCCGGCGCCGGCGGCGGAGGGGGAGGGGGAGGGGGCGCGAGACGCGCCGCCGCCGCCGCCGCCGCCGCGAGCGTCCGAATCCGCGGATTCGTCGGGGACGATCCCGGAGGCGTTCCAGCAGATGATGAGCGCGGTGCTCGGGAGCCTCGACTCCGCCCGACAGCAGCAGCCCGCGCCGGATCGGCGACCGGCGGAGGGAGGATCGGCCGAGGGGTCGGCTCCCGCGCCGCAGATGTTCCAGGAGCTGATGAGCACCCTGCTGAATAACCTGCAGGACGTCACCGGCGGCGCGGCGACCGACGGCGCGCGGCCGACGACGCAGCGGCTTCGGCTCGTGCCCGTCCCCGGCGGCGGGTACACGCTCGCGCCCGAGGCGACGCCCGCGTCCGCGTCGGCGTCCGCGTCGGCGTCCGCGTCCGCGCCTCCTCCTCCCGACCCCGCCCCGGTCGTCGCCGCCGCGGACATGGAACCGGACCCGCCGTCGCCGCCTCCGTCGCCGCCTCCGACGACGACGTGGACCGAGGCCGTGGACGACACCCCGCCGGCGCTTCCCGAGGCGAGCGACGCGTCGGTTGACGTTCCGTCTTCTTCCCCCGAGCGCTCGACGGCGGCGGCGGCGGCGACGACGACGACGCGCGTCGCGGACGCGCGAGAGGCGGCGGCGGCGGCCGCGGAGGCGCGCTTGGCCGCGGCGGGGACGCCGGAGCCGAACGAGGAGACGCATGAGGTCGCGCGCGGGCTCGGGATGCAGCTCCCGGCGCGACGGGCGGCGAGGAAATCGCCCTCGACGCACCCTCAGGCGCCGTTGGACTGACGAGGGACGAGAGAGAATTTTCCGCGTTCGCGTTCGATTTTTTGAAATTTTAATACGGGAATTTACGACCGATGGTCGAAAAGCGCGTTCAGATGTAATACGGTTCGCGAGAAAAACCCTATGCGTTTTTGGTCAAATCGTTATCCTCAATCTGAACGCGAGAATGCGTTTCGCGAGGAGTACAAGTACTTACGTCACAGGTTTTCAGTCACGAATATGGACCGTTGAATTGGCTAGAATTCTCCCCCGCGCGCGCGCATTGCACGCGACGCGCCTCACGTCATCATGGCGCCTAAGAAAAAGACCCCGGCTAAATCAAGCACCCCAGGCGTACCCGTGAAGTCGGTCACGCCGGCGAAGAAGATCGCGAAGAGCCCGAAGACGACCGTGAGCGAGCCGAAGACGCTCTTCTGTCCCAGATGCTCGATGGGTCCGATGAACAAAGCCGGGCTCGCGATGCACGAGGCGCGGTGGTGCAAGAAGAAGGACCGCCCGGCGGCTCCCCCGGGTAACTTAGGCGACCTCGCCGACGACGACGACGTGACCATCGCGGAGCTCAGTCGCAGGCTGAAGAAGGCGAGCAGGCGAGCGAAGAAGGGCGAGCGCGTCAGCGAGGAGAAGACGCTCTTCTGCGACAAGTGCAAGAAGGGACCGATGAACAAAGCCGGCCTCGCGATGCACCAGGCGCGTTGGTGCAAGGGGCCGGGCGCGGTCCTCAAGACCCCGAAGGCTGCCGCCGCGAAGCCCGCCGCGGGCGCGAAGACGCCGAAGACGCCCGAGCCGAAGACGCTCACGTGCGCCAAGTGCGGCAAGGGTCCGATGAACAAAGCCGGGATGGCCATGCACCAGGCGCGGTGGTGCAAGCCGAAGTGAGCGGCGGGCGATCGACGGGGTTTTAGACCCGCGCGCGCGACGTGTGAACCGCCGCGATCCGTCGGACGTCCGCCATCGAGGAAAAGCTCGAGAGGCGGCGACGGAACGACGCGAACGACGACGGAATGATTGTAAGTAAAGAGCGACCCAATTCACAATTCAACGCGACTCCGCGACGCCAGCCTTTTCAATTCTACCGTAGTAGATCCCCCTACTAGACGCGCCGCCGCCCCGCCGCGCCCTCCCCCGACCGCCTCACCTCCGCGCCATCCGCTTCAGCATCAACCCACCCCACGCCGCGGCGCCCACCGCGGCGCCGCCCAAGTGCGCGGCGTGCCCGACCCCGCTCTCCCCCAGCCCCAACCGCGCGCCGTAATAATCCCTGGCGACGAACGCCGCCGCGAGGACCGCGTTCGGCACCGGGAGCACCATGTACAGATACACGGTGCTGCCCGGCCAAAGCAGCGCGTTAAGGAGGACGATCGCGTTGACCGCGCCGCTCGCGCCGAGCGCGGGCGGGGTCGTGAGGTACCCGACGTTGTTCTCCCAATACCGACCGGCGCTCTGGAAGATCCCGCGTCCCTTCGGCGCGCGCTCGGCGCGTTTGTACTCGCACCACGCGACGTGCGCGCCGCTCGCGACGACGCCGGCGACGACGTACAGGTTCAGCAGCGCCGCCGGGCCCAGCGCGCGCGCGACGTCCCTGCCGAAGAAGTACAGCGCGAGCATGTTCGCCGCGAGGTGCGAGACGTCGCGGTGCGAAAACGCCGACGTCAACAGCGTGTGCCATCGCCCGCGCTTTATCGACTCCTCGCTCACGAGAAAGTTCGCGCGCATGAACCGCGGATCGAGGTTGTGCCACGCCGCGAACACCGCGACGTTGGCGAGCGCGATCGCGTAGAGCATGTGCTCGCCCGTCATCGCGCTCCCCGGCGCGTATCGGACGTGGGCGCGGTAAGAACGCGACGCGCGCTGAGACGCCACACGGGTGCCAACTCTGTCTCGCTGTCGCGACGGAAAGAGCGACGACGGCGCGCGGGGAGATCTCAGCCTCGCGACCGCCGCCGCGGCGCTCGCGCTCGCGCCGAGCGGTCTCTCGCGCGCGCACGCGGCCCAGTACGCGGCCGCGTCGCGTCGCGGGGACGGAGGCGTCCCGCGCGCGCCCCGCGCGGCGAACCCGCGCGCGAGCTCGCGACAGCTCTCGACGACGGACGACGGCGTCGACGGCGTCGTCGTCCGCGTCGTCGCCGCCGTCGTCGCCGCGAACCCGCGGGCGAGGACGCTTCCGAACGACGCGGAGACATCGCACGTCGCGACGCGCGTCGCGTTCCCCCGAAGGGACGCGCGCGCGACGCGCGTCGCGACGCCGCGACCGAGGAAGCGCCACATCGACTGCCGCGCGGGTTCCGTCAGCGGAAAGTACGAGGGCCGGGGTGTCGGGTCTCGGGGTCGCTCGCGTACGCGTGTACTGTACATATTGCCAAAAGTCGCCGAAATCGGCACGAAAACCCCTGTGTCGAATTCGGTTTCGACGCTTTCACACCCCCTGCCGAATCGGCAGGTTTACGGTATCATCCGCGCGAACGCGCGGGGCTTTGGTCTAGTGGCATGATATTCCCTTCGGGTGGGAGTGGTCGGGGGTTCGATTCCCCCAAGCCCCCTATTTTTGCATTTCTTTTCGAGGCGTCGTCGCGCGGCGGTCGTCGTCGGTGCGCGCGCGCGGTTTTCGAGTCGGTTCGCGAGCGTTCGACGCGGCGGCGGCGTCGCGCGCGTCCGTTTTCCCAGTCGTCGTCGCACCTTTTTTTTTGGCACTCTCGAGAGTCGAGAGCTCGAGACGTACCCACGTCACTTCCTCCGACACCGCGGCCGTCGCGGCCGCGCGCGCGTCGCCGGCGGAGAAGGAGCCGGCCGCGACGCGAGGGGCGCGCGCGCGGCGCCGTCGTCGCGCGCGATGATGGCGAGCTCGCCGCCGCCCGGGCGCGGCGCGAGATCCGCGCGCGGCGCCGCGTACGGCGTCCTCGCGGACGACGACGACGACGACGCGGCTTCTAAGCCGTCGTCGTCATCGTCGTCGTCCCCGTCGTCGCGGCTGACGTCCGACGACCACGCGGCGGCGTCGCGCGCGCTCGGCGGCTTCCGCGGCGAGTCCGCCGCGCAGCTCGCGCTCGCGCTCCCCGTCAGCCTTTCCATGATCTGCAACCGCGTCATGTCGCTCATGTCCGTCGCGTTCGTCGGTCACCTCGGCCCGCTCCCGCTCGCGGGCGCGGCGCTCGCGACGACGCTCGGAAACGTCACCGGGAACTCCATCATGGTCGGCATGGCGAGCGCGGTGACCACGCTGTGCGGCGCCGCGTTCGGCGCGAGAGCGTATTCGTCGCTCGGAGGCGTCCTCCAACGCGCGCTCATCATCTTGACGCTCGCGGCGATTCCAATCTGCGTCCTGTGGGCGAACGCGACGTCGCTGCTGCTCGCGATGGGGCAAGACGAAGAAATCTCGCGCGTCGCCGGGCGGTACATCATCGCGCTCATCCCCGGTCTGGTGTTCTACGCGTGGAACATATGCGTGCAGGGGTTCATGCAGTCGCAACGGCTGACCAAGCCGAGCGCCGTCGCCGGCGTCGTCGCCGCCGTCTTGCACGTCCCCGCGAACGTCGTGTTCATGCGCGCGCTCGGGCTCGGGTACGTCGGCGCCGCGCTCGCGACGTCGTGGAGCAACGGCGTCGTGTTGACGATCAACGTGGCGTACCTCGTGCGGTTCCATTCGCGGCGGCGCGGCGGCGGCGACGACGGCGACGAAATTCGCGAAATTCGCGAAATACACGAAAAAAACGAAACCCGGGACGCGGGCGCGGACGAGGACCCGAGCGAATCGCTCCGACGCGCGCGACGCGCGACGTGGACCGGCTGGAGCGCTCGCGACGCCTTCTCCGACTGGCCCGCGTTCCTGAGGCTCGCGCTCCCGGGCGTGCTCATGATGGGCGAGTGGTGGGCGTCCGAGGCGAACATCCTCATCGCCGGCTACCTCCCGAACCCGGAGCGAAACGTCGCGGGGGTGAGCATCTTCCAGGTCACGAACGCGCTCGCGTTCATGATCCCCGTCGGGTTCAGCGTCGCGGTGGCGGCGCGCGCGGGTAACGAGCTCGGATCACGCGCGCCCGCGCGCGCGCGCCACGCCGCGCGGTGCGCGTTCGTGTTGATCTTGATCGTCGAGGCGGCGGTGTCGGCGGTTATTCTCCTCGCGAGAAAGTCGTGGGGGAAAATCTACTCCGCCGACGACGACGTCGTGTCTCTCGTGTCCGCGCTGCTCGTGCCGCTCGCGATATACACCGCGTTCGACGGCGTCCTGTGCGTCGCGACGGGCGTGATCAAAGCGTGCGGGAGGCAGGCGGTCGCCGGGCCGGTGGTTTTTTTCGCGTACTACGTCGTGGGGATACCCCTCGCCGTCTACCTCGCGTTCGGGCCGCCGAAGATGGGCGCGATGGGGCTCGCGATCGGCGCGACCGTCGGGACGGTGGTGCACTCGCTGATCATATGTTTCATCGTGTACAGGACGGACTGGTTCGGGGAGGTGGAGCGGGCGAGAGCGCGCCTCGGCGGCGGCGGCGGCGGCGGCGGCGGCGGCGGCGACGACGGCGACGACGAAGAGAAGGGAAGCGGCTCGGCGGAGTCGCTGCTTCCCACGGTGTGCGAGTTGGAGCTTCAGGACAGGTCGAAGAAGACGCGCGAGGACGACGTTTGACGTTCGACGTAGAGTAGACACCGTAGACTATCAACAGTAGCAGTTCACGTCGACGAGAGCACAGCGCGGACTCGCGTCTCACGACGTCGGTCTCGGCACGCAGGGCTTCGACCCTCTCCCCCGTCTCTTTTTTTTCTTCGCCCCGGCCCGCCCCCGGCCCGCCCCCGCGCCCGCCGCGAGCGCGCTCGCGTCGCCCCCCTCCTTCTCTTCCTCCTCCTCCTCCTTTTTCCCCGCGAGGAGAAACGTCCCCCCCGACGCGAGAAACGCCGCGCCGACCGGGTCCGATCGCGCGTCGTACTCGGGTACTTCCACGCCTAACCCCTCGCACAGTCGCGTCATCGCCTCGTCCGCCCTGGCGTGTATCTTCATCGCCGCCGTCGCGTCGTACCGCGTCCACTGCAGGTTGCATATCACGCGATTCCGCGACTTCCCCGGCAGCGTCGACGCGGGCGGCACCTTCAGCGACGTCCCGACGACGACGCTCAGCGCCGCTTCCGCGCTCGCCCGCGTCGCCGCCAGAAGCGTCGGCGGATGTAAGCGTTCGCCGAAGTGCACGATCGTGTCGCGCAGTTCCTCGCCGCACGCGTCGCACGCGCGCCCGGTCCGGTGCCGATGCATGCGCCCTTCCGACAGCTTCCCGGCGGTGACGTCGAACGCTCGCTTGACGCGAAATTCGAACTTCTCGCAGCGCTCGTTGACGCACGTCTCCTCGTACACGCAGCCGTGGAGTCGGGAGACTTTGTCGTCGTCGCACCCGGAGCGCGCGTGCAAGCCGTCCACGTTTTGCGTCACGACGCGCTTCACCACGCCCGCGCGGACGAGCGCCGCGATCGCCATGTGCGCTTTCGTGGGTACGACGCGCTCGAACTTCGGCACGGCGACGTCGACGCCGACGTCGCGCATCGTCCACACCCCGGAGGGCCCGCGAAAATCGGGGACGCCCGCGGCGGTGCTGACCCCCGCGCCCGTGTGGATCACGACGCCGCCGCCGTCGCGCGATGCCGCGCGCCTCACCAAGTCGATCAAGCGCTTTAGTTTCTCTTCGAGCGCGTCCGGGGCGTCGTGGGTCTCGGCCGCGCGCGCGGCCGCGCGCGCGCGGTCGCGCGCGACGCGCGCGTCCGTCGCGACGACGGCGTCCGCGAGCGACGCGTGCGCGAGAAGGAGCTCCTCGTCGCATCGCGCGCGTTGCGAGGGCGCGAGCGCGAGCGCGGCGCGGACGCGGCGCTCGAGGAGCGCGCGCTCGTCGCGCGCGTCGAGCGCGTCGCGAGCCTCGCGCTTGCGCTTCGTCCTGAGGAGGGAGGGGAGCGAAGGGAGGACGGACGAAGGGTTGAATGGAACGTGACGACGACGAAAAGGACGAACGAGGCGGGGCGGGGACGTCGCGGTCGCGCGGACGGGCGATGGCGCACCGCGCGGACTCCTCGCGCGGAGAGATCGACGTCGACATCCACGCCGCCGCCGACGCCGTCGAGCGGCGGCGGGCGGCGACGCGTCGCGTCGTCTGCGTCGTCGTCGCCGTCGAGACGAAAACATCATCAAAAGTCGACAGGTGCTATTTCGTACTACGGGCCTGATAATATCTCAGACTGATACTCATAGGGGACTTGGGGGAATCGAACCCCCGACCACCTCCACGCTTGAGTGCAGACACGGGTTGAACCGCCGTCTTGGTTCACCCAAAGGAGGTATCATGCCACTAGACCAAAATCCCCTGTCGAGGTCACCGGTCAATATTGACCGGTGAAGTGCCAGAAAACGCGTATTCGCGGTACAAGTAAAGGAGCACCGTGTCGCGCGTCGACCAATGAGCGTACGCGACGCGCGAGTACGCGCGCGGTCGCGAGACTGGTCGCCATAGCGCGTGGTCCAACGTGCGACCGTGGTTCCATTGCGACCGATCTTTCCATTGCACCAAGGGTCGTTTTCCGCGCGCTTTCGACGTTTGGCAGAGACCGCGCGAACCATTCACCACGTCGCGCGAACGCGGACGATCGTGCGACGCGCGGGAGCTCCCTCGCGTCCGCGCCTCGTTCGCATCGCGCGGCGCGGGCGAAGCGCGCGCGCGGTCGCTCGGCGCGCGCGCGCGACCCCACCGCACCGCGCGTCGACGACGCCCCAGGGAGCGAGAGAACTTTTTCGCGCGGGACGGACGCGCAGATCTCGCGTCGTCGTCGTGCCGACGGTCAGCGTCGGATGCTCGGCGAGCCGCGCGCGTTCGGCGTCAACGATCCGTTCGCGACGCAGCCGCCGCCGCGCGCGGGTCTGACCGCGATCCCCGCGCCGTGGGGCGCGTCGCCGAAGGACGGATCCACCGGCGTCGCGTCCGCCTCGGGAGCGGGACCCGGCGCGACGACCTCGTCGACGACGACGTCGACGACGTCGACCACGACGGTTTCGACGACCGCCCCGCGCGGTCGCGGCGGCTCGTTCGCGAACCTCTCGACCGGCGCGACGGCGCCGTCGCCGCTGCCCTCCGCCGCCGCCATGCAGCACGCGCGCAGTGACAACATGAGTAACGCCGCCACCCATCAGCAGCAGCACAGCAACGTGTACGTGAAGAACCTCGCGGAGGACGTGGACGAGCTCACGCTGAAGGTGCGTTCTATACACTGGTTCCCATACGACCGCGTTCGCGTGGTGAACGCCGATCCTTAAGGACTTTTGCCGTCGTCTCTCTCCGCCCATCCCTCGCTTTCAATCCCCGCCCTCGGCGCCTTTCAACTTCAACTGACGCCTTTCAACTCCACTCACGCTGAAGAGCGTCTTCGACGCGTTCGGCGTCGTCGAGTCGTGCTGCGTGATTAGGGACGTGAGCACGAACACGTCCAGGGGGTTCGGGTTCGTCAAGTTCGACGGCGTCCAATCCGCGGAGAGCGCGATCAAGGAGATGCACGGCAAGAGCGTGCGAGGACGCACGCTGGAGGTGAAGTTCGCGAACAGCGACAGCAGCGCGACGACGGCGGCGGCGGGGATCGGGACGCCGAGCGATAACATCTACGTCAAAGGCTTGCCGCCGCGGTGGACCGAGGTGGAACTGAGAGCGTTCTTCAAGGTGTTCGGGGCGATCATCGAGTGCCGGCTGCTGCACGCGTCCGGGACGACGACCGCGGGCGCGCTGATTCGGTTCGCGAGCGCGGAGCAGGCGGCGAGCGCGGTCGTGACCGCGAACGGGCGCGTCCCCGCGGGGGGCGCCGTCCCGCTCGTGATTCGATTCGCCGATTCGCACGGCAAGGCGAAACGCGGCGCGAATTCCGGGAATTCGAACAGTCGCGGGAACAGCGTCCACGGCGGTGTTGGCATCGACGGCGTGAACATCCCGGGCGCCCTGAACGGCGGCAACGACTGGGTCCCCGGCGCGTTCGGCGGCGCCGGGCACCCGGGCGTGGTGTCTCCGGGCAGCGCGCTGGTGGCGGCGATGTCCGCCGCCGCCATGAGCGCGGGCGGGAGCGTTCGCAACCTCGACATCGCGTCGATGCTCCTCGCGCAGCAGCACAACGCGGCCGCGGCGATGATGATGAGCGCGAACGTGAATAGTGGAGGGAGCGTGCACGCGGGGGTCCCGGGCGGCGGTCCCGGGAGCGACGCCGGCGGGAGCGTCGCCGGCGGGTCTCTGTACGGGCAAACAGTCGGGCAAACAGTCGGTCGCGGCGGCAGCGCGGGGAACCTCGCGCAGCTCGGCGCGCTGCTCGGCCAGATGCAGCAGCAGCAGCAACAACAACAGCAGCAGCAGCAGCAGCAGCAGCAGCAGCCTCTCGGTTCGTTAGGGTCGATGGGCGGGTCGATGGGCGGGTCGATGGGGTCGCTCGCGTCGATGCACGGCTCGATGCACGGCGGCGGCTCGATGCACGGCTCGACGCACGGCGGCGTCGGCGGTCTCTCCGCGATGTTCACCGGCGGGCTCGACATCGGCGGCGGCGACGGCGGCGGCGGCGGCGTCTCTGGCGGCGGCGCGCCTCCCCAGAGCGCGTACGAAGCGCCGGTCAGGGGAGGGACCGCGTTCGGTGGGTCGTCTCTCGGCGGGCGCGGCGCGTCGTACGGAAACGTCACCTCCCTCGCGCCGGGCGCCGTCTCCCCGGTCGGGTCGCTCGAGAGGGACGGCGGGATATGGTCCATGCGCGCGCCGGTGCCGCCGCGATCGCGCGGCAGCAGCGAGAGCTTAAACGTCGGCAGCGTCGGCAGCGACGTCGTCTCTCTGCCGAAGACCGCGGGGGGGCTCGGAGGAGGGTCGACGAGTCTCTTCGGCGGCGCGGGCGGCGGCGACCCGGGGCCCGGGGCGTCTCCTTCGGCGTGGGATCGCGCGGAGACGCCCGGGATATCCGCGGAAGCCGCGGCCGCGATGCTCGACTCCCTGGAAGAGGAACTCGACGCGTCTGAGATGAAGCGTCGACGCGACGACGATCCGTGCGGGGTGACGGCGTACAACCTCCCCCCGGAGGCGGACGAGTTGTTTTTATACAAGACGTTCGCGCCGCACGGCGCCGTGCTGGGCGCGGCGACGACGCCGGGGACGTCCGCGGGGACGGTTCGGTTCGCAAAGCGCGCGGACGCCGTCGCCGCGACGCGCGCGGTGGAACTGTGCGTCAAGGGCGTTCGCGTCGTCGTGGACGACGCGTGAGGCGCGACCCGCGCGGACCGACCCGCCCAGCCCGCGCGAGACCGAAACTATACAGTATTCTTTTCACGTCGCGACGCGCCGCGCCCGGGCGAAAACGCCTCGGTCGCGGCGCGGTCGCCCTGTACCCTATTCTGTTGCTTTCGCGCGACGACGCAACACGTAACATATAACACTAACACGGTCGTCGTGCCATCTGATATTAAATAACAAAAGAAAGACACGTGTACGAAGAACGAGACGACCGATCGATCGCGACGAAATCATTCATTTCACCTCCACTTCGCGCGCGAGCTCGATCAGGTCGACGTCCTTCCCCGCCGCGATCGCCTCCGCGGCGTCCCGCAACCTCGCCCTCCGCGCGCCGACCTCGCCGCCCGCGTCGTCGTCGTCGTCGTCGCGCGCGTCGAGCAACCCCGCGGCTTTCACGATCGACCGCGTCCGCGACGCCAACGTCCCGCCGCCGTCCGGTCCGTCGCCAAACGCCGCCGGGTCGCGCGCCGCCTTCTCCAACACCCGCACCGCGCGCGTCACGTCGCCGCGCTCATGGTCTTCTCCCCACACGTGGTCTCGCTCTCTCTCTCGCTTCTTCCGCTCCCTGCGCGCTTTTCGCCGCCGCGCTCTGCCGTCGCCTCGTCGCTCGCTCCGCGACATCGCCTCGCCCTCCGCGTAATGCGCGAACCGCCGGTACCGTCCTGGCTCGAGCAGCGGCGGCCGCGCGTGGCTCGCCTTGGCGCACTCGCCGCAGCAGAACCCGCCGAGTTTCGCGCGGCACGCGGGGCAGACCAAGAAGAGCCGGTTGCAGTCCACGTTCGGGCAGTTTCGATGCGGCGGCGGCGCGCGCTTCTCTGAGCAGCAGTGACACGTCAGCGTCGCGGCGTCGTCGCCCGCCTCTGAGCTCGGTCGCCCGTCGCGCGTCATCGCCAGCCTCGAGTCGAACACGAAGAGCTGATCGTCCCACAGGCAATCGTCCCTCTTCCCGTACGCGTCGAAGTACGCCTGCACGCCGCCCTCGAGCGTGAAGACGTTGTCGTACCCTTGCTCTCTGAGCACCGTGCTGTACACGTCGCAGCGAATGCCTCCGGTGCAGTACATCATGATCGGCGCGTCCTTGGGTCGTTCCGTAGAAGCGAACGTCGGGGTGGCGTTGAAAGGCGTCAGAAGCGGAGTTGAAAGGCGTCGATGGCGGGGATCGAAAGCGAGGGACCCTAGGCGGAGAGATGCGCCCGGCAAAGTCCTTAAGGATCGGCGTTCACCACGCCGACGGGGTCGTATGGGAACCAGTGTACAGAACGCGCCTTGCGCACGCCAGCGAGCGGCCCGCCGCCCGTCGCGTCGACGTTCGTCTCCACCGTCTCGCGAAACGACTCCTGGACCGGCCGTTTCGCGCCGCGGAAGTGCCCGACGTCCCATTCGTACCCGTTCCTGACGTCCAGCAGCACCGGCGCGGCGTCGGGATCGTTATCCGCGTCGTTCTCGAGCATCGCGTGCCAACGCTCCGGCGACAGCGGGATCCCGCGTCGCGACGGATCGGTGATCGGGAGATGCCGCGTCCCGCCCTCGAGCTGCACGAGCTGGGGCTTGTACCGCAGCGAGAGCTTCGGGTGCGCCTGCGATGAGATCGGGTAGATGGATATCCGCATGCCGCCGAAGCCCGGGCGGGATTCCACCCAGCGCGCGTACCGCTCGCCGTCGTCGCCGCGGCCGGACATCTGCGCGGTCACCCCTTGCTCGTTGACGTAGATGCGTCCTTGGGTCGTTCCATAGAAGCGAACGTCGGGGTGGCGTTCAAAGGCGTCAGTTGGAGTTGAAAGGCATCGCGGTCGGGTATTGAAACCGAGGGTGGGCGGAGAGACACGCCGGACGAAGTCCTTAAGGATCAGCGTTCACCACGCCAACGCGGTCGTATGGGGACCAGTGTATAGAACGCGCCTCGAATCTCGAGGCGGTTCGTCTCCACGAAGTCGCGGTGTGCCTCCACCTCCGCGTGCGGGTCCTCCACGGTGGTGAACCGGAAGAACGTGATGAGCTGGTGCGACGACGACGTGGACGACGTGGACGACGTGGACGACGTGGACGCGTCTCCTTCGGCGGACGCGCGCGAGATATGCGCGACGCCGACGTTGCGGCGAGAGAAAACCCTGGGGATTCGGTGGTCGCGGGTCGACGCGCCGCGCCCCCGCGCGACGCGCGGCTCCGCGGTCGCGGACGCGGTCGCGGACGCGCGCGGCGCGCGGGTCGGCGCGAGCGCGCGCATCGCGGTCGCGGTCGGCATCGCCGCCGAGGACGTCGCGACGGTCGCCGACGGACGCTCGCGGCGGCGGCGCTCGCGATAAATGCGGTTCCGAGGTGGACGTCGCGCGAACTTTCGCCGTCTCATCACATCATCAATCATCGCGGTGGTTTCGAGGACGCCGCGGTCGGGTCGGCGCTCGCGAGCGTCGCGCGTCTCGACGCTCCCGCGCCGCTGAAAAGATGATCGCGCTCGCGTCGTCGTTGTTACAAAGTCTCCTCGTCGCTCCGAGGGCACGTACCATACCCACCGCTCATCGCTTCTTCGACCCGTCGCCCTTCCCGCTCGGCCCCGTCCCCGTCGCCTTCTCGTACGCAGCTTGCAGCAAAATGAACCCCGCGCAGAGCAGCGCGGGACCGAGCACGGGGCCGCCGGGGATGAACGCCCACCCGAACCACGCGTCGGACGTCGCGACCTGAGACACCGACTCGCCCGACGTCGCCGCCTGCGCCGCGGTCGCCGTCGCCGCCGCGGTCAGCGCCGCGACGCGCGCGGACGCGGAGGACGCGACCGTCGATCGCCCGCGCGCGTCGACGACCGAGGCCGAGGCGGGCGAGGAGGACGCGACGTGGGACGAGGACGAGGACGAGGACGAGGACGCGCGCGATGCGACGCGGCGGCGACGCGGCGGCGCGCGGGCCGCGGGGACGCGCGCGAGCGACGCGGCGACGGACATCTCGACGCGTCGAGGGAGAGGCGGCCCGCGCGGCCGGCGAAGTGGTCGATCGCGATCGAGTCGGCGCCGTCGTAGTCGGTCTATCTGATGCGAGTATTTTTAATTTTATTCTCGCGCCAGCCGGCTCCGGCCGCGGCGGTCGCGCGTCACAGCGGCGGCGGCTCGTCGTCGTCGTCGCTGCCGTACGTCGCCACCTGCTCCGCCCTCGACGCGGGCGCGGCCTGTCTCACGGACTCGACCATGTCGAACGCGCTGCCGCTCTCGCCGTCTCTCACGATGCCTCGGACGCTCACCGCGCCCATCTCCCGCACGAGCTTCTTCGTCCCCGTTCCGGGGTTCGCGGGGTTCCCGCCCTTCTTCTTCTTCTTCCCTCCCGCGCCAGCGCCGCCGTCAACGCCGTCGACGCCGTCGACGACGTAATCCTCCTCCTTCGAGCAAACCTTCTCCCTCCGTCGCGCCTTCGGCATCGTCACGACGAGAGACCCGGTCGTCTTACTCCGCCGAGCGCACGCCGCGTCCGGCTTGACTTCCTCGGGCAACACCAAACACAGCATCTTCCCCTTGACGAGCACGCGCACGAGACGCGTCTGGACGTCCACGTCCATGAGGCTCGTGTCCATGTACTTCCCCACCTTGACGTCGAGCACGACGGAGGCGCCGTCCTCGGAATCGTCCAGTCGGAACTCAGCGCCGGACTCGTTGCACTGCTTGACGTCGTCGACGTCGTAATCTTCCGGCAACTCCGGGAACCCCGCGCGGCGCTCCACCTTCTTCGTGCCGTCGATGTTGAAGTACCGGTCGTGGTGCTCCTTCTTCTTCCTCTCGTTCTCTTCGCGCTGACGCGCCGTCTCGCGTTGCTCCGCGACTCTCGTCGCCGCGCACCACGGGCGCTCGTCCTCCGGCATCTCCGCGATCGCGGCGACGTCGTCCTCGTCCGGCGCGAGGTCCCGCGCGTCCGACACCTTCATCGCTTCCTCGATGTCCACGCCCTCCTCTCGCAGCTCTTTCATGAGCTGCGCGGTGATCCTCGGGAGGTCCTGCTCGGCGAGGATGCGTTCGCTCGGCGTGATGGCTTTGCCGTCGAGTTTTTTTATCCCCGGGAGCGTCGCGACGACGAACGCCCTGTACCCGCTAAAGTCCGCGCACGGGTTCCCCATGAGGTACAGATCCTCGAGCTGATAGTTCGCCTCGAGCGTGTGCACGGTCAGCAGACTCGCCTTCGCGATGAAGTTCACCGTCAGGTCGAGCTTGACGAGAGACTCGCAGCGTTGTAAGTTTTCGATCTTAGAGATGTTGTTCACCGCGAAGTTGGCGTACTCCAGCTCCTTGAGGCGGTGGAGGTTCTCCAGCTTGCTCACGAGGTTGTTTTGCATGTACAGGATCTTCAGGTGGCGGCATACGTGCCCCAACGCCTCGATGCGCTCGATCTCTTGCTGATGCAGGGAGACTTCCTCGAGGTTCGAGACCATGCCCTCGTTGTGCTCCGCCCTGCGTCGGATCATCTCCAGCGTTATCGGCGCCATGGTGTGGACGACGGCGCGGACGACGCGCGACGCCGCGAGGGGGTGCGGGGCGGGACGAGACTCCTCCGGGTCTTCCGCGCGGTCGCGATCGGGGCGCGCCGACCCCGCGCGCGTGCGTGCGGCCGCGCGAGGAAGGACTGGACGGCGGTCGACCGTCGATCGATCTGGCGGGTGCCGTTTGTTGACCGCCGCGCGCGCGATGGCCGGCCGGGCGGCAACGGTTGATCGCGAATGTCGACATTTCATCGCGAATGTCGACATTTCATCGCGAATATTTGATCGCGACTCGATATTTGATCGCGAATCGAGAGCTACAGTACGAACTTAGGGCACGTAACGAACTTAGGGCACCCCATGACGAAAGTGTGTCACGAGTCGAACGGCGGCCAGATCGGCGCGCCCCACGCCGGCCTCGAGACGCCCTCGCGATGGGGGTCTTCGCGAAGAAGAAGCGCACGCCCGCGGAGCTCGCGGTGAAGCTCCTGAACTCGCTGAACAGCCTCGGCGGCGGCGGCGGCGGCGAGAAGGCGCGTCCCCGTCCGTCCCCGCGCCGACCCCTCGCCCGCGGCCGGGCGAGCTCGGACGATCGGAATAATGAACGTTCGCTCTCTCGCGTCGATCGATCGTCCCCTCGCGTCGTCCCCTCGCTGACCTTTCCCCCTCCCTCCTCCTCCTCCGCGCCGCCCCCTTCCCCCCCGCTCGCTTCCTCCCCCGCGACTGCAGGACCAAGAGGCCATCGCGAAGTACCTCGGCGAGATGCGCGCGATCATGTTCGGCGAGACGGACGCGCCGCCCGACCCCGCGACGCAGTCGACGCTCGCGAGCGAGGTGGCGAAGAGCGACCTCCTCGGCGTCCTCATCGCGTCCCTGCCGTCGCTCCACTTCGAGACGAGGAAAGACGCCGCTGCGGTGTTCAACGGGCTGATGCGCGTCGAGCCCGAGGACGCGCCGTGCCCGTTCGTGGAGTATCTAGAGCGGCGACCGGAGTTGCTGAGGACGATGACGACCGCGTCGGAGCTGGCGGGCGCGGAGGCGGACGGCCAGGGCGGCGGCGGCGGCGACGCGTCCGCGGCGCTGACGCTCGGGACGATGCTGCGAGAGGCGGTTCGGCACGAGCGACTGTGCGCCGCGGTGCTGCGCGACGCGAAATTCGAGAAGATGTTCGAGTACATGCAGCTGCCGACGTTTGAGATCGCGTCGGATGCGGCGGCGAGCTTTCGAGAGATTCTCACGCGGCACAAGGGCGCCGTCGCGACGTTTCTCTCCGAGCACTTCGACGGCTTCTTCGGGAAGTTCAACGCGATGCTCGAGAACGGGAACTACGTCACGCGGCGGCAGAGCTTGAAGTTGTTGTCCGAGCTGCTGTTAGACCGCGCGAACGTCGGGAGCATGATGCGATACATCGGCAGCGTCGAGAACATGTGCCTCATGATGAACCTGCTGCGAGACGAGGCCAAGGTTCGCGCTCGCGCCCGTCCGTCCATCTTCCTTCTCTCTCTCTCGTCGCCCTCGCCCGTGCCTTTCGAACGCCCTCGCTCGCCTTTCAAAATGTAATGATGACACGACCGGCCCGACCGCGACTGACCCCGCCGCCCCCGCGCGCCTCGCCTCTCCTCTCCCGTCGACAGAGCATTCAGTTCGAGGCGTTTCACGTCTTCAAGGTTTTCGTCGCCAACCCGAACAAACCGCCGGCGGTGCTGTCCATCTTGTTGAAGAACCGCGAGAAGATGATCGGATACCTCGCGAACTTTCAGAACGACCGGGAGGACGAGCAGTTCGTGGAGGAGAAGGCGATGCTGATGCGTCTGATGGAGCAGCTGCCGCAGCCGGAGACGAACTACTGCGTGCGAGTGCCGGAGTCGCCGACGAAGTCGTCGTCGCCGTGACGTGACGGCGGCCGCGATGGAGGGTGCGCGTGTGGGGTCGCGCGTTGAAGCGTGAAGCGTGACGTACTGTAGTACAACTAGGCGTTGTTCTCGAGATGTAATACTACCGAAGCGAGCGAAACAGACGAGAGGCGGCTCGAAGACGGCGCGGCGGCGGGCGGATAACGGTCTCGGATAAAACGTCTCGGATAAAGTACATGTCGTCGCTTCCGATGACGGACGAACGCGCGACTCGTCGCGGCAGTCCTCGACGCGCGCGCCGGCGCGTCGTCATGGTCCGCGCGCTGCGCTGCGTCAAGCTCGGGGACCCCACGCGCCTATCTGATGGCGTCCTTCGCGTCGACGACGTCCCTCGCGTCGACGTCGTCCCCCCCGAGGGCGTCCGCGTCGCCGTCCACGCGGCCGCGCTGAACTTCGCAGATTTGTTACAGTGTCGCGGCCTGTATCAAGAGCGCCCGCCGCTGCCGTTCACCCCGGGCGGCGAGTTCTCCGGCGTGATCACCGAGGTCGGCGACGCCGTAACAAGCGCGTTCAAAGTCGGCGACGCCGTCGCCGGCGTGCTCGTCGGCGGCGGCGCGATGGCGTCCGAGGTGGTCGTCCCTCGCGCGAGCGCGCAGTGCTTCGCGGTGCCGAGCGGCGTGGACCTCTCCGCAGCCGCCGCGTTTCCGGTGGCGTACGGCACCGCGCACGTCGCGCTCGCGCACCGCGCGCGTCTGCGCGCGGGCCAGACCGTGCTCGTGACGGGCGCGGGCGGCGGCGTCGGGATGGCCGCGGTGCAGATCGCGAAAGCGATGGGCGCGACGGTGATCGCCGTCGCTCGAGGTGAAGAAAAACTCGACGCGTGCGCGAGCGCGGGCGCGGACTACTGCCTCGACAGCGACGCGCTGAGGACGCCGCCGCGCGGGGAGGAGCGCGGGAGCGGCGGCGACAGCGGCGGCGGCGCGTCTTCCTCCTCGGCGGCGTTCGCGGGGCTCAGGAAGGCGGTGACCGCGCTCGCGCCCGCGACGCGACGCGGCGTGGACGTCTTCTTCGACAACGTCGGCGGCGCCGCGTTTAAGAGCGGCGTCAAGTGCGTCGCGTGGGGCGGTCAGGTTCTCGTGATCGGGTTCGCGAGCGGCGAGATCCCGACGCTCGCGATGAACGTCCCGCTGGTGAAGAACGTCACCGTGCACGGCGTGTATTGGGGGTCGTACGCGACGGGCGACCCGGCGACGTTTCAGGCGTCGGCGAGGGAGACGACGCGGCTGCTGCGCGAGGGCAAGCTGCGCGTGCGCGTGTCGCACTCGTTCGCGCTCGACGACGCGAGCGAGGCGTTTCGAGCGCTCGCGGAGCGAAGGGCGATCGGGAAGGTCGTGGTGACGTGTCAAGGCGAGGGCGCGGGGGTGGGGGCGGCGAAGTTGTAGTCTCGCGGATGTAGATGACTTTTTCGATACGATCCGTCGTTTCGTACTACGTACGCTCGCGCGTAAAAATCGTAAGTTGACTTATGCGAAATCAGTTCGCGCTGAAATCTGGCCCTTGATGCGGAATAACCGACGGTTCACGACGCCGTTCTTTTCGATCCCGGCTTCGGAAGTTCTCCGTAACGACGGAATCGCCGCCGTCGTCCACCGCATTCAGCGACGCACGTCCACCGACGGCGTTCATTCGAGTCACGCTCGTTTTCGTAAATAATGTCCGCCACGACCGCCGCGATGTCCGCCGCGGCCACCGCCGCGTCCGCGCGCGCCTCCGCGCTCTCCGCGCGCAAGTCCGTCGCGTCCGCTAAACCCTACGCCGGGAAATCCCTCAAGCTCGCGCGCCGCGTCGTCGCCGCCGCGACCGCGAAGACGTCCACCCCCGAGCTCGACATCAACACCAAGGTGTTCGAGAAGGAGCTCGTCGACGTCGCGGGCGAGGGCGAGTACATCGTCAAGGGCGGAAGGCACCTCTTCGAGAAGCTTCCGGAGGCGCTCAAGGGCATCAACACCATCGGCGTCATCGGCTGGGGATCGCAAGCCCCCGCGCAAGCGCAGAACTTCAGGGACTCCCTCGCGGAGGCGGGCATGGACACGAAAGTGTGCATCGGCCTCCGCCCGACGTCCTCGTCCAACGACGAAGCGCGCAAGTGCGGCTTCACCGAGGAGGACGGCACCCTCGGCGAGACCTTCGACGTCATCGCCAAGTCGGACCTCGTGATGCTCCTCATCTCCGACGCCGCGCAGGCGAAGATGTACCCGCGCATCCTCGCGGCGATGAAGCCCGGCGCCACGCTCGGCCTCTCCCACGGCTTCCTCCTCGGCGTCATGAACTCCGACGGCACCACCTTCCGCGAGGACATCAACGTCGTCCTCGTCGCGCCGAAGGGCATGGGCCCGTCCGTGCGTCGTCTCTACGAGCAAGGCAAGGAGGTTGGCGGCTCGGGCATCAACGCGTCGTTCGCCGTCCACCAGGACGCGACGGGGAACGCGACGGACATCGCCCTGGGCTGGTCCATCGCGGTCGGGTCGCCGTTCACGTTCGCGACGACGCTCGAGATGGAGTACCGCTCGGATATTTTCGGCGAGCGCGGCATCCTGCTCGGCGGGGTGCACGGCATCGTCGAATCGCTCTACCGCCGGTACACCAAGGAGGGCATGTCCCCGGAGGACGCGTTTAAGAACACGGTGGAGTGCATCACCGGGCCGATCACGAAGATCATCTCCACGCAGGGCATCAAGGCGGTGTACGAGGCTGTGGAGGACAAGGACGAGTTCATGCGGGCGTACAGCGCATCGTACATGCCGACGAAGGACATCCTCTACGAGTGCTACGAGGAGGTGCAGAGCACGAACGAGATTCGCAGCGTCGTCATGGCGGTGGAGCGATTCGACCAGTTCCCGATGGGGAAGGTTGGCACGTCCGCGATGTGGAAGGTTGGCGAGAAGGTCCGCGCGGAGCGCGTCGAGGAGGACATCCCCCTCAACGCGTTCACCGCGGGCGTGTACTGCGCGTGCATGATGGCGCAGATCGACACGCTTCGCGAGAAGGGGCACTCGTTCTCCGAGGTGTGCAACGAGTCCGTGATCGAGGCGGTGGACTCGTTGAACCCGTACATGCACGCGCGCGGGGTGGCTTTCATGGTCGACAACTGCTCGTACACCGCGCGTCTGGGTTCGCGGAAGTGGGCGCCGCGGTTCGATTACAACCTCGAGCAGCAGGCGTACGTCTCCGTGGACAACGGCTCCGGGATTGACGAGGAGATCAAGTCGAAGTTTCTGTCCAACCCGGCGCACATCGCGATCGCCAACTGCTGCGCGTTAAGGCCGTCGGTGGACATCTCCGTGAAGTTTGGCGTCGGGTCCGCGCGCGACGTGGACGTCGACTTCAAGCAGGGCGAGAAGGCGACCGCGGCGTGAGTCTTCTGCGACGACGAGACCGACGAGTCGTTTGCGATTCGACGACGACGGATGATCTGATTTTTGACACATAAGAAACGACGCGACGCGACGTTTTATTACGCGCCGCGGCACGCTCACGCGCAACGCATATGTAATAGCAGCCAGCCGGTTTTAGCAAGCTCATGATTTTAAATTAAATGTGTGAGACTTTCGACGACGAACGACTCGACTCGACGCCGCGCCGCGCCGCGCCGCCGCGTCTCAAATTACGAAACCGCCCGTCGCCCGCTCGCGACGACGCCCTCACCTCACCGCCGCCCCCCGCGATCTCCCGCGCCGCCGCCCCCCGGCCCTCCCTTCCCAGGCGGCACGCGCCCCTTGCTCTTCGCGAAGACGATCCTCAGCGCCGGGCTCTTCGGGTCGTCGCGGTCCAGGACGTACCCTTGCAGCGTGTTCAACGCGGCGAACGCGAGGTCGGCGCCGGCGAACTCCGCGAAACACAGCGGCCCGCGCACGTTCTCCTTCTTCACGAGCCTGGTGGATTGGAACCCGTCGAACGGGCGGAAGATGTGCGCGATCTCGCGCACGGTCGCGTCGTGCGGGACGCCCTCGATGTAGAGCGTCGGGGACGCGTCGCGCGGGAGCGGCGGTCCGCGGCGGGGGCCGGGGCCGGGGCCGGGGCCCATCGGTCCCGGTCCGGGGCCCGGGCCCGGGCCGGGGCCGGGGCCCATGCCCATGCCCATGCCCATGCTTCCCGGTCCCGGTCCGGGGCCGGGTCCTGGACGCATCATCCCAGGCATCGGAGGCAGCGGCGGCATCGGCGACGGGCCGCCGCCGCCGCCGCCCTGCATCATCCGCCCTCCGCCGCCGCCGCCGCCGCCGCCGCCGCCGCCCTGCATCATTCCCATCCCGCCGCCGCCCTGCTGACCCATCGCCATCGGCGGGCCGGGGCCGCCTTGCATCATCCCGGCGCCGCCCATCTGCTGCCCGCCGCCTCCCATGAGTTGCCCGCCGCCGCCCATGCCGCCGCCGCCGCCGCCGCCCATCTGCTGCCCGCCGCCCATGGGCTGCTGCTGCTGCTGCTGCATGCCGCCGCCGCCGCCGCCGCCCTGTTGGTTCCAGTTCCCGCCTCCCCCCATCTGCTGCTGCTGCTGTTGCTGCTGCCCGCCCATCATCCCGCCGCCGCCGTAGCTGTCCATCCCGCCGCTGCCGCCGCCGCCGCTCGCGCCGTGGCCCCACCCACCCCCGCCCCCGCCTCCTTGGACGACGCCGCCCGTCTGCTCGTAATCCGAGCGGCCGCGTTTCGCGGCGGGGACGTCGCCCAACCCGCCCATCCCGCCACCCTGCGGCAGGTACGTCGACACGAGCTGCGACGCGCGCGAGGAGGGAGCCCCACGAAGAGAGGAGAAGACCGCGACGTCAATCGACGGATCGAGATGGAATGGCGCGACGAAGGGGAGACGGGGGGCGGGCGCGACGACCGCGGCCGACGACGTCGGCGTCGGCGGCGTCGGTTAGGGTTAATCATGAAATAAACTCGATGAGCGCGAAGAGCGCGTCGCTCGCTCTCGTCGCGTCGCGCACCTCGAGCGAGATCCCGGCGCCCGTCTGCCCCGGGAGCTTCCACCCCGCGTAAAAGTTCCGCGCCGTCATCGCGCTCGCTTCGTCGGGGAAGTCCACGTACCCGACTTGCCTGCGACGGAGGAGAGGAGGCGACGTCGTCAGCGCGATCGCGCGACGCGCTCGGAGGGCGACGACGATCCGATCGATCGAGCAGGCGCCGAGAAGCGCGTCGGAAAACGGGGCGGACCGACGGTTCGGGGGCGGCGGCCGCGATCGACGGCGATCGACGGCGATCGACGACGACGCGGGGCGAGGGCGACCGCGCACGCACATTCCGGAGTTATCCACCCCGAGCCTGGACGAGACGCATCCGGACTGCGAGAAGAGCTGGCTGAAGTCGTCCGCGCTGATCGGCGGCAGGCCGGAGACGAGGAGCTGCGACGACCCGCCCGCCATCCGATCGATCGCGATCGAGGAGGGAGGCGGCGACGGTCCGAGCGCGCGCGTCCGCGCGGACGCGCTCTTCCGCGAGTGCGAGGGGGGGAAGGAAACGCGCGGGGCGCGATGTGCGGTCGCGTCGCGCTGCTGCAGTGGCGATCGCGCGCCGCGCCCCGCGCGATTCGTACCGCGAGTGACGAAAATGCAGCCCGCGCGCAGTGCTGTGAGATGCGTGTTTTTATCATTCTAGCAGCTAGACTACCCGCCGCGCTGCGAGCGCGCGCTGTCCTCGCGCCCGCCCCGCCGCCCGTACGTCGAGTACACGACGACATCCTTCCCCTCGAACCCCAACCTCGCGCTCGCGATCTCCCCGTCCTCGCCCTTGCGCGTCAGATACGCAACGAAATCGTCGTGCGTGATCACGGCGCCGCCCGCGGATGTGCGTCGGCGCGGAAACGCTGTCGGACACACGCAGCACGGCACGACCGCGAACGGTTTCCGGTGCTCCAGCGCGTAGTCCACGATCCACTCCGTGGCCTGGTCGGGGTGCATGCCGACGAGGATGGAGCACGACGCGAGCGCGGCGGCGACGGTCGCGGCGTCGGGGGGGAACGCGTCGCACGCGGCGTCGGGGGGGAACGCGTCGCACGCGGCGGCGGCGTCGTCGTGACTGGTTCCCATACGACCGCGTTCGCGTGGTGAACGCCGTTCCTTAAGGACTTCGTCGCGCGGGCGAACGCCCTCGGGCGTCGTCGAGGGGTCGTCGCGCCCGCCGCACTCGCAGCGTTCGTCGTCGTCGGCGGCGGCGTCGGTGTCGTCGTTCGGCCGCCGCGGTCGCGCCGTCTCGACGTCGACGTCGGCGTCGTCGAGGCGTTTCAGCGCGCGGGAGACGAGCGCGGAGCTCGCGTCGTGCGCGCCGCCGCCGCCGCCGCCGGCGGCGGCGGCTCGCGTCTCCTTCCCCGACCCGGAATCGAAGAACCGGACCGTCCTCGCCGCCGCCCACGCGCGGTACACCGACGTCCGCGTCGGGCCGACGTCGCCGGACCAGAGGCTCGGCGACCACAGCAGGCGCCAGTGCGCCGGCCGCCGCGCGGCGGCGCCGGCGCCGGCGCCGGTTCGGTCGTCGTCGCCGCCCTCGTCCCCGTCTCGCGCGGTCCCCTCCGCGTCGCGCGTGTTGTATCGCTGCAGCGGCGCCGTACGGTGGTACCAACCGCCGCGAAGCTTCGCTTCGAGGCGCGAGACCTTCAGCGGCTGCGGATCCACGACGACGCATCGCACGTCGTTCAGGTTCTCGAGCTCGAACGAGAGCTCGCCTCTCCCGCCGCCGACGTCCACGACGACGCCGCTCTGGAGCGTCTCGACGCCGTACGTGTCCAGCAGGAAGCGGCGCATGAACCCGCACTTCCCGCGCTTGCGCACGCGCGAGCGGCGGCGGCGGCGGCGCGTCGAGCCGTCGCCGTCGCCGTTCGGTCGCCGACAAGATTCGACGTCGTCGACCGACGAGCGCGCCGCGTCGTCCGGCGGATGCGCGAACTTGCACGAGTCGCCGTAGAGGCACGCCCGCGCTCGAAGCCAGTGCCGGCACGTCGCCGGCGCGCGCGACGGCGATTCGCGCCCTTCCGCGGCCGCGGTCGTCATCCCCCGCGCGCGCGCTTCTGCGCGCTGCCGCTCGACTCGTCGTCACGTTCGTCAACTTGTTCTTTAAAAAATTATCTATCGGACTTTCTTTCTCCGCAGCCTCGCTTGTCTTCCGCCTCGAACACTGATGAACACCAAATCCGGGAGGGGATCGCCTCCGCGATCGACCCCCCGCCCGTCGCCGACGCCCTTCTTTCCTCCTCATCACGACGACGCCGGTCACGAGAACGTCCCCGAAACCCGCGCGTCGGCTTTCTTCGGCGACGGCGACGCCCGCCCGGCCGTACCCGTCGCCGACGCGCTGGAATCTTCCTTCTTCGCGCCGCCGCCGGCCATCGCCCTCGCGAACCCGCCGCTGAGCACGGGCGGCTCTTTCGCCTCCGCCAGAAGCTTCTTCCTGTCGCGAAGGTAATTCTCCTGCTCCTCCATCTCCGCGAGCTCGCGCTTGACCTTCTCGTCGTGCACGAAGCGTAGATCCACGACGACGCCGTCGAGCTCCTCCACGGCGTGGCCCGCGTCCGGCAACGTCCTCGCCTTGTTGTATATCCGCTTCGCGAGCAAGACCGGGATCCCGCTCGCGACGAGCTCCATCGTGCCGAAACTCTTCACCGTTCGAATCGTCACTCCCTGCGCGATGAGATCGTTCGCGTGCCGCATCGCCTCCAGTGGCTCCAAAAAATCGCGCAGCTCCTTGCGCACGGCGATCAGCGAGTTTATCCTTCGCCGGCGCTCGACCAACCCCTTCACGGCCTCGACGAACGACTTCCGGTTCGACATCTTGCGGAACAGCCGGACGACTTTCACGACGCCGTCGCCCTCGAGTTCGCGCAGGCGCATGTAGTGAAACGTTATGATCGGCAGCCGTTCGAGCGTCTCCTCGCCAAACTCTTCTAATAAGATTTGCACGCCGTCGGCGTACGTCTCCGCCGCGACCGCCTTGTGCATGGTGCGCATCATGTTCAGCCAGATGTGCTTCACCTGCCATCTAAACATCTTCCGTCGCACTTGATCTCGGACGTACTCGTACTTCGGCTTCGCAAGGAGGCTGTGTATGGCCTCCCCGGGGAACGCCATGCAGATCAAATTCGTCAGCGCCGTCGCTCTGTACCCGCGGCTGTTGGGTCGCGACACGAAGCGTCGTCCGGTCGCCTCGAACATCTCGTCCAGGTCTTCCACCGTCTCTTTGTAGTACACGAGCACGTCCTCCCCGAACGGTTGCCCGCGATGTAAGACCCTGTTGTGCACGCCGACGAGGCCCTGCTGGATGACGTACAGCTTGTCGATCGGGGAGTCTTCTTTGAACACGGCTTCTAGCGGCGCGACGATGTCGATTGACATCGTGAGCGAGAGATTCAGCTTGAAGTCCTCGTCCACGGCCCACGGGACGCCGTCCACGTCGACGCCGTGGAAGTACGTAACGTTCGAGAGCCACTCGTTGTGTAACTCCTGGACGACCTCGCCTTGCATCTCTCGAGACGTTCGGTTCACGATGTCCTTCCACCCGTCGCCGTCGTTTTCGCGGTGCCGGAAGATGTAGTACGACCGCAGGCGCTCGCACAGACGAGGGTTCTTCGCGGTCAACCGCTTCTCTTTCAAGAACCGGTTCAGGTTATCCATCGCGTTGTAGAACGTCTGGTTTCTCGCCTGCAGCGCCGCGATCGAAGACACCATCCCGCCGAGCAAGTACGCGTTCACGAGACCCGCGACGGTTTGGCAAAAGATGAAATACGTCCGCTCCTCGTCGCGAACCGGCGAAACGTCCCCGAGCGGCATCCCCATGATCGTCCCGGTCGCGAAGTAGAGCGAGAACCCGTACTGTGGGCCGACGCCCGCGGTGACCATAGATCCGTCGTCGTACGCGTACAGAAACGTGCACTTCGTCATGTCGTCGGTGACGTCCGCGCAGTCGTCCTTCAAGATGCTGTGCACGAGCATGAGCGTGCACCCGAGCCAGTGCGAGGCGAGGACGAGGGTGAGAAAGTACTTCTGCAACGACAA
>Ga0181560_10000978_pt1 | contig 26613 bp, 19 predicted proteins | sample 011ome_20_FD_133751 | JGI IMG/M metagenome (GOLD analysis project Ga0181560, IMG submission 133751) | Coastal salt marsh microbial communities from the Groves Creek Marsh, Skidaway Island, Georgia - 011509CT metaG (megahit assembly) | ecosystem: Environmental > Aquatic > Marine > Intertidal...
CATTTTTTCAGCTCTTAAAGTGTCTCTTCTGTGAATTAATTTAACTTTTGAAGCAAATTTCGTTAGGAACATAGCTTCTTCTACAGCAGCGGCAACGAAGACGACACCACCACCACCGATAATAACAACAACAACAACAACAACAGCGAACAGAAGGTGAAGAAGACGCCGGTGACCATAATCACCGGTTTTCTCGGCGCCGGAAAAACAACTCTGGTGAATTACATCTTGAAAAGTTCTCAACACGGCTTGAAAATAGCGGTGATAGAAAACGAATTCGGCGCGGTCTCGATCGACGAAGCACTCGTGGCGGAGAACATGAAGGAGAAAGAAGATATCATAAGCATGGATAATGGTTGCGTCTGTTGCACGGTGAGAGGAGATTTGGTGAGGGCTTTGATGCAGTTGAAAGATCGGAAAGATAAAACTTTTGATGCGGTTATAATCGAAACGACTGGGTTGGCGGATCCGGCGCCGGTGGCATTTACGTTTTTTATCAATCCAGAAATCGCGGATTATTACGAGTTAGATTCTATTTTGTGCTTAGTGGACGCGAAGCACGTGCATTTACACCTGGAGGAGGAGAAGAAGGAAGGTGCGGTGAATGAAGCCGTGTCGCAAGTCGCTTTCGCCGACCGGATTTTATTGAATAAGATTGACTTGGTGAGCAAAGAGAGACTAGAGGAAACGAAGAAAGTCTTGAAGGCAATCAATAGCAGCGCGGAGGTGATCGAGACGCAAAACAGTCAGGTTGATTTGAAGAAAGTTTTAGGCGTGAGCTCGTTTAGCGTAGAGAAGACGTTAGAGCACGACCCGAGCTTTCTGGACGAAAATAAATCAAAAATTCATGACCTCACCGGAGTAGGCTCGGTCGGCATCGAGTGCGAGGGCGAGTTGGATTTTAATTTAGTCAACGAGTTCATGATGAACCTGTTGCAAGAAAATAGCGCGAACATGTACCGAAGCAAAGGCGTGTTTTGCTTCCAAGGTCAGGGCGACGCCAAGTTTGTCTTTCAAGGAGTCCACGAACAAATAAACTTTGGACCGAGCGGAACCGAATGGAAAAAAGGCGAAAAAAAGTTGAATCGAATGGTCTTCATCGGCAGAAATTTGAATCGAGAGGAGTTGGAGAGTGGCTTCCGAAAGTGCTTGGCCTAACGCTCCGACGATGTCATAAAAAGTAACGCTCGGTTTCGGACTTGAACGTCCCTTCTCCAAAATCTACCCAGCGCCGCAGTCTCGCTCGCTCGAGCGAAAGCGAGGTCTGAGTTCAAAACTAGCGAAGAGAGAGAGAGAGAGAGAAGAAAAAGAGAGAGAAGAAAAAGAGAGAAAGCTCGAACGCTTTGAAATTCCTAAAAAGAAAGTCACACACACACGCACACACGCACACGCACACGCACACGGATAGAGAAAGGAAGAACATCGCGTCTCGTCATCGCTTTTCTTATTTTTATCTTTTTTCTCCTCGCAAAACGTCACAAACCCACACGCACCATTTTTTTTTCTTTTCCGGGAACACGCGCGCACGCACCGCAACGCACATGACGCGCGAATACCAGCAACAACAACCGCGCGGAAACGGCGGAAACGGCGGCGGCGGCGGCGCGACGACGACGGCAACGACAACAACAACGCCTTCGTCTTCGTCTTCGACGCGTTTGCGCAAGAGTAAATCGCTCTCCAATTTGTTGCAACGACAGACCGTTATCCGCAAAAACGACGACGACGACGACGACGAAGAAGAAGAAGAACAAGAACGAGAAGAAGAAGAGAGACGAAAAGAAGAGCGCGAGCACAAAATACGCGAGAGCAGCTCTAAAAAAGAGGAGACGCGCGAAACCACCGCCGCCGGTTCGACGGCCGACGACTTTGAGCGGGAAAGAGGAGAGAGGACGAACGAGGAGGACGGAGAGAAACCGATGAAACGCGTGGCGTCGATGAAGGCGATGATGCACGGGCGAGAGGAGGAGGAGGAGAACGCGGCTGCGCGGGCGCAGGCGGTGGAGGATTTTTTTGTCGCGGGCGAAACGACGAGGACGACGAGGACGACGAGCAGCGGTAGTAGCGGCAGGAAGAGAACGCCACCTGGTTCACCTCTGCGAAGGACGAATACGAGCGCAAAGTTGAGAGGGGGCGTCGTCGCGGGGTTGCGGAAGACGGCGACGATTCACTCGCACGCTTCGGTGTTAGATTTGATGCAGATGGACGAGACAAGGGAAGAGGAAGATCGGGCCGGGAAGTTGTTGGGACAGCTGCAAATATCTTCTCGGGAAGAAGAGGAGGCCGCTAAAGCTGAGAGAAGAAGAAGAGAAGAAATAGAAGGAGGAGAAACGACGACGACGGCGAATAAAGAGGACGATTCAAACTTAGTTTCCGCCGCGGGGCTGTCCAAAGATTATAAAGAAGCCGAATACGACGACTCGTTGAGGGAGATTATCGTCCCACCGTCGTCGTCGTTCCCAAAAGACTTTACCGTTTTGAGAGAGCTCGGGAAAGGTTTGTGTGGGACCGTGTATTTAGCTCGCTTGCACGATACGAAACAGTTGTTGGCGTTTAAAGTGATGCGAAAATCCAAGCTGGTTTCCGTCGGCGAAGAGAAGCACGCCGCGTACGAAAGGCACGTCCACATGGACGTGTCCAACGGCCCATTCATAGCTAGTTTGTTTCACTCCTACGACGATCCGACCGCGTATTACTTGCTCACGGAGTACGCGCCGTGTGGTGATTTATTTCAGTGTTTAGTCTATCACGGGTTACCGTCTCTTTCGGACGCAAAGGTGTACATCTCGCAAGTCTCCGCGGCTATCGCTTACTTGCACGTGAAAAAATACGTCTACAGAGATTTAAAACCAGAGAATATTTTGTTGCGAGCGAACGGCGACGCGTGTTTAGCCGACTTTGGTATGGCTAAGAAATTAGAAAGAGAAGACGAGCGCGCGTACTCGTTTTGCGGGACGAGCCAGTACATGTCTCCAGAGGTCATGAGCAAAAGAGGCTGTCGATTCGAAGCAGATTTGTGGAGTTTAGGCGTCTTAATATATGAATTGTGTTCGGGGGCGACGCCGTACGCGAATATCCGAGGAAACCACATGGAGTTATACGAAGCCGTTTTGAGCGTAGACATGAACGGCGGCGTGTGGTGTCCGCACTGGTTCGACGCCGATACCGTGGACATCGTTCGAAAACTTCTCCGATTAGACGAGTTAGCTAGACTAGGCGCCGGAGGCGGCGACGCCATGGACGCATATTTCTCCCACCCGTGGTTTCACAATGGCGATTTCAAGTGTGATTTGAAAAACGTCCTGCGAGGCGAAGTCACACCGCGGCTCAAACCGAGGAAACGGAACATCGTGTACGATTTAAGATTGCAAAATCAGTTGGAGTTGGGAAACGTTCCGTGGCTCGCGAGCGACGAAAGCGAAGAAAAGTTTGTGAACGTGTAAAGTGACTTGATGTAATATAATGTAATTAAAAGACAAATAAATGATGATGATGATGGGTGATTAAATACGCGAAGACTGTTTTTTGTATCTAATAAAAAATACCCGCACAACAACAACAAACAAACGAAAGATACAAACGAGCGCGCGCGCTCGAGAGAGAGAGAGAGAGAGAAACAAAAAGCTCAGCATGCACGCGTCTGAATCAAAAGATATTTGCGTGGCATACAGTCGAGCGAACAACATCGAGAAGAGCGGGAAGGAGGAGGAGGAGGAGGAGGAGGAAGATGACGTTCTCGTGCGAGCCTGCTGTGCCCGGGTGCGCAGAAGCCTGATCAGGCAGTTTCGCTGCGACAGCCCGAACGCGAGAGAAGCGATGCGTAAAGTTTTCGAGGCGATCGAAACAGAATTTAAACGATTTGGGAGGGAGATGAGAGAGGACGTGCAATCGGAGGAACGAAAACGGTGGCAAAAGGCCCTTCTCCAGGAGGAAAAACGAGGAGCAAGCGCCAAGAGAAGGAGACGAGGAGACGAGGAGACGAACGGGGAGAAAGAAACGAAAACCATGTCGAGCGAAAAGTTCAAGACGTCGATGGATGAGTTTTGCGGGGAAAAGTCCACGATGGAAAGTGCGATCGCGAATGCGCGTGCTTTTTCGTCGCCGTCGTTATCGTCTTCGTCGTCGTCTCCGAGAGAGCGGTCGATGATTTCGATCAATTAAAACAAGCTTTTCGTCGAGGATGAAGATCTCGAAGTTATCGATTTGGTGGACGCATCTTCGTCTTCGTCTTTATCCGACGAGAGCGAAGATCTCGATTGAGAGAGAAGACGCTCATAAAGGAATTTACAGTGTACAAAAGAGAAAGAAAGAGAAGAAGGGATGTGCGCATCCCAACGAACCGACCACGACGTCTCTTAGTGGGAGGAGAATGCGTTGTATAGCCTTTTGCGAAAAGAATTACACATCACTATTGGAACAACTGGAATCCGGCGTGAACTTCGTTTTCTGTCCACGATGTCCCGGAATTTCTACCGTCGCTTTGCCTCCTTTTACTGTTGGTCGGAATCTGAATCGCCGAAATCGTCTTTTTGTTATCGCCGGTTGCTAAAATTTTCAACTCTTCTCCTGGAATCGACAATAACAAATTTTTCACCAACCCGGTCGCTTTTTTGTCCGAACGACACTTGCTTATTTCATCCAGAGTGTTTACTAAAACGCTCTCCGTGATGCCTGGAATGCAAAGCATGGCGTGCGGGACTGATTTTGTAGTCCTCGCGTGTTTCGTTAAAACTTCGTAAATCAAACTTAAAAGTTCCGCCTGCAGGGAAGAATTCAAAGATTTGCTCAAAGCCGCAACGGCTGCAAAAACAATTTCGCCGCCGCAGGATTCCGCGAGCCCGTCGCCAATGCGCGGGTCCTGCGCAGAAGCGGCAGCAATTAAACCTCGACAGAACAAGATGGCTTTCGAAACGGTTTCTAAATCGTCAATTTTTAGTGCCAAAGTGCCCGCCTGGATGGCTATTTGAGCTATTTGCACATCGCTTTGCGAACACATCCAATCGATTAAGTGTTTGCCGCCAGCGACGGCGTCTTTTTCGGTATCGGTGGTAGACATGTTTTTCGTCCGCCGACCGAGAGTACCGTCTGGTGCGACGATGAGTTCTAATATCGAGCCCAACTCTCGAGAAATTTCGCGCAACGTGCGCTCAGAGTAAGCTTCGGCGACGAGCTTGGCGTAGGTGGACACATCCGACGATGCATCGAGAGCTTCACTCGTCGTTGTTCCTGGAGTCGAGGGATGCGCTTTATTTGTACCCGCCGCCGTCCAGCCAGCTTCCACGCGTCGGCATAAATCTGGCAGTATCGGCGCAACCAACGCTTGAAACCAAATCTGGCGAAACTGCGCGGGGCATCTCGATAATACTGGTCTTACGAATAAAAGTAACATCGTCCTCACTTGGTCGTCCCTTTGGGACTCTAAATCAGCAGATATGACTGTCTGCATCTTCTCCGCGATTGATGGGTTCGAATACGTCATCTCACTCGCGTGTAACAAAACCAAATTTATAATGTTCAAACTCGCGTCTCTTAACACGCGGAGCCAATCTCGAACAGAAACTACTTTCAGCTGGGTTACGATTTGATTTTCCGCCTGTTCCAACGCAAACTCTTTCAATTTCCCTGGTTTCAGCGAAGCCGCGTACTCTTCCCATGATGGTTGCAGCGACTCCGCTAAGTGCGCGCTGACCATTTGCGATTGTAGATTTGGCGTAAAAATTCTTCTCACGAGTCGGTGCATCTCCATCGCCAGAAGGATAGCCCATTCGATGTGTTCCGATATGAGACAGACGGAATCTTGTTGTTGTCGTTGCTGCTGCTGTTGTTCGCCTGGCGCTTCTTGCACAACTTTTTGCGCGCTGCCGCCCGGTAAACATCGTCGCATGCACCGTTCGAGCAACTGCACGTCGTGGAATAGATCCCAGTGTACGTTAGAAAGTTGCTCTTGCTCTTGCTGCTGCGCCACAAACGCTTCCGGAGTAATTAAATTTGCCATCAGCGGTAAAACCGCGCCATTTTCCACGCTGTACCATCTGCTTTTCACTGGCGTTAATAACCAATCTAGGACTTGGGTTACTCGTTCTGGACCGCTCGGCGTCGCCACCGCTAACAAAGCTTCGGCTAAAGTCCCTCTCTCCGCACCGGTCAAGTTGCCTGCGGAGCGGAGACTTTCGACTTGTTCCGCCAACGGTTCTAGGTGCGGGTTGAGCGCCTGTTAGTCATTAAAAAGATAAAAAGCAGCGCGTCAGTACATGCTTTGAATGTCGTTGTAGTTTACGATTCTGTTCGATGGCAATAGGAGGAGGAAGACAAAAGAAAAAGTAGGAAAAATGTAGCGCTTTCTCCGATGGGAAACATCAATCTCTTCGTTGAAGACATTATTGAAACATCAAAGAGGAAAGGGCTAGTTTCAATCTCTCGCCTTTGCATAGCTCTGTCGCGGTTGCAATACGCCGCGAGAAAGTTTTAAGAAGACGATTCGGATAGAACAAAAGAGAAAAAAATGTAATCTCACAACAAAACAGAAAAAAAAAAGTTTCATACCTCTGGCACCGTCACGCAAATATTCAACATCGCCGAACATATCTTCTGTCTCGCCAATTGCGTCCTCTTCACTCGAGCTTTACCTCGGACAGGTGGCGCGGAGACGTCCTCTGCCGATACCGTACCGAGCAAATCGAACAAGTTTTTCACCAACAAGGGCGCCAAGTTCGGTCGCACCAAACCTATGCGTCCAAAACACTCTAAAATTTTCGCGTATTGCGCTAAACTTTGCGGTCCTAATCTGATCCCGCCATCACTTTGAGACGATTGTGCGGTCATCCCAAGCGCTTTCGCGACTAATTTTTCTATTTCTATCACCACGCTGGATGCTTGCGGTTCTTCTATGGGCAAAACGAGCATGACGCACTCCGTGAACGATTGGACGCCTTCTAAAATACACGCTTTGCCTTCGTCTCCCGAGTCTCCTCCTCCGTTTGCAGTGGTCGCCGGTGATACGCTCTTCAACCATTCCAGAACCCCATCGACAGTCTCTAGCAACTTTCTCGATGCACTTTGCGGGTCCAGATTTGCGCAAAGTTTTATAACCTCCATGACTTTCGCGCGATCGACTATCCATTGCGTTTTCAACTCCTCGAACGTTTCAAACGCGTCTTCCCATTGTTCTCTCTCTTTGGCTATTTGCGTGCCGGACGGATCCATGCCGCCGGCTAAACCACCACCAGCGCGAAGCCACGAGACGCAATACTCTAGCAAAGCTGGAACGGCACCGGGTGGGAGAACGTTTAAAGATGTTGCAGCTGATGGTGAAGACGAAGACGCCGGTGCCATTGACGACGAAGTTGTCATCGCGTGTACTTTCTTCGGCACGGTTGCACCGTTTGCGCGCAATAACGCCGTCCACGCGCCCAGCACCGTCTCCAATGACTTCAAGTTGGGAATCCTAACTAACATAGCTAAGCGTTCAAGCAGCGCGACCACTAGCTCAAGTTGTTGTTGCTGCTGCTGCTCTCCACGACTTAGCATTTGCAAAACCTGCACCGACGCCGCTTGGCATGCCAATTCGGCACACTGCTCGTATGCATCCGCGTTGTCCAATGCGTTGTATTCTTGCGCTAAAACGACATCTAAATGTGCCACCACTGCGCGAACGCACGAAGATACGGCCATAAACACGACCGTTCGATCGTCTTGAGGAACATCATCTGGTAATGGTTTGCGCGTGAGAACGTGTTTAATGGCTGATGCTGCTGGAGCTCGGCACGCGGATTCGTTCGTGTTGCTCTGTTTCGAGAAACGACAAAAAAAGAAGAGGAGGAGGAGGAGGAGGAGGAGAAATTATCGTCGATGTAGTCAGTAAGGTTGCACACACAGACACGCGCGAGGACGGGTGGAAAGAAAGTAAATTGCACGAAAAAGGATGCCTCGGAAACGTGTTTATGATTTTGTATCCTCACTTTGGATGTTCAGATGGTTGATCCAAAACTTTGCGTATCGTCACCGGCGGCGCGAGAAGCTTTCCTTTTTAAAACGCGACTTGTGAAGAAAAGACGAGAGAAAAGCGGTACAAACAAAATTAGACGCACCAACAAAGCCACGCAGCAAATATCCACCAACCCACTCCTGACTAGCGGGACTAACGGAGCCCACTCCGCGTACACGCTGACAGCCTCTAAAACCGCCAAGGCGCAATTTTCAGACGCTTTCTGCATCTCTAACGATGCAAAGTTATTGTTATTGTTGCTACTACTACTAAAATGTCTCTCCCACGCCTCTCGCATGGCGCGCGTCACCTCTCCAATCGTTTGCGTCATTCCGCCTAATAAATCTCTCACATTGTCCGCAAAAACCTCATCCGAATGCAACGCCACGTCCTCGGCCACGTACCTCGCGATGATTGCCCCTAATTCGCACTCGTACGCATCCGTCGATCGTAACATCCTCGCGATGGTTTCGCTAAACGCGATCCACGCCGTCGAGCCTTCTCGCTTGATAAACTCCGCCGTAATCTGCGCAACTTTCGACTTCAACGGGTACGGTACTTTAGACCCACCTCGAGATGTCAACTGTAACTCGTTCGAGATTATGTTCATGAACTCATTCTTAACCATCGCTTCTTCTTCGCTCTCTCTCGCCGCCGGCGTCGGCGTCGACGACGACAAAAGTCGTTGCAAAATCGAGTACCCGAAGTGCCTCTTCTCAATCGCGTCGTCCTCTTCCTCGTTGCTCTCACCACCTTCTCTCTCGATTAACTTCTTCGCGATCGCGATCGACGCGTTGATATCGATCGGAGTCCGACCGCTGCCATCGTCGTCGCGCTTCTTCTTGGCCGTTGTTAATTCGTCCAGTATGGCGGAAAGTTTGTTCATTCGCGCTTGTTTCTCCGACAAAAAGGTTTCTCCTCCGCTTCTTCTTCCGGAACTGGAAAAGTGCGAAGACAACTCCGCGTATAAAATCTCCGCGCGGCGGTTATTGTTGTGGTGGTCGTAATTCGACGTCGTCATTCCGTATGAAAAAGTGTCTTCGCTCTGTCGTGTCTCTCGTTAAACTTTCTTCGCATATCGCGTTTCTTCGCGCTGATTTGATGTGGTACTTTTCGTATCGCGCGCGGTGTGATGAAAATGACATCGCCGGCGAGAAAACCCTAAACCCTAAACCCTAAACTACAAAAATGACCAAAACCCTAAACACCTTGTTTTTCACACAAACCACATTACTCTTCCTTCACATAAAGCGCACATACACACGCACGCACACGCACACGCACACGCGCGCGGAGATAAATACACTCGTCGTTATCGTCGTTCTGTTTTCTAACGCGTGATCTCGTCGCGTCGTAATAATAATCTGTATCTAAACACAGAGAGAGAGAGAGAGTTTTTGTTGTGGTCCATAACGTTTTATCCAATGCATTCGTCATCGACTTCTTCGCTGCTGCTTCTCGGAAGCGGCGGCTTTGCGGCGACATCCTCGAGCGGCGGCGGTGGCAGAACGACGAGCACGAGTCGAATGTTATCGTCGTCGTCGTCGTCGTCTCGATGGTGTCGATCTGCGCGTTTTGCGGCGAGTAAAGCGAGATCGTCCGAGAGGACCAAGCGGGGCGTGCACTTTTTGACCATTCGAGCGATGGCGAAGAAACCTAACAAGGACCAAAAGTTCGATTGGGAGGACGATTTGGACGATTTCGTACCGGCTGGGAAGGCGAAGAAGAATAAGAAAGTGGCCAAGGCGAAACCGCAATCCGCGCCTGCCGCACAGGCTGCTCAGGCAGCTTCTTCTTCTTCTCCTCCGGCAGCCGCGAGCGCGGCTGACGGAGCCGAAAAACTCGATTGGGAGAACGAGGATTTCGTACCGCCTGGGAAGGCGAAGAAGAATAAGAAGAAGCAGAAGCAGACGCAAGCAGCAGCGGCCCCGCCACCTCCACCGACTCCTCCACCGACTCCTCCTCCTCCATCACCGCCACCAAGAGAAGAAGAAAAACAAGAAGAAAAAGAGACTCCGGCGGTAGTTGCGGAAGCGGCGGCGGCTGCAGCAACTACAACAACCGAAAAGAAGCAAGAAGATAATGAAGGCGGAGAAGGAGAGGAAGAAGACGAATTCGCGCGGAAGAAGCGATTGGCGCAGGAGAAGAAAGCGGCGCTTCTCGAGGCGAAAAAGAGAGAATACGAGTTGGCCCAGAAAGAGGCGAAGGAGATGGCGGAGCAAGCGGCGATGGCGCAGGCAAAGAGAGAGGAAGAGGAAAGTGCAAGCGCAGCTGCAGAGGCGGAACAGGCTGAAAAGGAGCGAGAAGAGGAGGAGGTGCGAGCGGCGAAGGAGAAGGACGCGGCTGAAAAGGCGAAAGTATTGGCAGATGCAGCGAAAGCGAAGGAAGCCGCCGCCGCCGCCGCCGCCACCCAAACAACCAACGAAACTGATGAAAAACCAGCCACACAGAAGAGAAGCAAAGAAGACTACATGATTCCGGAGCATCTCAAAGACATTTTCGCGAACGATAAGAAAAGATCGTTAAAAAGAACCGCCGGCGCGGTTACCACCGGCGTGAGAGTTGAAAACCTTAAAAAGACGTTTACGCAACAAGAGGTGTTATCGGATGTCACTTGGGATTGTAAAAAAGGCGAACGCGTTGGTCTCGTCGGATGGAACGGTGCCGGGAAAACGACGCAGCTGAAAATCATCATGGGTGAAATTGAACAAGACGAAGGCGAGGTGCTGTTAGCGAATAACGTGAAAATCGGCTACCTGACGCAAGAGTTTGAAGTGAAAGGCACGAACACGGTGAGAGAGGAATTTTTAGCCTCGTTTGGCGACGAAGCGGAAGTTTTAAAAAATCTCGAACGCATACAGAAAGCGTTAGAGGACAACCCGAGCGCGGAGTTGACGCAGCTATTAGTTGATAAATTGAACGAATTACAACGTCAAGCCGATCGCATGGATTTGTTCAACATGGAAAGAATGATTGATAAAATCATGCCCGAATTAGGCTTCGTTCCAGAAGATAACGATCGATTAGTCTCTTCCTTTTCTGGAGGATGGCAAATGCGCATCTCCGTCGGGAAGATTTTGTTACAAGAACCGGGTCTGTTATTGCTCGATGAACCGACCAATCATATCGATTTGAATACCATCCAATGGTTAGAAAACTATTTGAAAAACGTGGACGTTCCTTTGGTGTGCGTCTCGCACGATCGCGAATTTCTCGATCAAATCTGTAACAAAATCGTCGAAGTCGAGCGCGGCGTTGCGACCACGTATAAAGGCAACTACTCCGACTATCGAAGAGAAAAAGAAACGAAAGCGATGCAAACGTACGTGGCGTGGGAGAAATGGAACAAAGAAGTCACGAGACAGCGAGAGCTGATTCAGAGATTAGCTGGAGGTGGTCAATCTGGACGAGCGACAGCGGCACAAAAAGCGTTGGATAAGCTCATGGAAGATCCCGTCGTAAAACCTTGGGAAGAGAAATCGAGACGCTTCAGATTCCCAGACGCTCCTAGATCATCTCAAATTGTCGCACAAGTTCGCGGGTTAACGCATGGATATGACGAGAAAACGTTGTTCGAAAACGTCAACTTACAAATCGACCGATCCGAACGCGTCGCCATGATCGGCGACAACGGCTGTGGTAAGTCGACAATGATGCGTTTGATCCAAGGCAGAGAAGCGCCTAAAGCTGGTGAAGCACGCATAGGCGATAAAGAGTTGTGCAAAGTGAATTATTTTTATCAAAATCAAGCGGAAGATTTAGACGGGGACGTCGGCGTTCTCGAAACTTTAGTCCGAGCGGCGCCGGATGAACCTCTGAACCAACTGAAAGCGTTGCTCGGGCGCATGGCGTTCAATACGAGTTACCACGACCGACCGGTGAGCTACTTGTCCGGAGGTGAAAAGGCGCGATTAGCTTTAGCAAAATTTATGGTCACGCCAGCGAACGTCTTATTTCTGGATGAACCGACCAATCACTTGGACATTCCGTCTAAACAAATGCTCGAGGAGGCGTTGCAATCGTTCGAAGGCACTGTCCTCGCCATTTCGCACGATCGATTTTTCTTGAGACAAATAGCAACTCGGGTCTTGGCTTTCGATGAAGGTAAAATTACCGACTACGAAGGCGATTACGCGTATTATTTAAGCAAAAATGATAAAGCCGGGACTAGAGACGAAATTTTGACCGCCAAGAAGAAAGAAATTGAAAAGACGCAAATCGTCGCGAAGAGTAAAATGAGCAAAGCGGAAAAGGCGAAATTGAAAAAAGAGAAAGCGAAAGCGTTTGGAGGTGGTAGCGGAAAAGCAAAGGCGAACAAAAATGCCGGGAGATGGAACTAGCGAACAATGTGGTGTATTTAGAAACTCAATTTTACCGTTTACGAACGTACTTACTGCTTAGCGCAAATATTTTCCTAATTCCTAAAGTTTCTTACTAAAGCTCATTTTCCAGAGGGTAAACTAAAGGGCATCTTCCTCTTCCCGTTGCCACAAAAACCGCAAAAAGGCGTTTCACAGGTCTTCATCACTTTGGACGAGTAAAACTGCTGTTCTCTTTGCTGTTGTTGCTGTTGCTTTGTTCCATCGTCTTCTCCTTCGATGGTATCTTCGTTGATTGCACTAGTATCTGGATTCGCGTGCGCGGCGCCGCTCCCTATGGCGACGTCCATCGAATGCGCGTTTGCAATTTTCTTACTGGGAATGTGCAATTCCGGGACGGTGATTCCATCGCCTTCCTCGGATGCGTAATAGCCATATTTTTCTTTTGCGTCGATGATTTTCTTCACTGTTGACTCTTTGTTCTCTTCCACCGGGTAATTTTTGCCGTGGATGCTCACAATCAACTGCTTTCTTCCGTTTTCCTCGCCTATGTTTTCAGTAGCGGAAGAACCATTGAACGTCGTTCGACAAAATCGAGAAATATCAGCTTTCGTGATCGTACTCACGTGACCGGCTACGTCTCTCGCTCGGTGAAACTGATACTTTCGATTTTTCAAATGCGCGAAATACCTTCCAGATTGTTCTCGCAAATTCGCATCTTCCGCTAACAACTCTTCCATCAGCGACACGCGTTGTTTGTTGAACTCCTCATCACTTAGATTTTCAATTACGGATGGAAACGCGTCTAAAAAGCATTTGATTCGTTCCGATACGAAAGACGGCGCGTGGAATGCGCTTTCTACCAGGATGTTAAAGCCTAATATTTCGTTCGAAGATTCGAAGTACGCGGAAACAACGTATCCTAAACTCTCTTTCGTTCGCAACTGGTCAAATATCCTCTCCGACATGAATTGTTCGCAGAGTAAAGCGATGGCTCTGGATGCGCTGTTCGATGGACCTATTTGGTAATAATGCATAATCGCAGAATTCACTTCGTCTTTGTTTACGGCGTTGACGTGGATGGAATGGTTTGTTCCTGGTGGAAGGTTGACGACTCGAGAGAAGACCAACGCTTTGTTGTTGTTGTTGTTGCTGCTGCTGCTGGAAGTAACTTCTCCTTCTGCGGCGTTGACGAGTAACTGTTTCAAACTGTCGCCAAGTTTCGTCGTCATAGGTTCCGTGATGTTTCCAACTAACAAACCTTCTATAAATACGTTCTGGAAGAATTTTTTGCCGTATTGAATCACATCCTCGGACGTGACTTGCTTCAAAACGGCAACTTTCTCCTCTAAGCTGTGCTCTTTTTCATGCTTCAACAATCTCGAAAGAATAGCGCAATGCGATCTGACTTTAAGAACCATGTTTTGCATGTCTTGCAGCGCCGTCTCTTTGACTTTTTGAAACCGGTCTTCGTCATGAATAAACGATTGATCGGCGGACGCCGCTCTTCTAAAATACGCCAAGGCGAGTTCCGAGATTGTATCCGACCACCCATCAAACCTAAACGAAACGCCGGTGGATTGCGCCAATACGTGCACAGAGCACTCATTCGCGGCGACATGCGCCGGATAATAGATGTCTTTGTTCACCGAATCCTGGAGCATAAGCGCGAGCATTTTTAAGCACATGGTATCGCGAATGCTTCCTTCGACGAGTAAATTGGCGTTGAAATACATGCTCGCTTTCGGTTGCGTCTTGAACTCGCGGCATCCGAGTTTAGCCCATAAACGGAGCACTCCACACTCGTTGTAGATAATTTTCGGAGTGACTTCGAGCGCCGCGTGACTGGTAGTGTCGCTTCCGTTGACTAGAAGAAGACGATTCTCGTCCTCGTTGTGCATGCTCAAATCTTTGGGAATGAACCTGTTCTTGCTCGGAAATCCAAGTTCGTTTGCAACATTTTGCATATCTTGAGCGTCCGAAGTCGAACCGGTGTATTTGAAAGACTCGACTTCGTACGGAAACTTCACCCATGGTTCAATAGTGGCCGCGTCGTTTCCTTTATACTCCGAACTCGCTAAAATCACTAAAACGTTCTCCGGCGTGAGCATCGACAACACCGCGAGAATCTCCTTTTCATCGTACTTTTGCCAGTATGAGTCGCCATACAACACGTTTTCCGGGCTAAACCTTCTAACATCGGACACTAATCTTTCCACAAACTCGCACGCGTGTTCAGACTCCGAATATTCAAATTCAATTTGCGAAATTTGTTGCATCTCTTCGTAAAATCGAGCGCCGTCCGAAGGTAACAGTGTTTCTATTCGGCGTAAATACGTAAAGAGGATGAAGAGAATATCCTCCGTCCGCGCCGCGCCTCGTTCGGTCAACTTGATCGATACCGACAACAGCGCCGAAATGCTCGTGTCATCTAAACCGCCTCGACTTACCCCCGCGCACAACTCCGAACACAAACCTCGTTTTCGCAACGCCTCGAAGCACGATCCTTCGCCTTCGTGCCCTAATAACGTTTCAATAAAATTAACAGACTTGGAGAGATAATTCCGGTTAATCTTTGAAGATAATTGAAATACAAACGTCAACTGCGTCCCGGTTTTTACCTGAGACGTTTTGACGAATGAAGGGACGAGATGCGCGAACGGTTGGCCGTACATCTCGCTCAAATCCACCTCATCGATTCTCTCGAATTGAGCGACGTATTCGTCGACAAGTTTACTGTTGGTATCGTTATCCTCATCAGTACTGATTCTTTCTTTCTTTTCCTCTTCTTCCGCTAGAGATAAACTCCCAAACGTATTTGGACTGAGAACCATCTCCTCTAATTCCTCCAACTCTTCCGCTCCGCACACGACTACGCTCATCCTCTTCGCGTGATAATGCTCCTTAAAATGTCTCTTCAACGCTTTCCTCGCGCCATTCTCCTCCTTATATGCCTCCGATTCAGTCAACGACTGCCGGTTCCCCCACCCAAACTTCCTGTACGGATGCCCCTCGATCGCTAAATCTGCCAACAAAAGCTCCATCCTCACCCCGTCGCTATTCACCACTCTCTCAAACTCGCTCTCAATAGCCGTCACTTCGCGTTCGAGCGCTCGTTCCAAAATCAACGGCTCCGTAAAAAACTTGCTAAATATTTCAACCCCTTCCTTTAAATGCTTCGGGTGCACGTCAAAGTGAAACACCGTCTTCTCCGTGTCCGTGTACGCGTTTTGTGACCCCCAATTTCGGCTCAGCCACTCGTCGAAGAAATTTTCCGACGCGTGCGTCCTCGTCCCCATGAACACCATGTGCTCTAAAAAATGCGATAAACCGTGAAAGTTTTCCGGGTCGGACAAGTACCCGACGTTCACTTCTACCGCGCACGCGGCCGTCTTCAATCCTTCTTTTGGGTTTTCTCCTTCCTCTTCTTCTCCGTCTCCTTCCATCGAAGAGGACGACGTCATCGACGCGTCGTCGTCGTCCGATCCCGACGATTCCTCTTCGTCTTCCGATTCCATTTTTTCATCGTCTTCCCCGTCGTCGCCGCCGCCTCCGTTCGCGTCCGAAGTCAAAGCGCCGCCCAACAAACTCTTATCGCTGATGAGCAAAACGCGCAACCCGTTTTTTAATCGCAGGTGTTTGAATTTTCGCTCCGAATCGACGTAGGTTTTCGGTTTGCGTATCGAATCGTTCTCGACGACATTCATTCTTTTTTTTTTGTCTCGCGTTTTTTTATGTGGTCGTTTTGCGGTGTAGCAACACACGAATAATCGACATCATCAAACGTTGTTATTATTATTAGCGTTTGCAAAGGACGAGACGTTCTTCTTCTTCTTCTCTCTTTTTTTCGTTCATACGTCGTCGTCGTCGTCGTAAAGAAGAAGAAGAAGAAGAAGAAGAAGAAGAACATCCACGCTCTCTCGGCACTTTTTTTTTTCTCTAAAAACGCCTGCAAATGTCTTCTTCCAGATCTTCTTCCGAGAAGAAGGACGACGACGAGAAGGAGAAGGAGAAGGACGCGACGACGGAGAAAACGACTTTGAGGCGCGCGCGAGTACGAACTCTCTCGGAGTCGTTTTTTCGGTCGTCTTTATCGTCGTCGTCGTCTCCTCTTTCGAACAACGGGTCGGTAAAAACGCATCGTCGTCGTCGTCGCCGTCGGGATATTTTCGCATCTCGCATGTGATTCAAAAATAAAATACGAGTTGAAAGAGCGCCGCGCGTCCGTTTTGGAAGCGGCGCGATTGAGAGAGAAAAAGACGAGGCGTTGCGAACGCGGGAGGAGGAGCTGAGAGAGGTCAAGTGCGAGTTGGTGAAGTACGCGCCGACGCCTTTGTGGAAGGTTTTGACGGACGCGCAGTACCGAGATGTATTCGAGAAACATATTTTATCGAGGTTGGACGAGTTGTCTTTTCGAGTGTTTCGAGGGGTGAACGCGGAGAGTCGAGGCGCGATTAGACGAGCAAAGAGGGAGGTAAATGATAACGTGTTCATGGTCACAAGCAGGCCATGTGACGGCAATCCACCAATGCAGCTTAGTCGTATAAAAAACGAGCAAGTATATCATAAAAAGCGAGCGCAGTATCATTTCTGCGGTGAAGCAGCTCGTTCGGGAAACCTCGAGTTGCTTCGTTGGTTGCGAGTGGAAAGAAAGTTTGATTGGAACTGTTGGACGATCGAAAACGCAGCTTCTTGCGGCCATCTTCACATCGTGAAGTATTGCATGGAGCAGAAGTGCCCAAGTTGTAGGTTCGCGTGCGCATTTGCAGCCCGAAGCGGCCATCTCGACATTCTCAAGTACTTGCACGAAACCGGCGCGCCTTGGGATTCGAGAACTTGCGCCTACTCTCGCGAAAGAAACCACCTCGAGTGTCTACTCTACGCGTTGGATAACCGCTGTCCAAACGACAAACACTAAATTCGTTAGTAACCAACCGATGTTCTGCGCCGCATCGATGAGAAAGAAAGAGAGACAAAGAGAGAGAGAGATGCACGCATTCGTAAGATGCGCATATTTTCATCGAAAGAAGAGAACAAACACGCGCTTCAGAAAAAAACACACGCTTTCCTTTCTTTTAACGTGCGCGAGCGAGCCGAGAGATCACGCATGAGCACCAAACCCATCTCTTCCTCCGTCTCTTCGTCGTCTTCGTTGTCGTCGCCAACCCGTTTTCGCGCGGCGCAAAGGAGAAGAAGAATAAGACAACATTCCATCGTCACTAAAGCTTCATCATCACCGTCGGAAAACGCGGATTTAGTTGCAAACTTGAACTCTGCGTTTTCCATTCCATCTTCCGTCTCGTTCGAGTGCGATTCGTCCCCGTACGTCTATTTGACGCACAAGAACGGATGCACGGCGAAAGTGTACTTGTTTGGCGCGAATTGCGCGAGTTGGACGCAGCCGAGCGGCGACGAAGTTTTGTTCGTGAGACCGGATGCGAAATTTGACGAGTCGGTGCCCATCGCGGGCGGGATCCCGATATGTTTCCCGCAATTCGGGATGAACGGTCCGATGTCGCAACAGCACGGGTTTGCGCGAAACATGCGATGGGAAGTCATAGGCACTTCCGCGGATGTTAATCCGGACGATCCAGAACCGGCGGTGATGTTGTCGCTGAAATCGAACGAGGAGACGAAAAAAATGTGGCCGCACGACTTTGAGTGCACGTACGAGGTGACGCTGAGGAGAGATAAGTTGAAGTGCGAGTTTTGCGTGAAGAATTGCGCGGAAGATTTGAAAGATGAGTTGGAGTTTACCGCGGCGTTGCACAGTTACATAGAGGTGGTGGACGCGACGGATTCCGAGAACGTGTACGCGAAAGGGAACTTGAAAGGCAAGTCGTACATGGACAAAGAAATAGATGCAAAAAACCCACCGTTGCTGACGTACGATAAAGACAGAGTGACGTTTGGTATGAAATTAGTGGACTCCATATTCTTGAACACGGATTCGGAAATGCTTTTACACGTCGGTAACGGTGCCGCGGTGAGCGTGGAAAACACGGCGGGATGGAGAGACTTTGTGGTGTGGAATCCGCACCAAAATATGCCGCAGTGTTATAAACAATTCGCGTGCGTCGAGAACGCGTGCGCCGTGAAGCCAGTGGTTCTGCCGGGAGATGGATACGTCTGGAAGTCAGAGATGAATTTGACGGTGGTGACTTTATGATCGAATCCTTCCAACGTGTAAAAAAATGCTGTGCGCTCTAAATTTAGATTTTGACATGACTATATAATACTCGCGAAACTATTTATTCCCTCTTTTTCTTCTCTCTCTCTCTCTCTCTCTCTCTCGTGCATTCCTTCACCATCAAACGCGTCCTCCGTCTCAAATTTCATCTCCTTTATTCTTTAGAAAGTAACCTCGCCACTGCCCAACCAGCGAACATCCCGATGGACAAATATAAAAACGTTTCCGGCGCTTGCGAGACGAACTCAAAATCCTCCGTCAGCGATTTGCGTTTTGACTGTAAATCGCTCAATTTGTTCTTGAAGTCATCGCAGCTTTCTTGAATCTTCGAGTATTCCTCGTTTACCTCGATCAAGTTCCCAAGGATTCTGTGATAATATCGTAAATACCTGTCGTTTTGGAAGACTGAATCGGATAAAGGTAACTTTTCTTCAGCCGCGGTAGTTGACCGCTGTTTTCTGCGCCTTTCCCTTTCTTCGTCGTCGAGACCGTTTACCCAAATTTCAGCGCTACCGTTATTATGAGCGACCGGCTCGACGGCGTCGACGAAGCGCGTTTCGTGGTTCTCGCGTCGAGAAGGCATTTATGTATTTGTATAAATATACGCGCCTCTCTTTTTTTTGTGAAGCTCGAGGAAGAAAAAGAGAGAGAAGATTTCTATTTTTGGTTCTCTACTCTCTATAATCTGTACCGATTTTTGACCTTGCACACTAAGACGGTAATATCATCCTTCTTACCACCGCTATACACCATGTCGAAATGTTCCGTAGCCGCTAAACTATAAGGCGTCGTTCTTGAACGATCGTTCGCGTGTTCAAACGCTTTTTGGGTCAACTCCTTGGCGCACGCATCGACTTCTTTCTTATTTGAGAACGCGTGATTGGAACCGAGCAGCGACGACGACGTTGATGCGGAGGTGGAGGAGCTAGACTTGATTCGGTTTTCAATTATTGACAGAATCTCTTTTTCAGAAACGTTATCCCACAAGCCATCAGTACCGACGACAATAACATCGTCGTTTTCTAAGAAAAAGGTGGACAACATAGCGTCCGCCGGCGTATCGGTAGCCTCGTGGTGACCGAGTTGAAACGGGCGACCAAAATCGTGTTCCTGAGGAGGAGAACGATACGCGATGAACCTTTCCACCTTCTCCGCGCCGCCATTTTCGTTGTTGTTCGACGAGTGTAGACCGGCGGCGATACCATCAGAAGATGACGACGACGACGACGACGACGACGAAGCGCCTGAACTCAATCTGGCAACCAGATAGCCGCTATCGCCGATGTTCGCCGCGTTCAACACGCCCAGTCGCGAGTCTAAAGTGAGCAATACGCACGTCGTGGAACCTTTCACATTCTTTTCCGTGACGGCATGGAACGCTCGTTCAAGCATGAACGATGGATCAGAAGTAGATTTTGGAGTTTCTGAAGAAGATGAAACAGAATCCGACGACGACGACGACGACGACGACGACGACGACGACGACGCGGCATCATCGGCGGATATCGATCCTTCTTGGACTTTTGTAGCGCTCATAAACGTCTTCGCGGCTTCTCTCAACAGCGCTCTGGAATATAAACCAGCATCCACGCCTTCCCACCTCCACATGTACACGCCATCTGCGACGCCTAACGACAACTCGTTGCTATCATTCGCATCGTCTTTCTTCGTCTCGATGAAATAGGCGTCCTCGCCGCCGTACCCGAACGATTTCGACATTTTCGCCCTCGCGCCTTCTTTTATCTTATCTTGATGAGGAATCGTCGCCGCGCCAACATCAAAGACGAAGTCACCCATTTCTCTTCGCATTTTTGTCCTTTGCTCTCGTTCTAGCGCGACTTCAAAGTCATTCTTCACCGTCGTCGCTTCCAAATCTCGATTATACGGTGACACCGTATCGTCCGCGTCGGACGGACCAAACCAGTCTCGACACGTAAACTTATACGACTCGTTCGTTTTCTCGCACTTGACGCCGATATCTTCTAAAAACCACCCTCTCCCGGTCGACGTGCTATCTGGCAACAACCTCACCCTCGCCCTTCGAATCGGTCCTAAATGCGCCGCCACCGCCACCCGAAACGGTAGCGTCGACCCTCTCGCGAATCCCGGCGCGTCCCCCGCCGTGTACTCTAAATCAATCGGATACGTAATCCCATCCTGCCCTATCAAAATCACGTTCACTCTCCCCGACGTCCCGGCGCCTCTGCACGCGCCCGTCGTCACGTCCAATCGATAGATGGCGTTTGCAAACGACGACGTCGCCGCGGATGTTATGGTCGTCACCGAAGCCGCCAACGGTTCGCCCGTGTTGAGTATATCGTGACCGACTGCAGACGTAAAGAGAGATAAAACGAGAAGACGCGAAGTCGGTGAGTTGATGATGCAAAATAAAACTCCGCTGCTTTTGTTCTTCGCGACGATAACGAATGAATGAATGAATGAATACATTACGCACCTTGATACTGCCTCCGATATCCAAAATCCGGCGTGATGAAACTTTCGTTCACCACCGGGTCCGTGTTCTCCGAAGAAGAAGCATCGTAATGCCGTTGAAACTTTTGAGAGGCGTTGTTGTCATCGTTCTCGGCGTTCGCATCATCGCTTCCAAAACGACGATAAAGTCTTCTCGCGAACAAAGGAGACTCCTTCTCGGGAGCAGCAGCAGCAGCAGCGGTCGTCGTCGTCGTCGTTGGAACTCCCCCGCCGTCGCTTCTTCTTCTTCTTCTTGGGGAAAAATCATCGCGCTCAAAGGAAGAAGAAGAATGCGAACGCTCCGGATTTTGAGACGATGACCACCACGTCGTCGTCGCCGAAAAAGCGTTTCTTCTTCTGCTTCTTCTTCCGAGGAGGCGCAGCCGCGAGAGGGACCACATCTTCTTCTTGGTCGTCGCGCGCTCGCGCTTCTCTCTCTCTCTCTCTCTCGCGCGCGTTCGCGCGCACTTTTTGTCAAACAACAAAGTGGACTCATGGAGTTTAGGGTTTAGTGTCTTTTGTATGTTTAGGGTTTAGTGTGATACCCTAAACAACAAAAAACCGTTGTTTTATTAGGGGAAATTTTGTGTGACTCTCTCCAGAGACGCACGCGCGATACGATACGATGATGACGATGTCGACGACGCTTCCAAACGCTTCCTCCTCCCCCTCTTCGAACAACAACAACAACGCGCGACCGCGCGAGCGCGACGAGCTCCGCGAACTCTCTCAGCTCTTGAAAAAGTACGCCGGGCATTCCTCCAACACTTCTTCCGATTTGGAAGAGCGACGGAGAGCATTGTTTCAAAGGTATATACACACATGTATATGAAGATCTTTTAACTGACTTTCGCATCATCAAAAACACCATCACAGGATCATCCGAGCGCTGACGGCGAACATCGACGCGTCCTCGCTCTTCGCGGACGTGCTGATGAACGCGGCGACTGGGGACATCGCGACGAAAAAAATGTTGTACCATTACATCGGCGTGTACTCGGACACCTCGAAAGAGAGCGAAGAACTGGCGATGATGACGATCAATACGTTACAGAAGGATTGTAAATGCGAAGATCCAACGATCAGAGGGCTAGCGATCCGGTCGATGACGAGTTTGCGGAGCAAGAGTTTAGCGGAGTATTCGATCGAGTGCGTGAAGGAAGGGTTGCGGGATCCGCATCCGTACGCGAGGAAAGCGGCGTGTCTCGGGTGTTTGAAAGTGTACCGATTGTGTTTTTGCAGCGGCGATTCTTCTTCGGAAGGAGGAGGAGGAGGAAGAAAAGGAAAAGGAGACGACGTTTTGAGCGGTTTGTTTATGGAATCGGGGATATTAGCGATGGTTGAGAAACTTTTGTTGGAAGATCGAGACGCGAACGTCGTCGCGAACGCGTTGGTGACCGTCGTGGAAATCTTTGGAGAATCGGACGAGCGATTACAAAACGCGGCTTTACTCACGGCGTTGACGAACAAAATTCGCGACTTTGGCGAGTTGTCGCAACATTTAGTCTTGAAATTGACGTACAATTACGCCGTCTTGGCGAACGACGACGACGACGACGGGAAGGAGGAGGAGGCGAAGAAGAAGAAGAGTGGTAGAAAAGTACCGCCGTTGCCGGACGACGTGAAGTACCAGTGGATGAACAGTCTGGAGTCGCGGATATCCTCGCCGAATTCGTCCATAGCTTTAGCCGCCTCTCGAATCTTTATCGAGTTAACAAAAAATGATCCGTCCACGCACCAACGCGTGTACGAACGCATTAAACCGTCTCTGTTGACGTTAGCGACCGCGCAAACGAGCGGCGTCGAAACGTCCGCCGTCGTTTGGGCGCACCTGAAGCTCCTCGCCTACCGCGCGCCGATCGCGTTCGTGACGGATTACAAATCGTTTTACGTCCGAGTCAACGCAGATTCGTTCGAAATTAAACGATGCAAACTGAGAACGTTATCGTTGATTGCGGACGCGCAAAATTGCGCTAAAATCGTCGACGAGTTGTTTGAATACGTCGACGACGTGCAGGACGAACACTTTGCGAGACTGGCGATGAAAGCCATCGGTCGCGTGGCGAGGAAGAAAAAAGAAAGTTTCGCGATGATGAATGCGGAGAAGAGATTGATGGTGACGAATAAAATATGCGAAATGTTCCTGGAAACGACGTCGCCGAGCTCGAAAGCGGATAGTTTAATCGAAATAGGTTTGTGTTTGCGACAGTGTCATCGAGACGGTGAAGAAGAGGAAGAAACGAAAGAGTGTCGATCTATTTGTTGCCAGGCTATTGAAAGTGCGTTAGAAGCGGTACAATTTTCCGTGCCCGATATGTTTCCTCAAACACAAAGCAGCGTTGTTGTTTCGAGCGCGACGACCAAATCCATAACGAGAGCTCGATCGATGTTGTTGTGGCTTTTAGGCGAATTCGGCGCCTCCGGTTTCATCGACTGCGCGCCGTACGCGTTGGAATCTTCGATTGAAAATTTACCAGAGGAAGTGTATCCATCCATTCGCACGGAAACATTCTTTGCGTCGTTGAAGTTGTTTTCTAAACGCGCGCCGGAAATGAGGAAAGCGTTCGAAACGTGTTTGAAGTGGTGCGCGACGGAGGACCCGGATCCGACCGCGCGCGTAACCGCCGGCGTATACGGGAGCTTGATGTGTTCCTCCTCCAGCGATAAGATTGCGAACGATTTACTTTTAGCTCGCGGTAAATCTAAATCGATGATGCAATTCAGCGAGGAAGTGGAAGAACAAGAGCGATTCGATCGTTTGTTTGAAGAGATGGATACGCTGGCGATTACCTACGAACTCGAAGAGAAGAAATTTATCGACGGTAGTTTAGTGAAAACGGAAGAAGACGAAGAAGAGACCAATCGGCAACGCGCGCAGCAGCGACAACAACAATTAGATCAAGAAACATCTCTGCTACAGTTCGATGACTTTGAAGCGGCGGACGACGAGGAAAGAGAGGCATCGACATCGCTCAATCCAAATCCAGTCCTAGATCCGTCTCAATTTCAACTCAACTGGCAACTCTTTCCCGAAGTCGCGAAAAAACAATCCGCGATGATCTCTCCATCGATAACGCAGTCAACGTCGTCAGTTATCGACCGACTGAAATCGAACGGTTTCGCCACGGCGGCGTCTGGCGGCGACGCGATGCAGATGAAATTTTACGTGTACGCGCAAACGACGACGTCGTCGAAATGGTACCTGATTGAATGCGTCGCGGACGTCGCCGCGAATAAGTGCGATTGGACGATGAAAAGCGACTCCGCAGATAGAGCGGAAGTTGATGCGGTGGCGTCGCAGTTCAACTCTAGTCTTTTGTAATAAAAACGGTATATTATATCTGTATGGCACACCATGCTACTAGTAGATTGCGCGCTTGATTACTACCCGCGAATAGTTTTTACAACAACAACAACAACGACGATATACATTTTCAGTTTAGAAGTTTCAATTTCAAATGTTCTCTTAACCGCTCCAGTCGGACTTCACCTTCGCTCTTGGAACACATCAAAGTCAGAGTGACGTCTTCTTCTTCGTTACCGTCGTCGTCGCCCGATCGATTTTTTTTCGGCGGCGGAAACCAACAGGCAATGGTGACCGGACTAACCGCCGCGATTTCTTCCTCCACTAATTTTCTTTTGTTTCCGGACCCGGAACTCTTCCCGCGCACGGCTAAAATGACGCAACCTCTTTCGCATTCGCTCAAGACTTTTTTCTTCGTCTTGTCGTCGATGCACAGCGGGGCGTTCGATTTATTAGACGCTGTCGTTTGTTGTTTTTGTTGTTGTCGCGCTAACATGCTCTCCAACTCTTTCGGAGACAAGCGGACGACTTGCTTTGAGATGCTATCTTGGAACAGTTCGCAGCCTGACTGCGTGAAGCGGAACTCGCAATCGTTCTCTTCGGATTTTGATTGTGATTCTTTTTTGACTGCTTGTCGCTCAAAGCAGCACAAACCGCACGCGAGAACCCGGAGTTTCTGTTGGTGATGCTGATTTTTTCGGTCGTTGCACTTATCGAGGATTGATTTTGCGCCTTTTGAGAGGCAATAGAGTCGTTTCGGCACGACGTCGCTATTGTTTCTCGTGACTAACTCCATCCCGCCGTTCTCTTCTTTCTTTCTCACGTCAAATCCATACTTTGCTTTTATTCGTTTCATGACTGCTTTGAAATCCGCGTTCGTATCATTCACGCTAAACACCGGCGCAATCTTCGCGCTCGCCCATTTTTTGGTGTTGATGTTTGTCGTTCTCGATAACTTTTGTTCTTCTTTCGCGTCGATTTCAATCATTTCCGCCGGTAGCGGTTTCACTTTTTCAAAGACGGCGACGAAGAAGCCGCCGGTATCGTTCAAATCCGGGTGAATGCGGAAACATCGGTCGAGATTGTGTTTATGGTTGTTGCTCTTAGCAAACATGCTCTTTTTAATTTTACTATGTTGGCGGCTTCCTCGGTTATCTTGAAGATACGAGTCGTACGTATCGTACCACGTCATCGTTTTTAAATCTTGGACGGACCATTTCGTCAAACCGGGCAATCGTTTCAAATCTGGCAGAATTTTCGAACAGTCAACTAATCGAATCGCGCCTCGACTTCTCTCCAACAGCTCCGCGACGACTGCTTCGTTTTCCAACGGATTCAACGAGCACGTGCTGTACACGAGTCTCCCGCCGCCGCCATCTTCCCCGTGCTTCAACAATCTCAACGCTCGCGTCGCGACGTTCACTTGAATCGGGTGTAACTCCGCGCCGCTCGAATTCGACCACTTCTTCCACAAATCTGTGCTCTTACGCAAAGTCCCGTCTCCAGAACACGGCACGTCGCACAAGATGCGATCGAACGTATTTTCCAATTCCAACGGCAACGTTTGCGCGTCGTGATGAATCACCAATAAATTCTTCGCGGCGGCTTCCAATCGATAACATCGGTGCGTGAGTAAGTTGGCGCGCTGCAAAGACGCGTCGTTCGCGACGACCGCGCCGCTCGCGCTCTTACTCAGCATGACTTCTAATATTTGCGACGTTTTCGACCCGGGCGAGGCGCACGAATCGAGAACTAAATGGTGCGCCTGCACGTCTAAAAGCTTGACCGGGATCATCGAGACGAGTTCTTGCCTGCTCAAATCGCCGCCTTCGTTCGCTCGCGTCAAAAACTCGTGCAAATTCGGATGTTTCGTCTTCAAATCGTCCGATTCGTTCACGCTGACGTTGTCGATTTGGAACGTCGTCCTCTCGTCGTTCAAGAACGAAATTTCTCTCAACCGCGGCGGCGTTGTCGTTCTTGACGATTCTTCCATCTCTATCGCGCGTTTCATCGCGCTGAGCGTGATCTCCGCGTGCTCGTTTTGCGTCACTCGAAAGGTTAACGGTAACGGTCTCGATAACGTCTGGAGCATCGAACTGAGATCTTTGTCGTCGTTTGCTGAAGAAGAAGAAAAGAGCTGGTGCCGGTAGTACCGCTCGAAGTAGGCGTTGGAGAATTGCCGATGAGTGTTGTTTTTATTGCGATCATCGCTTTGAGGAGGGTTGCGGTGCGACATCGCGCGTATCTTTATTGCGCGTTGTAAGAGTGGCGGCTTGTCTCTACTTAAAAATTTGTAAACCCTAAACATCTTCTCGCTCTCTCTGGCCTCTCTCTCTCTCTCTCA
>Ga0181560_10000980_pt1 | contig 26597 bp, 14 predicted proteins | sample 011ome_20_FD_133751 | JGI IMG/M metagenome (GOLD analysis project Ga0181560, IMG submission 133751) | Coastal salt marsh microbial communities from the Groves Creek Marsh, Skidaway Island, Georgia - 011509CT metaG (megahit assembly) | ecosystem: Environmental > Aquatic > Marine > Intertidal...
GAGCGCGCGCGTCGGTCTCGATCGTCCGCGCGCGGCGGAACGCGAGCGAGCGACGCGCGCGATCGCGGGAGCGACGCGCGCGATCGCGAGGGACGCGCGATGACGCTCGCGAGAGATGCGCGACGCGACGACGACGACGACGACGCGCGAGGGGGGGACGCGGCGCGGGCGCGAGCGGGCGACGACGGCGCGAAAGATGATGACGACGCGAACGTCGAAGACTCGGACGAGGAGGAGGAGGAGGAAGATGGAGAGGACGGCGACGGGGACGACGACGACGACGACGACGACTTTGAAGTCTCGCGCGGACGAAGACGGGCGTCGCGATCGACGGAGCGCGGCGCGCAGGTCGGTGGGATCGAGGGGGCGGACGTTGAAGGTTTGCCCGCGGTAGAGGCGAGCGCGTTTTCCATCGATGCCGATCGAGCGCGGTTCAAGGCGGGGACGCTGAAGGCGGAGGTGTTTAAAATGCTCGAGGCGGCGTGGCCGAAATTGATGGACGCGAACGAACTTTACGAGATGGGCACCAAGGCTGGAGTGAACGTGGGGAAGAATAAGACGGTGTTGGCCAGTGGGTTGTCGCACGATCAGTGCTTCGTGCGGATGCCGGGGACGAAAAACAAGTGGGCGTTGCGCGCGCACGTCGGACTGCCCGCGGGAACCAAGCGCAAGGCGGAGAGCGAGAAGGAACCGAGAGAGAGAAAGGCGAAAGCACCGCGCGTGCGAGGAGGGTTCTCCGCGATTTTAGAGTCGATGGACGGCGACGAAAAGGCCATGCTTTTGGCGTGGACGGAAAAGCTCAAGCAGAACGCGGGCGACTTGAAAAAGGCCAAGCAGCAGGTGGAGAAGGCGAAGAACGCGCTTGAAAGGGCTAGCAAGGCGTTGGAAGAGTTCGAAGCCAATCCTTCGACGGATAGCGTCGTGCAGTCGAAAAGTGCCGAAGACATCTTGTGCGAGCCAGAGGCGCCGAGCGACGTCCTGGATAAGGAGTACCGCGTGTACACGGGACCGGATGATCGCAAGTTTTTAATCGCGTGGAGGAAATCTGTGGAAACCGAGCGCGCTCGTGTGAAGAGAGCGCAGGACGTGTACGTGTCGCAACGCAAGAAGGAAATTCGCGAAGCGTCGACGAAGTTGAACAAAAAGCGCGAACAGCTCACGAGCGCCGTCAGCAAGGCTCAGCAACAGCTCAGGTTGGCGGAAGGCACCGTCGAGCGCGCAGAAATCGTCCACGAAATCACTCGAGATCGAATTCAATTGATGAAAGAAAAGGCCTCAGTCGAAGGTGAAGACGCGATCAAGGCTGTGAATGAGAAAATCGCCGCCCTCGACGAGAAAATGACGCAGCTCTTCGGGCAAAAGTTGGCCGCGATTGAAAATCAGATTGAACGGGAAAAACTCAGGCTCATGGCCAAGGGAGAACGCGACGCCGAACGCGCTCGTCTGATTGAGGAGAAGAACCGCTTGAAAGAAGAAGAAAAGGCTGAGCGAGCGAAACAGCGCGAAACTGAAAAAGCCGAACGAGACAAGGCCAAGGCGGAGGAAAAGGCGGCCAAGGAAAAGGCTGCGCGCTATCCTTTAGACGACGACATTTTAGCCGTCGAGCTCGCGGAGGAGTCAAAGGAGACGGGTGTACCTCTAGAAACCTTGCTCAAACCAATTCCAGCTCCGGTTTCGTTGGCAAACGGGCAAGTCCTCGCGGAAGAAGCTTTCGTCGCCGAGTTTATCAGCGTTTTTGGCGCTGGAATTCAAGCGCCGCAAGGATTGACCAATGTCGAAGGCGTGAACGCGATGTTTGAGAATACCCCCAAGTCTCGATCGACGCTCGCCGAGCTATACTTGAGCATCATTTACGAAGCATTGACTCCCGCGGCGAGTGGTCCTGGGCGTTTCGTGGCGCGTTTGAACCGCATCGTGAACAACCTCAACTGGCCGGAGGTGGCTCGCAAACTCATCTTGCACGGGGGTGAAGAAGCACACGGAAAAAAAGCGGTCGAGGTCGCCACCAAACTTGCAAAGAGTACGTGGGACAAACTTTCAAACGCCGATCATCTCGTTTTACTTCGAGCTTTGGCCGATTTGGCACTTCAAGGCGACGTGTGCCGCGACATCATCTCGTCACGCATGCAGCAAGCGGACATTTTCCGAAGCGAACGCCACGAGGCCAGACTTAAAGCTGTCGCAAACCGACGTATCGTTGAAAAGGCTGAGAAAGAAGAGCGAAAACGAGAGCGTGAACGAATCGCCGAGGAGAAACGCGCCGCGAAAGCGGCGGCTGAGGCGGCCAAGGTGGGCGCAAACCCAGAGGGCGATGTCAAGATCGAAGAAGACGCAAAAGAAACCAAGGACGACGAAGTCAAGGAAGATGTCACGATGGAGGATGCGTCCGAGCCTATGTTTGAGCTGCCGGAACGCCTTCGCGAGTACAAGGGCCATCCGGATGACAGACACACGCTCATGGCTTGGAAGAACGAAGTCGCCAAGGTTCAAGCAGAACTCGATCGCGAACGCGAAGAATACGAGAGCGATCGTTCGAAGGAAGTCCGCATGCAAAAAGCGACTGAGTCGGAGATCAAGCGCAAGAAAGAAGCTGTCGAAGAAGAGGCCCGACGGAAGCTCGAGCTGGAGGAGAAGCGCAGTCGGGATCGCGAGATTAAGCGCGCGGCGGAAGACGCGGCGTGCCAGGTTCGAGCGAGACCTCTCGGTATGGATCGACATCTCGCGACTTACTGGTGGAATTTTGGCGGACGTAAAGATGCCGTGTACGTGCAGTCGTTCTCGGGCGAATGGGGCGTGTACAACTCGCAGGAAGCCGTCGACGCTTTGGTGGATGCGCTGTGCGAAAAAGGTGTTCGCGAACTCGGTTTGAAAAAGCAGCTCGAGAAGCGCAAGGTTACCATCGCTGACGCGTTCAAACTATTGGCAGAAACTCAAGAAGAACGTGATGCGCGATTTGCGGCGCAGCTTGAGGGTGGTGAACGTCGTTCTGCGAGATCTCGCACGGCTCCGTCCAACGACGCGTACGTCGCCACGCGTCCCGCTGCTGATCTCGCTTGCGACGAAGGTGCAGTCATCACCGCTGCGAGAAAGTGCATGGACACTATGTGCATCAACGCTGAGCGAATTGGCCTGGAAACCGACGTTGACTGGAGAACGTTCCGCAACAAGTTGAAGAATGCCCATAACTCGTACGTTGCCGAAAGTCTTCTTCACCTCGAGGAGAAATACTTTGAATGCCAAATCAAAGAGTTCAAGCTTGCGGCTGAGCGTGAAAAGATTGAGCGTGAAAAGCAACCGGAAGCGCCGGATGAACTCTCGAAGGCCACGCTCGAGGCGCTCGTTTTGAAGCACACGGGTAAGGATATGAGTTCGTGGAAGCTCGCTCGTCGAAAACTCGCAGCTTTGTTGCCGAAGGAAATCATCGCTGAAGCCGTGGAAGAACGTCGTCGTCAACAACTCGATAGCGAGGAAGACGACGACGAGGACGAGGACGAAGACGAGGAAGTCGATGATAGCTGGAATAACGACGAAAACGCCCCCGAGGACGTCGGAGACATTTCCATCTGGAAGGGCTCCCTTCAACGAGACCAATTCCGAGAGTACTTGAACCCGCAAGAGGACTTCCCAGTCGTGCGAATCGCCTACGCCGCGGCGACATTGTTGGATGCAACGTCCGCATTCTCCGAAGAAATCGTTCACAGGCGAGAATTACGAGGAGAAGGCGAGGAGATGACGAATTAGTTAGAATTGTTGATTTTCCAATTTCCATACGAAGGACACACACCGCCAGACCGCTAAAATTAGACTACCTCACAACATGTCCCTCCCGGAGCTCACTCTCGATGCCGCGGTCGGTTTCGCTGGATCCGTGCGTAATGGCTTTCATCTTCATCCCGACGGCGAGTCTCGAGTCTACCCCCTCGGCGCAACCATAGCCATCTCTCGCCCCCGCACTGACTCCAAGGCGAGGGAGGGAGCGCCCACGCGGGAACACCAAACGTCACACATTACTTTTCTCCACGGTCACGCCGGAGAAGTCACAGCGTTGGCAGTGTCTTCATCGGGTCGTTTCATCGCTTCTGGCGAGAGCATTTCCAGTGGCGTCGCGGAAATCATACTCTGGGAAGCTTGCAACGAGGCCGTCGGGACGACGTACGCCGTCGCGAGGCGCCTCTCCTTGCACATCGGAGAAGTCGTCGCGTTGGCGTTTAGCACGGATGAGAGCGCGCTCGCCAGTATCGGTGGTGATAATGATCGTAGGGTCGTCATGTGGAATGTTTCTAATGGAAACGCACTCTGCGGCTCTCCAGCACCTTTGGACGGTAAAGTCAGAACGGTGGCGTTCTTGCGCCATTCTAGCACGCACTTCTTGACCGCTGGCGAATTAGCCGTGAGCGCGTGGGAGTACGACGCTATGACGAAGCGACTACAACTCGAACCTATTAAGCTGGGTATTCTTAAGAGGGATATCTTATCGATAGCGATCGATGAGAACGACGAGTACGCGTATTTGGGAACGGCGAGCGCGGATGTGCTGTGCGTATCCATTCCCAATCGCGTCATCAAAGAGTCTTTCACGCTGAAAAAGTACATATCGCGAGGCGTTTCTTCGCTCACAATAGTACGTAATGGTTTGCTCGCGGGTGCAGGCGATGGAAGTTTGTCGCTGATGAGGCGCGAAGACGGTTCTTGCGTACTTCAATTTGAAGCCTGCCGCACCGTAGGCGACGGGGCGGTGACGAGTGTAGCCGTCGCGAGGTCGCCTCAATCCAATGTCAAAGGCTTGGAGTATCCAAAAAAGTGCAAGAGTGACTACGCGAAGCGCAAGTACGTGCACGAAGCTCTCCTGAGTTTGAGGAATGGATATATAGGTGCTGAATGTTACCGCGACGCTTCGCAGACGTTTGACGTCTATTGCGGCACTTCGAGCGGAGAGGTGCTGCGCTTGGAATACTGTGCCCAACATCCCTTGACATCCAAGTGCTTGATTCTTCCCGAAATTATCTGCGAACAGTCTTCGCACGCGTTCGGGATCACGAGCGTGGCTTTCCCTCGAAAGCAAAGCCAATACTTTGCCACGGGCGGCGGCTCGGAGGTTCGCGTGTGGGCAACCGATACGGCAAAACTGTTGCTGAAGATTGACGTCAAACCTTGCACGTCGAAATGTTTGTGCGTGAGCTTCATGCCCGATGGCGATACCTTGCTCAGCGGCTGGGACGATGGGAAGATTCGAGCGCACGATCGCGAGACTGGCGAGTTGTTCTTCGTCGCCGCCAACGCGCACGATAAAGTGACCGCGCTGCGAGGGATGAAAGACTCTTCTGGAATCATCAGTGGTGGTTCAGAGGGTAATGTGCGACTGTGGAACGTGATTAACGGCAGCATCATCACGCTCGAGGCGTCCATGAAAGAACACCGATCGTCCGTGAACGACATTGCCCTGTTCAACGACGACGCCTCCGCCGTCACCGCCTCTGACGACGGCTCGTGCGTCGTCTGGGACATCCTTCGCCGCACGCGCCAAGTCTCTTTCTTCGGTTCGACGTACTTTAAAGCCATAGGCGTACATCCCGACGAGAAACAAATCGTTACCACGGGAACCGACCGCAAGATAACCTGGTGGGACCCCGCGGACGCCTCCACGCTTCGCGTCGTCGACGATCCCGCCGACGCCGAGCTCGCGACTCTCTCCATCGCCCACCCCCACGGTGCCTCCATCGCCATCGCCGGCACCGACCGCATCGTAAAGGTATTCGATTACGAATCCGGCGACCTCACGGCCATCACCCCTCGCCACTGCGCCCGCGTTGTCGCCGTCGCCTTCGCTCCCGACGCCCGCGCGCTCGTCTCCGCCTCCGCCGACGGCGCCGTCCGCATCTGGTCCATCCCCGATTCCCCACTCGCCGAGCTCGGTCGCGAGAAAGAGCGTCACATCCATCGCGTGTTGACAGGAGAGATCGACGACGACGTCCTCGCCACCGCGCGTCCGTAGCCGCGCCTCGCGCGCGCCGTGTCGATCCCGTCGCCCATGGCCACGTGATACCACTTCTTAAATACGTCTCAAATGTCCGAACCCATTTTTATTTCAAGTTAAGGTTTTCGCGAAGGGCGCCCCATCGCGTCGCCATTCATCGACGACGCACACGACGATGTTCGCCACGACGACGATGAGGTACGCATACACGCACGAAAAGATATTCTTTCTCGCGAATGCGCCGCGCCACGACGCCGGGCGGAGGTCGGAGACGCGTCGCGTGACGCGATGACGACGCCCGCCCGACCCTGGCGGCGACATCCCTCGCGGGCGCGGGACGCGGCGCGCGCGACGCGACGACGCGCGCGCGACGAAGGCGAGGACAAACGATCGATGAATAAATATTTTCACGACCGATTCGTGACGATTCGTGACGCGAGCGAGGACTGACGACGACGCGCGACTGCGTTTTTCGATGCGCAGCGCCACGGCCGCCACTTTTTCCGCGCGAACGCGCGTCGCTGACGGTGCGTTGCGACCGACGCGCGCGACGCGATTCGATGCGAATGGGACGTGATGAGTAACTTCATGATTTGAGGGCGTCGGATGCGCGGCGCGGCGAAGGATCAGACGCGAGGGCGACGATTGGAAGCATTCGAAGGATGATTCTATCGCCTGGAGAAGGTTTGGACTGCGGGACGCGCGCGCAAAGGCGAAGGCGCGAGAGACTGACGATGACGACGCCGTGAATCGTATGAATGCGTAGGTAAAACGATCGCCGTCAATGTGCGACGCGCTGGTGGCGCGCGAACGCGCGCGCCGTTGAGCGTGGTTGCCGCGGCGAAGAATTTGTACTTCAACAAAAACGACGGGGCGGCGTTGAAGAAGATGCAAAAGGGCGTCGATAAACTCGCGAGCGTCGTGGGCGTGACGCTCGGACCGAAGGGTCGTAACGTCGTTTTGGAGTCCAAGTTCGGTTCTCCGAAGATTGTGAACGATGGTGTGACCGTGGCCAAGGAGGTTGACCTCGAAGACCCGGTTGAAAACGTCGGTGCGAAGCTCGTGAGACAAGCGTCGCAAAAGACGAACGACCAAGCAGGCGACGGCACCACGACGGCCACCGTGCTCTCTGCGGCGATGATTGCGGAAGGTATGAAGATTGTCATGGCTGGTACTAACCCCGTGCAGCTCACGCGCGGTATGGACAAGACGGTTAAGGCGCTCGTTGAAGTTCTTAAAGGGCTCTCCAAGGACGTCGCCGACGACGAACTTGCGAAGGTTGCCTCCATCTCCGCCGGCGGTAACATGGAAGTTGGTGAAATGATCGCCGCCGCCATGGCCAAGGTTGGTCGCAAGGGTGTGATCTCTCTCGAGGAGGCGCGATCCGTCGACAACAACCTGATCGTCGTCGAAGGGATGCAATTCGATCGCGGTTACATCTCTCCGTACTTCGTCACGGATCCCGAGCGCATGACGTGCGTGTACGATCAATGTAAGTTGCTGCTCGTTGACAAGAAGATTAGCACTGCTCGCGACATGATTGGCATCCTTGAAGCCGCAATTCAGCAAGGTTTCCCGCTCATGATCATCGCCGAAGACATCGAACAAGAAGCCCTCGCGACGCTCGTCGTGAACAAACTTCGCGGTTCGCTCAAGATCACCGCCATCAAGGCGCCAGGTTTCGGCGAGCGTAAGAGCCAATACCTTGAAGATATCGCCATCCTCACCGGTGGTACCGTCGTCAAGGAAGAGCTCGGCTTGAGCTTGGACAAGTGCGGCGTCGAAGTGCTCGGTAACGCCGCGCGCGTCGAACTCGGCAAGGAGTCTACCACCATTGTTGGCGCCGGCGACACCGCCGCCGAAGTGGCTGCTCGCGTCAAACAAATTAACCGCCTCGTCGAAGCCACCGAAGCAGACTACGAGAAGGAGAAGCTCAACGAACGTGCGGCGCGTCTTTCGGGTGGTGTTGCCATTATCCAAGTCGGTGCTCAAACTGAGACTGAGCTCAAGGAGAAGAAACTTCGTGTCGAGGATGCGTTGAACGCCACGAAATCCGCCGTCGAAGAAGGCATCGTCATTGGCGGTGGTTGCACCTTCTTGAAGCTTGCGGCGGCTGTCGATGAAATCAAGGCAAGCTTGGAGAACGACGAGCAACGAGTCGGTGCGGACATCATCAAGCGTGCTTTGTCCTACCCGATCCGTCTCGTCGCGCACAACGCCGGTGTGAACGGTTCCGTCGCGTGCGAGAAAGTCATGTCCTCTAAGGACCCGAACTTTGGTTACAACGCGGCGACTGGGGAGTATGAGGATCTCATGAAGGCGGGTGTGCTCGATCCGACCAAGGTCATTCGTTGCTCTTTGGAGAACGCTTGCTCCGTCGCGAAGATCTTCCTTACTTCCGACGTGGTGGTGTGCGAAATCCCGGAGGATGAAGAGCCCGCAGCTGGCGGTTCGCCGATGGACAACTCGGGCTACGGCAACTAAGCAACGCGCGATAGAACAAAACTAGAGGCTTAACTCGTCGCAGTGAGGTCAACAATTACACCGTTAATATAATCTGATTCGTTTTCCAAAATCTATCCTACTCGTCTCGCGCGCCAGCGCGAAGACTCGCCAGGAGCGTCTCAAACGCGCTCGGCAACGGTGCGGAGACGACAATTCGCTCTCCGTTTGGCATACCGCTATATTCTACGGCACTGGCGTGAAGCCAGAATATCGTTCCGGGTTTTCCCACCGACAGCGCCTTCAACACACACTCGGGCGGGTTCGGATTGATCTGCTTCGTGCGAGCAGTCCTGTACAGCGGATCGCCGACGAGCGGCGCACCGAGCAAAGCCATGTGCCGCCGTATCTGATGTTTTCGACCGCTCTTGGGCTCGACGCGCACGAGAGAATATGACCACGACGGTCCGATGAACGTTTCCATCACTTCGTACTCACTCGTCGCCGATCTTCCGTCGAGCGGGGTGCTCTCCGAGCCGGAGGCGGGGAGCGTCCCGTCGAGCAAAGCACAGTACTGTTTCACCACACACCGCTGATAGAATTGCGTCAAGAGTTCGGCGTGAGAGGCGTTATTTTTCGCCAGCAACACCACCCCAGACGTCGGTTTGTCTAATCTACTCACAATTCCGCGCTTATCCAAGCCGTTTAAATCGCTCAGCTGTCCGTCAAAGCGCGAGAGCGCGGCGTCCATGAGCGTGAGCTCACTCCCGCCGCCTTCGACGGGATGCGTCAGCACGCCCGCCGGCTTAACAACGGCCGCGATCCCGTCGCTATCTCTCAACACGACCATCGACCATTCATCATCATTCTTCGCGCGTTTCTTCTGTTTCCTATTTGGCCGCGTTCCTCTTCGCAACGCTTCCGAGGCGCGCTCGAGCGTCGCCTCCGCGTCGCGAAGTCTCCCCTCCCTCGTCAACGCGCTCGCGCACAGCGCGTACGTCACCACGTCCGGCGCCACGTCGAGCGCATCGCGCATCATTTCCATCAACGCCACGCACGATTCCGACATTCCCATGCGATTATACGCCGAGATCGCCGCGTTGAACGCCGTCGCCGCGTCGCCTCGCGCCTTCGCCGCCGCCATCCTCGCCTCGCGGCTCACCGCCTCGCCCCGCCTCGCCCGTCCGCGCTCGATCCCGGCCCTCGCGCTCGCGACGATCATCGCTCCGACGTCGCTCGCGCGCGGCGCGCGCGCCTCGACGACGCGCGCGACGTACGCGTCGAGCGCTTCGTCGCGCCGTCGCGCGTAGTCGAGCGTCGCGAACGCGTCCGCGTCGTCGTCGACGCGCGACGGCGCGCGCGACGCGCGTCGAAGAGCTCGACGCCTACGTCGCGCGTCCGTCGCGACGGTCGACGACGCGCGCGCGCGCGCGAGCGCCGCCGCGCGCGGCATCGCGCGACGCGCTGTAACGAACTCGATGCCGACGACGACGCGCGCGGCGTTCGGCGACGACGTCGACGCGTGCGCGCGCGCGACGAGCGATGGGGTCGACGTGGTGTGCTACAGGCGCCGCCGCTCGACGCGCGCGCCGCCGCTCGCGCGCGTGCGCGCGCGAGGGACGGGCGCGAGAGAGAGAGAGAGAGAGGCGTTCGACGCGCTGCGCGCGACGATGGGGACGCCGCGCGCGTGGACGGCGAACGCCGAGGGGTGCGCGATGACGCCGCGCGCGGGCGAGCGCGCGGAGGCGCGCGCGGCGCTGGAGACGTTCATCCACGAGAGGATCTTTCGAGCGCTCTTCGGGACGACGACGGCGGCGACGCGCGCGGCGGGCGACGCGGAGGTGTTCGCGCCGCATCGAGGGACGAACGTGATGTGGCACAGGGATGGGTACATGGCGGGGGCGTACGTCGCGCACGCGATTTTGGCGGCGGAGGAGGAGGAGGAAGAGGCGAGCGGAGGGAAATGGTTCGAGCACGCGCTCGTGGACGCCGACGAGGACGAGGAATCGACGACGGAGACTTTCGAGGTTGATTTTGAGAATCAAGGGATATTGTCAAAATCGGTGCGAAAGGGGAATTTCGTGCCGATCGACGCGCGCGGTGGTGTTTTGTGTGTTTTCGAGGACGCCGCTGTGCTGCACCGGTCGCCGAAGTCGGCGGGAAAGGCGTTGGACGCGATGACGCGAACGATAGCGAGGTTCAACTTCAGCGCGGTGGATGGCAGCGGGCGTACGGTGCGCATCTTCGCGCCCGACGATGCGTCTTGGACACCGTTCGACGATAGAGGTGCCGTCCGAGGTCTCACCGCGATGGATGGTTTCGACGCGTACGTTCGCGATTCGTGACGCACTCCTGTATGATAGTTTATACTGTACCAGACGTTTAATCTTTACAGCAGCGGCGCGCGGCTATGTGCTATTCATATGCATGTGCGGTGGGCGCGAACGCTCGCGCGACGAATGTCTCGTTCAATCTATCGAAAAGTGTTTACTCGGTGGCGTGGCGAGATTGCCCAACGGCACCAAGCCGTCGCTGCCTCGTCGAGTGTGCCCGCGTTGTTGACTCAAGCTGCCTCGCTTGCCGTATTCTTCGTCGAAGGAATCGAGCTCGACGCCTGCAAATCTACCAATCGTCGCACCGTTGCTGTTAGAGCCGCTTTTTCCCGGCGTAAGAAGCGTGTAAGACGGTTCGTTGCTGAAAAAGTTTAACAGCGTGGCGACTATGGACGTGACCTGTAAGACGATGACGGTGATGCCGAGCGCCGCGGCAGCCTTGAAGTGCGCTCGCGCGAAAGCACCGGCATCGACAGGTTCTACGCCTGCACCAATTACTTTGTTCTGTATCGAATGCCAGTTGTTGCTGATGAGTCGCGACGTCGCATCGGCGTGTTTGCTCACGAGCGCCGCCGCGATGATCATCAACAGGATGCCAGTAAAAGAGAAGCAGAAGTGCGTCGCCATCAAGAACCTGTCGTCCTTGTAAATGGCCACCAGGCCATAGACGTTAAAGAATGCGATAATGAACGCAGTGGCGGCGAGAAATCGCGGCGCCCAGACGCCACCAATTTTGTGCTCTGCACCCGCCTTGAGTTCAGACACGTAAACCTTGTCTGGCGTGATTTCACCGAAATCGGCAATCTTTTTCGCCGCCCACGCGCTGAAAGACTCATCAAGATCATCGCCACTGATTCCTGCCAACGCCAACTTGAAAGTCAAGTTGTACTGCACGTTATCGACTCGCACGTGACGCTCCTCAAACACCCACACCGACTGCGCCTGCCAGTCGGCGTCCGGAGGAGGAGGCGGTGAAGGCGATGGCGGCGGCGGCGGTGAAGGCGATGGCGGCGGCGGCGGAGACTGTGTCGAGTTACCGCTGCTCTGCAACAGTCGGCGACGACCGTTTGATGGATCGGCTGTCTGAAAGATTAAATCCGGCGACTTTCTCAGCGTGTTGAACAAAGTCGTCGCCTCTGGGGGCACGCTTACACCGACGTCGTGCATGAACGCGACGTCAAATTTCATCGACACTGCATCTGGAACGTTGTATGTAGACTTGGCGACGTAGTAACACAGTACAAAGAGCGTCAGCGCGAACGCCACGCCCGCCACGTTTGTGGTTATCCCGACGTACACCCCCGTGTACTTCAATCCCATAATGTACGCAGTACACCCGAGCGCGGTGAGAATGAAGAATATCGACGCCCCCATGCACGACGCCACCGTTCTCAAAAACAACCTCGCCTCCGCGCGCGCTTCCTCCACTCGCATTATCCACACCGCGTGGTCCAACCGCGTCGGCCGACCGACGCGCGTGATCCCCGTGATGTTCGTGTTCTGTTGAAACGTGTGCCAATAATTCCTCACCATGTCCGCGCTCGCGCTTTTATATATGTTCATCACCGCGCACGCGTAAATGATCCCGACGAGCATGAATATGCTCAACACGTGATACGACAACAAGTACGTCTTGTTTCGGTGATACAACCCAGCCAACCCATAGCTCGCCAGCGCGCACAGCAGCGTCCCGATCACGCTCGCCGACGTCCCTGGGTTCTCAAACAGCGCATCGTCCAGTCCGCCGTGCGCGAAGACGCTTCCGACGCCTCCCGCGCGTCGTCCGACGACGATGAGAATCAGGCCCAGGATCACGAGCGCGATGTTCGCGAGAAACAGCGCGCCGAGCGCGGCGACGGACAGGTTCGTCACCGGTTCGTCCTCGCGCGCGCGGCGCATCGTCGGCGCGCGCGCCGCGGGCGTCGACGGCGCCATGACGACGCCGAGCGCGGCGACGGCGACGCGGCGTCGAGTGCGGAGACGCGCGTCGAGCGCGGTGCCGAGCGAGCGAGCTCGCGTCCGCACAGCGACGCGCTCGACCGAGCGCCGACGCGACGGCGCCGAGCGCGCTCGGACGCGCGCGCTCGAAGCGCGACGCCCGCGCGACGCGACGCGACGCGAGCGACGCGACGCGACCGGCGATTCGCCTGGGTGTTGAACCATGGTGGGACTGTCGTACACGACGCAAAAGAGCGTCGTCATTCGCTCGTGGCGACTCGGCGCGCTGTATTACGCCATCGTCGGCGTCGTTCTGAGCTACGTCGGATGGTATCTGGTGTACCTCAAGCACGGCTACCAGCTGCGGTCGCAGGCGGTTGGGAACATTGGTTTGAAAATCAAAGGCCAGGCGGTGCTGCGAGACGCGGCGACGGGGCTGGAGACGGTGTACGACGCGAATGATTTGGTGATATATGAACCGAGTGGATTTTTTGTGGCGACGGCGCTGATGACGACGCTGCAAGCGAGAGGACGGTGCCCGGGAATGGACGACGACGAGGCGTGCACGGAGGACGCGTCGATTTGTCGAGCGGGGGCGTTTAGCGCGAGCGGGCGGATGACGGGAGCGTGCGTGGACGCGGGCGGAAGCTCGGGAGAAAAGCGGTGCGAAATCGAGGGCTGGTGTCCTGGTGAACCAGAGGACGACCGTGTGAACGTGCTGGAAAATGTGGGAAATTTCACCGTCTTTACTCGAATCAGCGTCGAGTTTCCAGGAATCCCAAATAAAAAGGGCGACGGGAACTTACTGTGGACGAACTTGAACGGTACTGAGCCTACGATGGGATGGAATTTATGGACCTTGAATGATTTGCTCGCGAGCGGCGGAATGCGCGTGGAAGATATCGCGAAGAAAGGTTGGGACGGTCGCTTGGACGTGCAGTTTGACTGCGATCTCGATCGAGGCATCGAATCGTGCGCGCCGAAGACGCCGTATAAGGTGCGTCAAGTCACCGATTCGGAGATAAACACACTGTCGAAAGGCTATAATATCCGTTGGGTCTCTGCGCATAACGTGGGCGAACCGGCACCGATGCAAGGCGTGACGTACAACCAAACGGGAAATTCCAAAGACGTGAGGCTTTTGGTCAAGGGCTACGGGCCGAGGATTCGCTTTGCAGTGGATGGAGTTGGGCGTAAGTTTGACGTTCTCGCGCTGTCCACGACCGTGGGTGCAGGCGTCGCGTTCCTTGGCATCGCGTCTCTCGTCGTAAACGCAGTCATGATGTATGGATCGGGGAAGAAGTCCAAGCAGTACGAGAATTGGCTCTTCGCGGAATTCAATGACGATTCGTACGGAGCGACGGAAAACAACAGTTAGACGACGACGCGTCCACGTTTGTAGGATTAAGTCAATATTAGATGGAGATAAGTACCTAGGCCACGCCACTCGGGATCTTTATGTGCTCATCGTCGCGAGCGATGGCCTGATCGATAAATTTGTTCTTCAGCAAAAGCCCGTTGCACGGACGTGGATCGTAGTCCTTCGCCATCCACACCCCGGTCGGTTCGCCGTTCACGCACGGCTTAACGCAGCGGAACTTGATTTGAGCGCCAGTACGCGCTTCCAGCTCGCCGTCGACGCCTCGGAACAAGCCCCACGCGTGGAATTCGTGGTACAGCGTTCGACCGTCGCGGTCCTTGACTTCGGCGATGCCGCTGTGTCCATCTGTGGTGGGTAAAACGACGTGGCAACACGTCGCGCCCGGGGTCATCTGTGCCGCCATCGCACCTGGTGGGCCGGTATTCGCTAACTGTAGCGCCGTGGTGTAGCACTCCGCGATTTCATCCGCGGGCCAATCCGGCGCCCACTCTTGCGCTCGCCGCTCAATCTTCTTGCCGGCGCAATGATTCGGGTGCAACTTGATGGTAAACGTCGCACTCATCCCGGCCGCGCTCGCCGACGTCTCGTACTCAGTATCGAGCGATTGTAAGAACGCTTTGAATCCCTTATCACTGCCGTGCTTCGCTTCGTCGTACCCGACCAAACGACACGCGCCGGCGGCGGGAACGAACACGCCGAGCGGCGCGCATCGCAGCGTCACCTCGTGCTCGCCCGGGCCGATTTTCTCGCACACCTCCGCCCAACGCCACATCAGCGAGTGCGCGTACGATTTACTAAACGGATCCAAAATCGCCCCGTCGAGGTAATCCGCGATCAACGGTAAATGCACGAAGTGATTACCCTCGGAGAAGCGCGAGCCGAAGACGGTGCACCACGGTTTGCCGCCGCCGTCGCGTTCGCGCCTCAACACCCGTCGCGCCGCCTCGCGCGCCTCGCTCGCGTAAAGCCCCGCATCGTCGAGTCCCGCCTCGATCGCGCGTTCGCGATCGTAATCCGGCTCCCCCGCGCACGCGTGCGCGTCTTCAAACCTCTTCCCGTCCACCGTCAGGCGCACGTCCACCGCGAACGCTCGCGGGCAGCACGCGACTCGCCCCTCCCACCCCCCCACCGGCGCCTCCAGCGCGTCGTGCGCGCACATCATCACCGAGAAGTCATCCCTCGCGCCGACCTCGATCGAGCTCCCGCCCAGCGGCGTCGTCAGCGCGCTCACCGTCGTCTCCTCCGCCAGCCAAAACCGCCACGCCGCGCCCGCGTCCCTCGTCGTCCCCCATCGCTCGCGCACCCTCGCCGCCGCCGCGTGCATCGCCGCCGTCGTCGCGTCCTCGTACGTCGTCACCGCGCGCGCGAGCATCGCGCTCGACCCGTCCGCCATCGCGTCCGCCGTCGTCCCGCCGTCGCCGTCGCCGTCGCCGTCGCCGTCCGTCGCCGCGCGCGCCGATCCATCGTCCCCGTCTCGCGTCCTCGTCGTCGCCGCCGCGTCGTCGCGCGCGCCGTCGTCGCGCGCCGGCGCCGTCGCGTCGCCCGTCTTCGAGCTCGCGCACCCCATGCGGTCGTCGTCGTCGCCGTCGTCGTCGTGTGCCGCGCCGTGCATCGCACGCGCCGTCGTCATCAATCGCGTCCCGCTCGGGACGAATCGACGCGTTTACGGACGCGCTCTCGTCCCGACGACCGATCCAATTCCGATCGCGACGTCGACGACGATCGCGAATCGAGCGACGCGCGGGACCCGCGGCCGCGCGTCTTCCCGAGCGCGCGCGCGATTCGATTCGATTCGATTCGAACGACGACAAAGATATTTCGCGGCCGCGACGACGGATCGAATCGCGACGCACCGCGACGCGCGACGACGCCGACGCGCGAACGCGAGCGCCGATGCCGGTAAAACCGATGGCGCGCGGACGCGCCGCGCGCGCGAGCGGCGCGAGGCGGACGCGCGCGACGAGGACGCGGGCGCGACGGTTCGGGACGATGATGCCGCGCTGGCGCGCGATGGATCGGCGCGCGATGGACGTCGTGGACGCGCGATGGACGCGGGCGACGGGTGAGGAAAGGGGGGAGGGGCGTGAGGCGTCGGAGGAGGCGCGCGCGACGGCGCGGGCGGACATGGCGGTGGTGCTGGAGAGCGGACGGTCGCGCGGGACGGGCGCGGGGGAGGAGAGACGCGCGGGACGAAGGGCGAATCGGTTCGAGGAAGAGGAACGGGCGAGTCGGAGCGAGGAGGAGGGGGCGAGAATGACGTCGACGTCGGGGAGCGGACCAGGGCTCGCGAGGGGGGACGGAGGGGCGTTCGCGCTGATCGGGACGCCGGGACGATGCGTGACGACGTTTCGAGTGCGGAAACGAACGCGGTTCGGGCAGCGCGTCGTGCTCGTCGGGTCGACGGCCGAGCTCGGGACGTGGCGAGTGCTGGGAGGGTCGATTCGGTGCGCGCCCGAAGGGAACGATTGGTGGAGCGCGACGGTTTGTTTGGAGGTGCCGACGAGTCGCGTGGTCGGCGAGGAGTGCGTGGTGTGCGAGTATAATTTCGCGGTGATTGACGACGTCGCCGAGAGCACGGGGCCGACCTACGTGTGGAGAAGTGGGACGAGCGCGCTAACGCTTCCGAGCTACGCGTTCATGGTGGAGGTTGTCGACGTGTGGACCGAAGAGAAGCGAGAGTTTACGTCTCTGACGGATACGTTTCGCATGAACGAACCGGCGCTGAAACAAGTGCTTCAGTACTACACCGGCGGTGCGAGCAAGTCTCTGCGCGCGAGAGACGATCGGAACGTGAAGACGGAGATTTGGTTCCCGAGCGACGACTGCGCGGTTCTGACGGAGGACGGTGAGGCGGTGGAGATTTTGGAAAACGTTCGCGACGAAGAAGAAGGCGACCAAGCGATGCGCGTCGGCGACGTCTATCTCGGTACGGTGGTGAGCAAGGTGCCGAACATGAAATCACTGCTCGTCGGCGTGGCGACGAAGAATGGCAAGTTTACAAAGACGGTGTTACTGCGCGACGGTCTGTCACAGCCGGCGGCTTGGTGGAAAGGCCAAGAGAGCGACAAAGTCGTCATCGAGGCGTCGGAAGTGTCTCTACCGGATGAAGACGAAGACGTCGAGATGAAGCTCATCAGCTCCATGATGCATTCGGATATGAACGACCAGCTTGCGCGCGCTGGTAAGCAAGCCTTTGGAATGTATAACATCGGCGATGCCGTGATTCTTGAAATCATTCGAGATTCACGGGAACACAAAGGCGCGATCGCGACGGCGGAGCCGAGCCTCACCGGACGGTTTACGGTTTTCAAAGGCACGGCGAATGGGGTAAGCGCGCACGCCAGTAAGAAATTGAGCGTCGTGACGCGCGACTCGCTCGCGCAGTGGGGCGAGAATACTTTGAAGCAAACGTGGCGATATGGCCTCGAGAAGATAAAAGATAAGAATGAAGCGCCTCTTTTCACCGGGTTTCACGGCGGCGGCGCGCATCTCATCATGCGCTCCGCGAGCGCGAGCGCGCCTCCGGACGTGGTCACGCGCGAGGTAAGCGAACTCACGCGTCGGTGGAAGTCTATGTGCATCAGTGCTGCGAAATCCGTCACGAAGTCGCGGAAGCGGCAGCAGCCTTTGGTGCCGCGATTATTGTGGCGCGACAACACAAATTTCAAAGGAATGGTTCTTCGCGAGCTCGCGAGCACGAACATTCACAGCATCGTCATGCCGAACGACAGCAAGCCGGAAGAACTTGAAGAAATCACAAAGAGCGTGTCGACGCTGCGCGCGGATACCGAAGAAATGCAAACCGTCGTCCGCGTGGGGTCTCAAGTGAAAATGCAAAACTTGATCCGACGCGCGAGGACGTTTAGCGAACGCGTGACGATTCCAGATACGCAGTCGGCGCAGCTCGTGATTCAATCCACAGAAGCGCTGACAGCGATCGATGTAAACACCGGCTCGAGCCGTATGAGTGTGGCGGAAATCAATGTCATGGCTGCTCGCACCGCAGCGGCGGAAATTAGGCGGAGGAATATTTCGGGAATCATCGTGATTGACTTTGTCAACGCGGGCAATCCCAAAACGCGAGATCAAATATATAGACAGATTGAGGCGGAGTTCGCGGATGCGGCGACACGTGATCGAGGAAAAATCTCATTCATGCCGATTTCTGCTTTTGGTTTGATGCAAATCACTCGATCACACATCCCTTACGGGCCAAAAGTCGAGGCAAAGGATGTGCGGCGCGAAGATGCGCGATCGTCTACGAAGTCGTCGTCGGCCACGAAATGGTTGGACAAACGCAAGACGAGATAGGCGTTGTAGTTGTTGTATTTATACTGCACTAATCAGACCAAATCACGTCTACTCGCAGCTTTTCACGACGTCGACGATCGACTCGGGCGTGAGCGTCGTCGCGTTGAGCATGAGCTCGCGACCGCACTTTAACGCCGCGCGTTCGCACTGGGCGCGTACGTTGGCGTCTGGTATCTTATCCAAATCAGCGAGGTGCGCGATGCCGATGATGCGACGAATCATTTTAGCACCCGCGAAACCGAGAGTATCGGCCCATATCTTTCGCATGAACGTGCGTTGATGTTCCTCGAGAGCGCTCGCGCCGCTCTTCACATCTTTACCGTACAAAATTGCGGGCGACAAACCACCACAGTCGTCGCGCACTCCTTGTTCGTTCCACTGTTCTAAGAAACGTTTTTCGAATATACCCCACGTAGACGCAAAAGCGCTCAAGAGCCAGTCGCGTTGTGCGCCGCGATCTTCTCCGTTGCACTTCGCCCAACCGTTTTGAGAGAAGTAGGCTAACAGTAGGTTTGCTAAAAATGCGCCAATGTCGAATCCCATCGGCCCATAAAACGCGAACTCGTTGTCGATCGCGAATGTTGTCGTCTCCGTGCACATCAAAGAGCCGGTGTGCAAGTCGCCGTGCAGCAGCGCTTGCGCTTCAGTCATAAATTTTTCCTTCAGCGCGTTGATGGCGCGCTTGAGTGCGGCGTCGGATTGAATCTCGCCGACGATGTCGTCGAGCTGTGGCGTCGTCCAATGATTGTTATCAGCCTTACCGTACGGTTCGGTGAAGATGACTTGTTCAGTGAGCTCGCACATATCCTCGTTTTGCCCGAAAGCTTGACGTGCGCGTCGAAGTTCGGCACCGCCGACGGCCAACGCGGACGACTTGTAGAGTGTCGTCGCCAAGTATTCGCCGACGTGTTCGGCCAACTTTGGGTACACTTTACCTTCAATAATACCGCCTCGGAGGATGATGTGCGGTGGTTCTAGGTATCGCATGACGATAGTTGCCATCGTAGCGTCGTACACGTACACTTCCGGGACGTGCTCGGGGCAAAATTTGTGCGCTTGAATGAGCGCCTCGGCTTCATATCGAACGCGCTCCTGCGTGAGGGGCCAACTTTCGCCAACACAGCGTACGAATGGCAAACCTTGCTTCACGATGACGGATTTATTTGCAGACGCACCGGTGACGATGTAGACAAAGTTGATGTTACCGTCACCGATTTCTTTCGCCGACCACGACGCGCGCGTCGAGGCGCCTCCCAAAACTTTGGCAACGTTTTCCTTTGACGCTGCGTAATCGAGTACGGTTTCGCAATTAAGTGCGATGAATCCCGGTGGACCGCTCGGCTTTGCGACCGTCAATGTACCTCCCTTTGCTTGAGCTACGAAGTCTGCAACGGGAAACAATCCACTGGCGTTCTTTTCAATCACACCGTGCTCCGTGATGACACCCGTGAGGAGCGCCGCAGGGGTCACGTCGAAGGATGGGTTCCACACGTCTATTCCTTCCGCCGCCACACGCTTACCGAGCGAGTGCGTCACTTCTTCGCCCGGTCGTTCTTCGATGTGAATATCTGCCCCAGTCGCCGTCTCGGGATCTAACGTCGTCACCGGTGCTGCGGTGAACATGGGCACTCCGTGATGCTTCGCGTTCACCGCGAGCGAATAGGTGCCGATTTTGTTAGCAAAGTCGCCGTTTGCGGCGACTCTATCCGCACCCACGACGATCGCGTCCACGTCTCCTCGTGCCATGAGCGCCGCCGCCATATTATCACAAATCAACGTCCCTGGAATTTTTTCGTACACCAGCTCGTACGCGGTCAACCTCGACCCTTGATTGTACGGCCGCGTCTCCAAGCAATACGCCCGCTCGAGTCGCCCCGACTCCCAAAGAGCACGAATCACCCCCAACGCAGTACCGTAGCCCGCCGTCGCGAGCGATCCAGTGTTACAGCACGTCATCACTTTGATCTTTTCTCCATCTTTAGCGCCGCACGCGCGCAACAGCGCCGCAGCACCCTTGTCTCCGATGGCTCTGCACGACGCCACGTCCTCGGCGTGCATCGCCTCGCATCCTTCAATCACCCCTTCAATCATCCCTGACACGTCTCCGCTTTCACTCAATCGCTTTGCGAGTGCTTGTATCCTATTTTTCGCCTCCCCCAAGTTCACCGCCGTCGGTCTCGACGTGTACATGTGATCAAACCGCTCGCGCACGAACGCCTCCGCCGCCTCGCACGTCGTCAGCGTCCCTCGCTTCGCCTCTAGCTCCACCGCCAGCGCCAGCGCCGCTGCGATCGCGATCGCCGGCGCTCCTCGCACGTTCATATCTTTGATACATCGCCAGCACGCGTCGCAGTCGCGCACGTCGATGTATTTCGTCTCCAGCGGCAGCGCGAGCTGATCGAGCAGCTCGAGGTTTCCGCGCGCGTAGCGAATCGCCTCGAGCGAGGACATCGCGCGCGACGCCCCGAGGACGGCGCGCGAGCACTCTTCAGTCGCGCGCGATCGCACGCCTCGCGACGAGGCTCGCGCCGAGACGTCGGGTTGTCCCGCTCAGAGCGGGACGCGCGCGCTTTATCCGCAGACGGCGACGCGCGAAGTCGCGCGTTCGACGCCGAACCTCGGCGCGCGATGGGCGTGTGCGTGTCCGTGCACACCGTCGAGCGCGCGCTCGCGGACGAGGCCGAGATCGAGCGCCGATCGCGCGTCGACGCGCTCGCGCGGTCGTTGGCGAACAACAAAGGCGAGCTGTATTTACACGGCGTTCTCGCGCGGTGCGATCGCGTGAATCGCAACGGACGGGTGTATCCGAAACCCATACTGCACAGGGAAGTCGCGGCGTACGTCGCGGCGCGCGTGCGGCGCGGTCGAGCGTACGGGAAGTTGGAACACCCGGCGGCTACGAACGAGGCCGAGTTCCGGGACGCCGACGACGAGACGCGCGCGTGCTGTCGAGTCGTGGATGTGTATTGGTGCGATGGGGATAGGACGCTGATGGGATACGTCAAGATCTTGGATACGGAGAGCGGGCGGGCGATACGGGAGATTTACGAGGGAGGGGGACTGGTCGGCGCGTCGACGAGGAGTTGGTCTTCGCTCGAGACACGGGCAGACGGCAAATGCTATGTGGACGACGATTTAGAGTTGTTGGCGTTCGACTTGGTGCGGGACCCAGCGACAATTAGTTTGAGCGCGAATGGATTGCTGACGCCCGTGCGAGGGGCGGTTGAAGGACGAGGCGAGCGTCTCGATTAGCGACTCGAATACTTGAACTGACTAGCGAATTTGTTGTACAACAGCTAGAGCTTAGCGAATATCGGTTCGCGTTTCTCGAATCTAGCGCGCAAACTTTCGTTTAAATCGTTGCTCATCAGCATGGCAGCGTTGTGCGTTGCGACGTAGTCGAGCCCGCGCGCGACGTTTGGGTCGTCGCGCTGCCGCAGGAGTGTTCGTTTCGTGCCTCTAAGCGCGAGAGGCGACTTCTTCGCCAACATTTTCGCGAGAGCCATCGCGCGTGCTTCAACGTCGTCACAAATCTCGCTCACCAATCCAATCGCGAGCGCCTCTTTCGCGTCCATCTCCCTGGCGGTCATCGCCAGTTCCACCGCCCTACCGAAGCCAATAATCGACGGCAAGCGCTGAAGCGTGCCGACGTCGGCGGTGATTCCCAAATCCACCTCCTTGACGCAAAACCGCGCCGATTTCCCGCAGCACACCCTCAAATCACACGCCGTGATCATATCTACCCCCGCTCCGTAGCACGCCCCTCGCACGCACGCGATCGTCGGACACTCCACGTCCCGCTCGAGCGCCGTGAACGCGTCTTGCAACCTCTTAATATTCCTCAACAAACTCTCCCGCCGGCGTCCCTCGCACGTTGCCGCGCCGACGTCGCCGACGTCGCCGAGGGTCGATTTCAACGTCGCCTCATCCGCGACGTCGATGCCGGCGCAGAAGTGCCGACCATCGCCGCGCACGACGACGCATCGCGCGTTCGACTGTCCCACAAACTTCACACACTCGGCAAAGTCGGTCCACATTTCTTCGTTCAGCGCGTTCGCGCGGTGCGGGCGCGACAGCGTAAGCACGCCGACGCCATCGGCGTCGATGTCGACCGCGCACGTGGGGCGTCGCATGCGTCGCGCGCGCGTGAAGGCGCGATGTGTCGCGCACCGCAGTCGTGACGTCGACTTGCGTCATAAAACCACGCGCGGCGCGATGCGATGCGCCGCGCTCGACGCGCGCACGGCGCGCCGATCGCGCGGTGGGTCGTTCTTCGACGCCCTGCGCGAGTCTCGCGCGAAAACGAGCGCGCGTGGCGTCGCGAAGGCGTCGAGACCGCGAAAAGTGACGCGGTGTGGATTCTTTGAAACATTCGACGGCGACGCCGTCGTCGCCGTCAAGGACGCGATGGACCTCGCGAAGAAATTTCGAAGCGCTGAATGCGGTTCTGAACACGTCCTGCTCGCGCTGACGCGGAATCGCGATCGGACGAGCAAGGCATTGCACAAGCACGGGGTGACGGAGGAGGCGACGCGACGCGCGCTCGGCGAACGCGCGGGGGTGAGCGAACTGGAACTGATGAATCCGTTTAATAAACCGAGCGCCGAGGGGTTGCTGGCGCTTAGCGATGAGCTGAAAAAGGTTTTTGAACGCGCGAGTGCGAGTGGGAGCGAGGTTGGGAGCAAGGAGCTCGCGCTCGCGATGATTGACGAACCGGCGAGCGGGGCGCGCGCGACGATGGCGGCGCTGGAGGGGTGCGATTTGAAGGTGCTCAGGAAGGAGATCACTGGAGCGAATGAGCGAGAACTCGTGGGGGCGGGTAAGAAGACGCGGAACACGAAGAAGCAGACGTTGGCGGATTGCTCTATCGATTTGACGGCGGAGGCGCGCGAGGGTAAGTTAGATCCAGTGCTCGGCCGGGACGAAGAGGTGACGCGAGTGATGCGGATTTTGGTGCGACGACGCAAGTCGAATCCGTGTTTGGTGGGCGAACCCGGGGTTGGGAAGACGGCCATCGCCGAAGGTTTAGCGATGATGATCGCTAAAGGCGACGTTCCCGAGAGCTTGAAGGAAAAACGCGTCGTGAGCTTGCAAATTGGTCTCTTGCTCGCCGACACGAAATACCGCGGCGAGTTCGAGGAAAAGATGAAGAATGTCATGGAGGAGGTTAAACAAGCGGGAGATATTATTTTATTCGTCGATGAGATTCACATGCTCGTTGGCGCCGGTGGTACCGGAGAAGATGGTGGTATGGATGCCGGTAACTTGATGAAGCCCGCGCTCGCAAGAGGCGAGTTGCAGTGCATCGGGGCGACGACGATTGACGAGTACAGGAAACACATCGAAAAGGATGCGGCTTTGGAACGTAGATTCCAACCCGTGCGCGTCATCGAACCCAGTCCAGAGCAAACGCTCACAATTTTGCGCGGTTTGAAGGACACTTACCAAGAGCACCACGGCGTGTCCTTCACCGACGAGGCGTTGCGCGCCGCCGTCTCGCTCTCCACGCGATACATCAACGACAGATTCTTACCAGACAAAGCTATCGATGTCATCGATGAAGCCGGCGCTTTGGTGCAACTCACGCCCGGTGATAGTACGTTGGTTGACGAGAGTCACATCACCGAAGTCGTGGCGCAGTGGACGGGCGTGCCCGTGCAACAGTTGAGCGCAGATGAGTCGCTTTCGTTGATGAACTTTGAACAAGAGCTCGGCAAGCGCGTCATCGGCCAAGTCGAAGCCGTGCGTTCGATCTCACAAGCCATTCGCCGCGCGCGGGCTGGGCTGGCAGATGCGTCGAAACCGGTGGCGAGCATTATATTTAGTGGTCCCACGGGCGTTGGTAAGACTGAACTCGCCAAGGCGGTGGCTCAGACATACTTCGGCGCCGAAAAGGCGATGGTGCGCATAGACATGAGCGAATACATGGAATCGCATTCGGTGAGTAGATTGATCGGTCCGCCGCCTGGATACATTGGATTTGGTGAGGGTGGACAGCTCACGGAGGCTGTGCGCACGAACCCGCACTCGCTCGTGTTGTTGGACGAAATTGAAAAGGCGCACCCAGACGTCTTTAACATTTTGCTCCAAGTCTTGGAAGACGGTCGCTTGACCGATAGCAAAGGTAGAACGGTGGATTTCACGAACGCCATGCTCGTCATGACAAGTAACATTGGCAGTCGTGAGATCTTAGAATCCATGAGCGGCGAAGGCGAAGATGAGGAAAAGTACAAAAAACTTCAAACGCAAGTCAAGCGAGAGTTGGGCAAGGAGTACCGTCCTGAGTTTTTGAACCGCCTCGATGAAATTATCATCTTCAGACCGCTGGAACGACCCGAGGTCAGCGCCATCGCGGATCTCATGCTCGCATCGGTTTCCAAGCGTGCGCTCGCTCGTGGGATCACGCTCGATTTCACCGATTCATTCAAATCACTTTTGTACTCCAATGGTTTTTCGCCTCGCTTTGGCGCCCGACCAATGCGTCGATGCGTGCGAGGTTTATTGGAGAACAATCTCGCCGAATGCATGCTCGACGGATTTGCATCTTCGGGCGACACCGTGAACTTTGATTACGACGACGACCAGGAGCTGATTTCCGTGACGACAGCCAATGAAACTATGGCGCGCACGTTTGACGTCGAATTCGGCTCTGGCATCGAAGACGTCGCCGAAGACACCTCGGCGGACGATTTCCCAGCCCCATTCTTCTCGAACGAAGGTGGCGGTGAAACCACCGCTCAAGCCTTCGCTTAGTCGTTTGTTTTAGGCCACTGTAGTAAATCACACGCACCGCATTTAAATCAAACCGACCCGACGCAAAGACGTCCGCAAAGGTGCCTTCGACCCCCTCACAACGAAGCGCACGAACAAGATGGGTCGAAGACGTTCCGGCGGTTTCGGCGCCCCGCCTCCGGGCAACCGAGGTCGTTTCGGTGGCGCTCCACCCCCCGCGAGGCAACAGCAACAGTCCGGTGGCTCGCTCGTCGGCGGATTAGCCGGTATGATCTACCAAGGCTTCGGTTGGGGCGTCGGCAGCTCGCTCGGCCGCGCCGCCACGGCGAGCTTATTAGGCAGCTCCGGCGGCTCGGGTTACGCCACGGAAAGCGTACCGTCGTCAGAAGCGCCGCAACAACCGAACCCGTGCGCGCAGGCGGCGAAGGCGTTCGGCGAGTGCATCTCAAACTCTCCAGACGACTTGGCCAAGTGCCAGCCGTACGCCGACTTGTTGACGAGCTGCAAGCGAAACGAATTGTCGCGATAGACCAGGCGAAGTAGAAGATGTAAATAGCGATAACGTTTTTTTTCGTGATTACAGATCCGCCGTCGGATGCTTCCGCGACGAAGATTTGATGGATACATGTTCGTGGACGATTATTCGAGGACGAGGACTCTTCGAGGATCATTCGAGGACGAGCGGCTTCATTTGCTTGACGACTTCATTTGCTCGAACGTGACGAAATTACGTCAGGGTGGGTGTTGGGCTGTGAAAGTCGAGGCTGTTGGGCTATCAATAGTCAAGTACACACTACAAAGGAGGAACGAAGGCGAACGCGCTCGCGGCGCGCGAGGCGTCTACTTCGGCAACACTTCCGTGATCACTGCGCGCGATGCGAGCGATCCGTCGTCAGTCGTCGTCAAACTATCGTTTTTCACCGTCGCGCGCGTCGCGCGCGATCCCGATTCGTGAAATTTTGTCCCGCGCGTCTCGCGACGCCTCGCGCGTCCCGCTCGCGAAATTCAAGCCCTAGTCTTCTTCCCGCCGTCGTCGATCGTTCACGCACCCGATTGCCCGGCCTTGCCTTCGGCGTACTTCGTCATCTTGTAATACACCGTTTCGCGCGCCTTGGCCTGTTGAATCCGCGTCGCGCGCGTCGTTAGTCGATGTTTCGCGCGCACGCCGATCGATCGTTCGCACCTGGGTCAAGAACGGTTCCTTGAGGCTTTGACGCACGACTTCGCCGCACGCGTTGGCGTATTTGAGGTAACTCATGCCGGCGATGCGCCAGTACGCGGCGCTGTTCTTGGCGGCGGCGCTCATGGTGGAGACGCGCGTGAATGTGTGGGCGATCGTGGCGGGGAACTGCGCTGTGGGTGCGGTGACAACGCGACTATGCTCGCGTCGTTAGGCGACGCGAGATTTGTCTAGACGGAAGCAACGGACGATGCCGTCACCGCCGGCACTTAAGATACCGGCGTGAATGGGGATGATTTTGGAAGC
>Ga0181560_10000984_pt1 | contig 26579 bp, 16 predicted proteins | sample 011ome_20_FD_133751 | JGI IMG/M metagenome (GOLD analysis project Ga0181560, IMG submission 133751) | Coastal salt marsh microbial communities from the Groves Creek Marsh, Skidaway Island, Georgia - 011509CT metaG (megahit assembly) | ecosystem: Environmental > Aquatic > Marine > Intertidal...
CGGCGGCGGCCCCGCGACCCCGAGCGCGCGAAGCCCCCGCCACCGGTGCGCGCGGCGCATCCGCTGTGCGACGAGGCGGAGAGGCGAAGCGCGAAGCGCGCCGGGGACGAGCGCGCGCAGGCGCCGCTGACGACGGCGGGGCGCACGCGCGCGCGCGCCGCCGCCGCCGCGGCGCGCGAGAAGGAGGCCCAGGCGAAACGAGACACCTCGACGCACGCGCGGACGGATGACGACGGCAGCGACAGCGACTTGTCCACGGCGGCGCTGTACGAGCAGATCGAGGTGCTGCAGCAGCGCGTGACGGCGTTGCACGCGCGCCTCGGCCAGCCCGCGCCGGCGATGACGACGGGGGGCGCCGTCGCCGCCACCGCGGCGCGCGCCGCCGGGCCCACCGGTTTGGGCGGGCGGCTCGCCGGCCAGTGGGGCAGCGGTCCTTTGTACGGGAACGGGCTCCCGCAGCTCAAGAAGCAGCCCTCGAAGCGGGACGACTTCGACATCAACAACGTGGTGGGCGCCGCGCCCGCCGGAGCCAAGTTTGTGGAACGAGCGCAGCACGTGGACATCTGCACGCCCGGCGTGAGGCCGGCGCCCGAGTACCCGCCCGCCGGGAAGGTGGCCTCAGAGGACGCCGGCGAGGACGACGCGTCCTCCGAGGACACCTCTGACGAGGCGTACGTGCGCCGGCACACCAGGCTCGAGGTGGCGGAGCGCACGGCGCGCACGCTGCCGGGCAAGAAGGACAAGCGCGGCGGGCCGGAGAAGCCGGCGGGCGCCGGCGGGAAGGTGGCCGCCGCCGCCGAGGACGACGCCGACAGCGCGCGCGCGCGCGCGGACGGGGGTCCCCAAGGGGGGCCCTCGAAGATGGACGCCGAGCCCGCGGGGCTCGCGGAGACGGACGCGTCCGCGCTCGTGGGGTGAGGGGCGGAGACGCCCCCGAGGGCGCGCGCGCCGCGAAGAGACGACGCAGCTCGCGAAGGTGACTTGAAAAGAGACTTACTTGAAAAGAGACTTTTCTCACGTTTCGACGCGAACCCTCTCCTCTCTCTGTCGACGCTTCCGACGTCGCGTCGACCGAGCTGTGTCGCCCTCGACCACGAAACGGTACACGACCGCATTGTCCGTCGCGCGCGTCGATGGAGACGGCGGACCCCCCCGAGGCTTTGCCGGCGACGGGGAGCGCCTCCGCGCCGACGCACGTCGCGCTGCCGGCCGCAGAGCACGACGCGGGCGCTCCCGCGGTCATGGCGCACGTGGAGGACCAGCATGACGCCGAGATCCGAATGCCGGCGGAGCCGAAAAGAGCCGCGTGCGAGGTGACGGTGACGACCGACGCGAGCGAGTACAGGGCGGGAGACGTCATTTCGGGGACTGTGATCGTGAACTGTTCCGTACCCATCGATGCGAAGGTGAGTCCCGCCTCCGCCCCCGCCCCCGCCCCCGCCCCCGCCCCGCGTGTCCCGCGCGTCCGGCCGGAGCGTCCCGTTCGCGCGAATGCGTCGAGAGCGCCGTAACGACGAATCTCGCCTCGTTCGATCCGCGCCGCGCGCGCCCCCCGCGCGGCCGCGCCCCCGTGACTGACTTCGGTTCGCCTCAAAAAAACCAACGACGACGACGACGCGCGCGTGTCGTTCGCGCACGACACGCCCGCTTCACGACCGCCCACTCGCGACCGCAGCGCATCGAGTTGACCGTGCAAGGCCGCGAGCGCGTGACTTTGCAGAAGACGACGAGCATCCCCGAGTGCGAGCTGGCGCCCTTCCACCACCTGCAGGGCGTGTCGCACAAGGAGCACCACGAGTACCTGCGGAAGTTTCCGCGGCCGGAGGTGCGCGACCTGGTCAAGGAGCGCGAGTGGCGCCTGCGCAACGGATACGTCTCCCCGAGCCGCACGCTGACCGTCGTCGAGGACGTGACCCGCGTCGAGGCGGTGTTCGCCGAGCGGCGCGCGCTGGCGGGCGCCGCGCCGGCGGGCGCCGGCCCCGCGTTGCCCTTCTCGGCGGAGATCCCGCGCGGCGCGCCGAGCTCGTTCTACGTCGCGGGTGGGAACTGGAGCGTCGGCAAGGGCTACCTGGCGGAGATCGTGTACACGGTGTCCGCGGCGGTGGTGGGCGCGAAAACGGCGCGAAACGAAAGCGCCGGGGAGAGCGCGAGAGACGGAGGCGAGGACGAGGAGCCGCCGGACCCGCACCCCGCCGCCGACGCGCCGCCGCTCGCGCCCGGCGAGGCGGTCATCGGCTCGGCGAAGCGACACTTCCTCGTGACACAGGGAGAAGACATGAGTAGTCTCAGCCACGGCGTGGTAAACCCCGTGATCGCCTCCGTGTCCGAAGTACAAACGTCGTCGTCGTCGTCGCCGCGCATGACGGCGTCGCGCCGGTTTCTCGCCGGCGGCGAGTTCCGCGCCACCGCGTCGCTCGACCGCGCCGCCGTCGCGCCCGGCGCGGACGTCGCGGTGGTGAAGGCGGAAGTGAACAACACCGGGAGCGTCGCGTGCGCGGGCGTCACCGTCTCCGCGACCTGCTCGCTGAGCGTGCGCGCCGGCGCGGAGACGCTCGCGAGGAACTTCGAGCTGGCGCCGACGTTCCACCGCGGGTTCGCCGCGGGGCACTTCGGCGAGCGCTTCCACGCGTTCCCGACGCCGCCCGGGTGGCCGGCGACCACCGCGGGCGCGCTGGTGCGGTGCGGGTACGGCGTGCGCGTGCTGTTCGAGCTCCCCGCGCCCAACCGGAACCTCACCCTGGACCTGCCTCTGACCGTGACCCCCACGGCGTCCATGTACTCCGCCGCGCGGCCCGCCGGCGCGCCGTTCGTTCCGGGCCCGGAGACGGCGGCGCCGTCGGCGGCTTCCGTCTCGCTCCCGCCGGCGCGGCTGTTCCGCGCGCCGTGGGCGGACGACGCCGCGTTCCCGGCGTGCTTCGGGTGCCGCGCGCCGTTCACGCTCTTCAACCGGCGGCACCACTGCCGCCACTGCGGGTTCGTCTTCTGCAAGAAGTGCGCGGGCGGGAGGGCGCCCCTGGCGCGGCTGGGGTTCGGGCCGGCGCCGCAGCGCGTCTGCCGCGGCTGCGCGGCGGCGGCGGCGCGCGGCGGCGGCGTCTTCGCGCCCGCGGAGGAGAGCGCCGCGTACGCCGCCGCCGCGGCGGCCGTCGCCGCGCGGAACGCGGCCGTGTACGGCCACGATCGCGCGACCACGATCGCGAGCGGCGCGTACGGAACCGGCGGCGTCTTCGGGAGTCCGCCGGCGAGCGCGCCCGAGCCGCGCAGGCAAGGGGAGCTTCGCGCGGTTTCTAAACCTGAACCGACTATATAGTAGGACACCTACGCGCGAGATGTGATTACTGACTAGAGCTACGTATGCTATGACGTCTCTGAACGCTCTCACGGCGGCAGCGGCGGCGGCGGCGTCTCCGGCGCCGGTTCTGAGCCGCCGGGCTCGCCCCCCACCCCCCCCGCGTCGACCATGCGCGCCGCGCGAAGCGAGTGGTCCCTGGCGACGAACACAACCACGAGCGCCGCCGCCGCCGCCGCCAGCGCCACCGCCGCGCCCGGCGTCGCCGTCGCGCGACGCATCAGCGCGCCGATAAGCTCTCGCGGGTCGTCGTCGCTCCGTGACCCGTTTTCTTTTCGCAACGCCCCCAGCCTGGAAAACGCGTCCGCGGTCTCGTCGCGCAGAAGCGCGGTGGCGTCCGAACCGCCCGCGTCCGCGTCGCCGTCGCCGCTCAGAACGGGCTCTTCCTCGATCTCGTTCGGGACGCCGAGGCGGCGGGTTCCGCGCTCCGCCGCCTCGAGGTCGGTATCGCCCTCCCCCGTTTCCAGCGCGGCGAATATGGACTCCAGCCGCTCGCCCGCGGAAGGAGGCTCGGAGGAAGGGCTCGGCTCCCACCCGATGCCGCCGCGGAACGAAAGCGCGGAGGCGCCCGCCGCGTCCCGCGAAGAGGCGGACGCGGCGACGTTTCGGGGAGTCGCCCCGCGCGCATCCGCAGCCGTCGCGCGCAGAGACGCGTGCGCCTCGGAGGCACCCCCGGGGCGAAACGCCTCTCGAACGTCACCGGCGATGTCCCTGGTGATCTCCCTCAACGGGTCGAGCCACACCTCCTTGGTGCTCGAGCCGATCTCCTTCAAGGAGCTGGACACCGAGGGGGCCACCTTCGAGGTCACATCCTGCAAGCTCTTCCACAACTTTTGGCTCGCCTCGGCGCTTCGAGGCATCGGGCGCCCGACCGTGGGGGCACTGCCGGGCTGAACCCCGGTCGGGGGTCGGCGATGGTGCTTATCGCTCATCGCGAAACGCGCGCGGGAAGGTCGCCCGCGCGACGGCACCCGCGCGCAGGGAGCACTGAGGGACGAATTTCGGTTTCGGGAAGTTTCGCGAAAAGAAAAGCGGGGCCGCGGCTCGTCCGAGACGAAGGACGGCACCGGTCTTCGCCTCAGATTGGTTGGTGACGTGCTCACACCTATCGGCACCGAAGGCCCCCATCACTCCAGGACCTCGTGTTGGGAGCTAGGAATACAAGCTCGTGCGACCGTATACTTCAACGGCGCGTGAGATGGCCACCGCGACGTTGGCCACGCGGGCGTTCGTCCGCCCCCGCGTGTTGGGCACGCCCCCGAGGGCGCGTTTCGTGCGGCATTCGGTTCCAGCTGGCCGATCGGTCGTCCCGAAACCTTCGACGGTGAAGACCCGCGCGACCGAGGGCGACGACGCGCCCGATCCCGAGAAGAAGGAAGCCGCTCCCGAGGAGCAAAAGCAGTACCGTGGGGTGGATATCTCGGGAGGCAAGTACGGAATGGGGGAGTCCATCGACAAAGGGCTGGACGCGACGACCAACCCCGACAGTTTCCTCTTCGGGTTCGTGTTTCTGTGTTCGTTCGCCATCCTGGCGTTCCTGTTCGGCCCGAGACCGCCGTCGGATTACTACGGGTGAACGCGGGAGACGGGTTCTACGCGGGAGTGTCTAGCTAGCGAGCTCGAGGTAGCATGACTGCGATGAGGATCGCGCGGTCGTCGTCCATCGAATCGAAAACGTAGAAACGCGCACGACGTCTCGCGCCGCGCGGAGCGCGCGACGCCGTATATCGTACCCCCAAACGCGTTCTCGTCAAAGAAACAAACGCTTTCTTTCATCTCAGACGCGTCTGCTCAAACGCCGCTCTTACTTTGTATCATCGTTTCCGCTTGGGCGCGAACGGCGACGCGCGCATGCCCATCGCGATCGCGCGGCGGCGGAGCTCCGTCCCGGGGCTCCGCGTGTCCTCCGCCGGACTCTGCGGTCTCGCGGCGCCGCGCGACGCGCGCAGCGACGCGCGCGAGCGCGTGCGCGGCGTGACGGACGCGTAGCGCGTCTGTAACGGGTCCGGGTCCTTCGGGTCCTCCGGGTCCGTTTTCTCGACGCCTGCCGCCGCTTCCAAAGCCTTCGCGTCCGTCCGCGAAGCGCCGCCGCCGCGCGCGTCGGCGACGGCGCGCGCGACGCGCGTCGCGGCGGCGGCGGCGGCGCGTTTCGTGGCGGCGAGTTCTTCGCGGAGCGCATCTCCGCGCCTCTCCGCCGCCTCGGCGCGCGCCACCGCCGAGGCGTGCGCGTTCGTGATGCGCTCGAGGGCGGACCTGAGCGCGTCGTTCGCGGGAAGGTGGCACGAGTCTTTGGCCCTGCGAGTCCCTTCGCGCGCCGCGCGCGCCTCGGCCTTCGCCGCCTCGGCCTTCGCCGCCTCGGCTTCGCCCTCGGCGCGGCGCACCGCCGCCTCCGCCAGACGCTGCGCGTCGCGCGCCTTGGCCTCGGCGTTGGCCACCGCCTCTGCGGCGGCGCGCTTCATCTTGGCGGCGCCCTCCTCCGCGACCGCCTCCGCAGCCTCCGCCGCGCTCGCCGACGCCTTCGCGCTCGCCAGCGCGCGCTCGAGCGCGCCGATCTTGGCCTCCGCCGCCGCGCGGAGCTCGCCCGCCCGCGCCTCGAGCCGCGCCACGGTGTCCTCCGCCGCGCGCAGACGCCGGTGCGCCTCGCCGGCGCTCCGGCGGCCAGCCTCCGCCTCCGCCTCGCGGAGCGCCAGCGCCTGCTTGAGCGCGGCTTTGCCGTCCGCGCCGTCCCGCGTGGTCTCGCGCAGCCGCTCCGCCGCGCTCGCGGCGGCGGCGCGCAGATCGCGCGCCTCGGCGCGCGCGCGCGCCAGCGCCTCGGCGTGCCTCGCGCGCTCGCGCTCGGCGGCTTCGTCGCGCGTCGCGTGGTACGCCTCCCGCTCGGCCGCGAAGCCCTCGGTTCGCGAGGCGAGCTCCAAACGCAGACCCTCCTCCGCGGCGAGGCGCTCGTGCCTGGCCACAGCCAGCGCGCGCCCGGCGGCCGAAGCCTGTTCGCTCGCCTCGCGGAGCTGTTCCTCGAGGCCGGCGGCGCGCTCCGCCTCGCGCGTCGCCTCGCGCGTCGCCGCTTCGAGTCGCGTCCGCAGCGCGTCGGACGCCGACGCGGCGTCTCGCGCGGCGCGTCGTTCCTCGCGCACCTCCGCTTCCGCGGCGTGGACGGCGCGTTCGCGCGCGCTCAGTGCCTCCTTCGCCCGCAGCTCGGCGTCGGAGGCTGCCTCGAGGCGACCGCGCCACGCCGTCTCCGTCGCCGCCTCGAACTCCGCCGCCGCGCGCTCATTCGCCGCCTGCTCGCGGCGCGCCATCTCCAGCTCGCCATCCTTGAGGTTCTCCACCAGGCGCCGCAGCGTCTCGGTCTCCGCGGCGTCGCCCCAGACGCGCTGAAGCTCCTCTCGTTGCCCGGCGGAGACGAGCGTGCCGCCGCGGTCGGGGTCCAGGGGGCCGCGCAGGCCCACGCGCGTGAGCCACTCGTGGAAGGATTCGGAAACGCCGAACGGCGCGTCGTCCGCCTCCCCGCCGTCCCACGCGTCCATCTCGGCATCCATGGGCGACGGCGGCGCGGGCTCGAACGCGTCGCGCGCGCGGACGTCCGCGGGGGAGAGCGCGCGCTCGGACTTCTTCCCCTGGCGGAAAGAAGGCTGGCGCGCGCGATGGGCGAGGGTGTTCCCGTCCACCGCGCCGAAGGGGGCGCGTCCCGAGCGGTTCTTCACCGCGAGCGTCTCCAAAGTACGACGCCGCTTGGCGGAGCCGTGGGCGTCGTGACCCGGCATGGGGCCCTACCCCTGCCGCGATCGCCCACCGCGGATACCTTCGAGATGCACCCGGATACGCGTCGCGGTGTCCAGGACGCGTGGGGATGACCCGTCACGCGAGAGGCTGCGCGTGGCGAGCGCCGCGTGAAGTCACATTGTTGTTTTCGCACGTTCCCCTCTTTCCTCGTCCAGAAACGCTCGACAAACTTCGGGAACCGAAGGTTCGAAGCGGAGGCAAAACACGAAACGGCTGATCAAACAATTTCAGATGAATTTTCATCGTATCAAAAGAGCTTCGCGCATCTCTCCGTTGCCCTCGCGGTGCGCCGCGCGCCCCGCGTTCTACTCCCACCCCTCCCCTCGCTCCCAATCCCGTCACCTGGTCTTGCTGCTGCACCTCTGAATTTCGTCCCTGATTTTGTTGTGCAGCGCCTCGGCGAGCTTTTTGTCCCCGCCGCAAATTTTCTGCAGCGCGAGCGGGCTCATACGCACGACGTCTCGCCCGACGAGGCTGAGGGGCACGGTGACCCGCCCCGCGAACTTCTCGTTCCCCGCGCGCTCCATGAACGCCCGGATGTGCGCGTTGGACCAGCGCACGGGCGCCACCACGCGCTCGACGACGGTCTCGGTGACCGCGCCGTCCTCGCCGATTTTCAGATTCTTCGAGACATCCTCGCGCTCCTCGACGACGCCGTCGCCATCCTCGCACCCCCCAATCAGGCCCACCGTCTTGAGCGTCGAGACGCTGTGCTCGGTGTCCACGGACGCGGGCGAGACGGTTCCGATCACGCCAAGCTGCGCGTCCGGGCGCACGAAGCACTCCATGAGCACGCGCGTCAGGTGGCTGCTGCGGTAGGGCACGTGCACGTGCCCGCCGCCCTCCGGCCGCTGGTGCTGCATCTTGCGCATGCGCACGCACTCCTTGAGCGCGTACAGAGACGCGTTGATCTCCGCTGTCTCCCTCCTCTGCTCCGCGGAGTGGTGCACGTTGTCCTCCTTGCGCTCGCTCCCGGCGCAGTCTACCAGCGTGAGGCGTCCGGTCGCGCCCGAGGCCAGGCAGCACGTCAGGCGGAGCACGGCGTGCGACCGCGACGACGCCGCGTTGCAGTGCGTCGCGGAGGTGGCGCGCCGCGCCTTTCCGGCGGCGACGATGGTCTCCAGCTCGGCGACGGAACAAACCGTGGGCTCGCACGCGCCGATGAGCTGCACGTCCAGCTTGCGGTACTCGGCCGGGTCCATGCTCCCGTGCGCGCCGTTCACGCCCCCGTTGACGCCCCCGCCCACCTCCTTCAGCGCGATGTCGTTGCGCGCGGGCGAAAGCAAGTCCGCGCACTTCTTGCCGGCAATCTCGAAGTACGCCACGCGTATCTGCTCGGCGCCCTTCAACGGATTCGGACCCCTAGGCTCGCCTCGGAACAGCGCCTGCATGGCTGTTTTCTCCAGGTGCTCCATGGTATGCGTCTTCCCGGAGCCCGTCTGCCCGTACATGAACAGCGCGCCCACGCCCCCGGCGAGCGCGCCGCGAACCATGGGCGCGGCGGCGGTCTCGTAAACCTCGGCGCCGCCGCAGCGCTCGCCGAAGGCGCGCGTCACGTCGAAGGCGCTGTGCTTCACGAACATGCGTTTCAGATCCGCGCGCATCTGGCAGTTGTGGATCACGATGGTCCTGGAGGGTTCGGACGCCGCGTGGGATGCCCCCGCGCCGCACTCCGCGCCGCACTCCGGGACGGTCACGCAGTCGAACTCGCCGCGCGCCTGCTCGTGCGCGAACAGGGGGCGCTTGCGCACGTACACCTTGACCCCCCCCGGAGGGGACTCGGGTCGATCGATTCGTCCGTCGGCATCCGTCGCCGCGCCCGCGTCTCCGCGCCCGCGGTGGGCGTTAGGGTTTAGGGTCCCCGCGTTCGTCACCGCCTTCGCGGCTGCCTTCGCGTTTCTCCACCTCTGCACCGCCGCCGCGAACGGCTTCGCGTTCATGCGACGCGACTCTCGCTTGTCGAACATCTGGCGCGTCGGCTTCTCGGCGTCCGCGCCCGCCGCCTTCTTCGTCACCGCCGCCTCCTCCGGCGGCGCCGCGCCGGCGGCCGTGGGCCTCTTCGGGGCCTTCGCGGCGGCGACTTTGCGCGCCGCCGCCGCCACGGCGGCGGGGTCGACGTCCCCCATGACGTCGCCGGTGTTGAACGGGGGCTTCGCCGGGGGCTTCCGCGGCGACTTGCGGAGCTTCGACGGAGACGAAGCCTCCCGCTCCTGCAACTTGAGGAACTCGTCGAAGCCGATGGGCGTCGCCGCCGGCGCGTGCGCGACGGACGAGCCGGGAAGCTCCGCCGCGGACCACGCGCCGGGGGACGCGGGCGCGCGCCGCGCGCTCGGCGCGCTCGCCTTCGACGCACCCGAGGGCGACGACGACGAAGACGCGCCTCTTCGCTCCGTCTGGCGCTGCTCCACGGCTTTCGTGACGATCTTCTGGACCATCTCCGCGGGGAGACGCGGCTTCTTGCTCGCCGCCTTCGGCACGCCGGACGCGGGGCCCGCGCGGCGACTGGCGTCCGCCTTCGCCGACGCCGCGGTCGGCCGCGCGATCTGACTGCCGGAGCCCGCCGCCGCCGCCGACGCCGCGGGTTCGGCGTCGGCGGAGCGTTCGCCCCGCGTCAACGCCTCCGCGCGCCTGGCGAACGCGCCAAGCAGCGCCGCCACCTCCCCCGAGTCCTCCCGGTTGGTGATGTCCACGGTGGGCGGCTCGGGCCTCGGCTCCGCCGCGTGCGCCGCGCCGGGCGGCGTGAGCGCGCCGGCGATGGCCGCCTGCGCGGACGCCACCGCCTCGCGCACGGCGGGGGTCGGAGTCTTCGCCGCCTGCGTCGCCGTCGCCGGGACGGGTTTGATCCCCTTCGCCTCGGTTTGCTTTCTGAACGCGGCGGCGAACCCCGGGACGGCAGCCGAGGCGTACGGGGACCGGGCTCGCGTCGTCCCCGCGCGCGCCGTGGCCGGCCGGACGCGGCTGCGCTCGGCTGCTTCGGCGGTCGGCTGCTTCGCGGAGGCGGCCGACGCCTCGCCGGCGGCGGAAGCGCTCTCGCGAACCACGAGCGCCGCCGCCTTCACGGAGGGCTTCGTCCGCGCCGAAGGGCTCCGCGTCTCCGCGACTGCCGCGACTGTCGCGTCCGACGCGCCGCGCTTCGTCCTCGCCGCATCGCGCGCTTCGTGTTCCGTGTTCCGTGACCGTTGCGCGCGTGGGCCCGCGGCGACGGATGCGGCGAGCCGCGTGGGAGCGCCCGGGCTCCGCGGCGCGGCGGACGCCGGGCGCTGAGTAGAAGGGGACGCGCGCGAATCTAAACGGTTTAGATTCGGTCCCTTTCCGGGGGAAGGGCGCGGCGGCCCCCAGACGTCCGGGTCGTCTCCGTCCCTCGCCTCCCCGTACTCCCCGAACACGCGCGCGATGGCCTCGTTGGAAGGCGTCGGCGGGAGCCCCTGCGCCGTCGCCTCCTGCTCCGCCTGCTTCACCAGCATCTCCCGTTCCCAGGGCATCAGCCGGCCGGAGGGCGCATCCGCGCCGCGAGGCGGCGTTTCTGGGTCGCGATTTTCCTTCGTGGTCCCCGAACCGTTCGCCCCGAACGACAGAGGGTCGAGGGTGCTCGGTTGTCCCCACTGCCGCCGCTGCCGGCCTTCGTGGCCAGCCTGGCGGCGTCCAGCGTCGCCGAAGCCCGCGGCGGAGCCGTCGTTTCCGCCCGCCCACCACGTCTGATCCGACGAGGCATCTTGTTTCGGCGAGGGCAACGGGTCGCTCTCCAAACCACGCACGGGCTCCGCCACCTGCTGCACGCTCGCGCGCTCGGCAGCCTTGCGCTGCGCGCGGAGCTCCGTGGCGCGCTCAAGCGCCTGCTTCCGCTTCTGCGCCCAGTCCGCGGCGGCGTTGGATGCCTGGGGGGAACGGGGGGGATGGAGGATGGTCAACGACAGTTCAAACCGCTCGATCGACCGTCGAACTCGGCACGCGTCTCGGGGGGAACAAAACATCGGGGGTCCGAGGGACACGCACCTTGCGCGCCTTCGCCGCCGTTCTCACATCATCCGTCGCCGCCAACGCGCCACCCATGTCAGAGGGCGGCATGTTGATGTCCTCGGGGCGTCCGGGAACTTCAAGCGCCTCCCGCTGCCCTCGTGACGCGCGCTCTTCTGTGGCAGGGTGCGACCGCGGACTCCGAAAGAAAAGTACTTTCAGAACGAACGCCAGCAGCTGTTGCGTGGATTTCGATTGACCGAGGCGTTTGACCCATGGATTTTGATCATTGATCGGTTCGAACGGTGAAACGGCACGTCCGAAAGCGGACCGAAACTTTTCAAAGGCGGCAATTGCGAAGAACTTTTCGTCGTTGTCATCGGGTCTCTGCACTCCGCACGGGCACATGGCAAGCCTCCGACACGCCTTCCGGCGATGTCGCGGCGGCGTGTCGTGGCGCTCGGCGTGGAGGTCGTCGTTCCGGGACGGCGCGGTCGGAGCGGTCCTGGAGCCACCGCGCGTTTTTCCCCACGCGCGTGACGGGTCACGGGGTTTCCGCGCGACCGCCCCGTGGCGCGCGGGGACGGACGAGACGCGCGCGTCGGAGGCGTGGCTCCCGTGGGTCGGGTCGGTGACCGCCAAGGACGTAGACAGGGTGCTGCGACGCGTCAACCGGCGCATCGAAACGGGCATCGTCGCCATGCCCGCGACCGCGCGGTGTCTGGAGACCACCTGGGACCATCCGAGCGGCCACGACGACGACGAGGCGCGAGTCGCGGCGAACGCCACTCTGGTGTTTCTCCACGGGTTCAGCGACGAAGCCGAGCACTGGCGCGAGTTCGCGGAATTGCTGGTCAGCGGTACACCCGGCGGGTGCGACATCGTGCTTCCGGGCGCGCCCGTGCGCCCGTTCGTGGTGGGCGGCGTGCACCGGCACGTCGGCGCGTGGTTCGAGCCTCGGCTCAACCACCGGAGCGACGTCGAGTGGAGCGCGGTGGCTGAGCCTTCGTCCACCGCGAACGGAAACGGAAGCGGCCTCGCCGGGTCCAAGGTGTGGCGGTGCGGGGGGATCGAGCCCGCGGTGCGGTGGGTCGACGGTCTGCTCGCGGACCTCGAAAGAAGGGGCGCGCGCCCGGGGAGCGTCATCCTCGCGGGATTCAGCCAAGGCGCCGCGCTCGCGCTCGCCGCCGCCGCCAAGAAGGCGGCGTGGCGCCCCGCGCTGGGGGGCGTGCTGTGCCTGCGCGGATACCTCCCGCGCCGCGCGGACGTCACGGAGGAGGCGTTCGCGTCATCGGAACCGAGGGTGGGTTCCCGTTCCGCGTTTTGGAAAGACGCGGAACGAGAGCAGGGAAAGCAAACGCCGCCGGCGGTGCTTCTGTGCCAGGGCGGAAGGGACGAAGTCGCGCCGACGTCGTGGGCGCGCGTCGCCGCGGACGAGATGCGTTTGGCGCGCGCGAGGCTGGGCGCGAAGAGCCCCATGTCGTCGGAGGACTCGCGCGTGGAGCTCACCGTGTGCGAAGACCGGGGCCACGAGCTGGGCGCGGACGATGTGTGGCGCGCGAGGTGGTGGATACGCTCGCGGCTTGAACGCGCGCGAACGATTGGCGCGTAGCGTACGTAGAGTAGAGTCGTAAACGTCGGGAGTGATGATTTCTCTCCGCTCGAATATCTAGTAGGCTGTTTCGCTCTCCATCTCGCCACACGACGCCGTCGTGCCTCTACGCGACGGCCGCGCCGTGCGGCGTGGGGTGCTGCGGACACGAGTTGTGTATGACCGGGATGTTGGTCAGGGGGTCGCACACGCCGCTGCACCGCCACTGGAACGTCGCGATGCATTTGGAGTTCCCGCGGCAATCCTGGCAGCACATGTTCCGTTCGTCCACGTACTCGACGTCCAGCCCCATGACCCAGGACCCAACGGAGACGTCCTCGTTGGCGAACCTGTGCAGGATGGACCGGTGGTCGTGGATGTACTGCGCCACCGTGCGCGACACGCCGTAGATCTGCCCGGTGCAGTGCCGGAAGTACCGGTTGCCGCTGTCCCCGAACCGCCACCACTCGGGCTCGTGCCACCGCTGCTTCGGGTTGCTCAGCACCGGGCCGCTCTTCATGCACCCGAAGTACATGGACCGCGTCAGGCGGTGCGACACCAGGAACCGCTCGAGCTCGGGCACGCGCAGGTGGATGTCGTCGTCCACCTTCAGGTAGAAGTCCGCGTCCACCGTGGTCACCGCGGCGCTGAACCACATCACCGTCTTGTCCGACAGCTTATCGTACGTGTCCGCGTGCTTCAGCCGGAAAAAGTCGTCGTGGCGCGCGATTTCCGCCTCCAGGTCCCGGTTCAGGCGCTCGTCGCCCTTGACGGGCTCGCCGATCACGAACCGGAACAACAAACCGTGCTGCGTCTCCATCTGCCGCAGCGCCGAACCGGAGGGGAACCACGTGTCTCGCAAAACGTCCCGCCGCGCGCGAGACGCGAACCCGGTGTTCACGCCGACAAACGCCAGCAAACGCTCCTCGCCGCCGGGTTTCCCGGCGTCGCTCGCCAACGTCACGGCGTGCGTCACGGACCCGTCCGCGCGCACGCCCGCGTGCTTCGCCCCCGCCTCGAACTCGTGCATGGCGTGCTTCTGCGTCCGCGTGCTCGCGTCCGTCCCGAACCCGCCGTCGCGCGCGGCGCCGGTCCAGTCGCCGCTCGCGCCGTCGCCGAACCCCTCGGTTTTGCTCCACAGGTCCGCGTCGCCGCCGAGCTGGTGCTGCAGCTGCGCGATCGCCTTGTTCTGGTCGCGGATCACGCGGTCCTTGCGCCGCAGCTCGTCCGCCAGCGCCAAGCCGCTGGGCATCTCCTCGTACGTCAGCGGCGAGCCCCCCAGCTCGCTCTTGAAACGCCCGCCGGCGTCGCCGACGAAGACCCGCACCTCGTGAACGCCCGGCGACAGCGCGGGCAGCGGCGCCGAGAATCCCGCGCTCGGGTCAGCCGCCGGCCGCCGGCCGCAGATCCGGCCGATGGCCTTGTCGCCGCGCGGCCGCGCCGCGCGCTCCGTGAGGACCAGGAACCCGTCCACGAACACGGAGACGGAGGAGGGAGGCGCGGAGCCGCTCTCGCACGCCCAGCCGTGCACGACGCCGCGCGCCACGCCGTCCACCTGCCCGAGCAAAAACGGGTCCGATCGCGATCCGGACTCGGAACCATCGGAGCTCTCGGAACCGTCTCGCGCGTCGTTTTCGTTTTCGGTGTCGTCCCGCGCGAGGGCGTCGCCCAGGCGGGAACGCCCGCCGAGCGTACGTCCCGTCTCCTCCCCGCCCATCACGCCGATGGTCGCCCTCGCGTCGTCCATCAATCGAGGCAGGCCCGCGAGGGACGCGCCGGACCCGAAGCCGGCGCCGCCGGCGTCGGCGTCGTTGAGGTCGTCGACGAGCGCGTCGCGGATCCGCGAGGACTGGACCATCCGGGCGGCCACGTACACTGAGCACAGCAGCGAGAACGCCACCACGATGGCCGTCTGCGTCCGCGCGCGGCCGCCGCCGCGACCGCCGGGCTTGCTTTTCGTTTTCATCCTTCCGCCCAAGGGTCTCGCCCAACCGCTCCGATCCGCGAGGCCTCCTCACGGCCTCTTCACGGGCTCGCGGGGCTTCGCGGGGGCCGCGGTGGCGGCGGTGTACCCTACGGCGCTCGCGCCCGCGGCGACCGCGGCTTTGCCGGCGACGCCGCCTCCGGCCTGCGATGAGAGAGGGGGGCGGGTGCGCTGTCAGCGACCGCCGCATGTTACGGGCCGCGGGGCATCCGGCGGTGCCCTCTTTGCGACGTTCGCGCGAGATGGCCGGGACGTACCTTGGCGATGGCGGCGGCTTTGGACCAGACGGCAATTCCTCCGGCGAAGAGTGCGCGAAAGACAGTGCCAGAGTGCACCTGGCCAGACATGTACTTCTACCCTGTCAGACAGGGTCGCGGGCGAGTGTGCGAGGTGTTGAACGCCGCGTCTCGGGCCCTCGAAAACCGCTTTCCTCGGCGTGCCTCGGACTTTTTTTCAGATCTGGACCGAGGGTCCGTGACCAAGGAAAGCGCTCGACTCGGTGTACTCCGACGTTTCGACGACGAGAGGCTCACATACGTGCGTACGTGCGTCGTCGACGAAAACGTCTTCCGTGGCTTCGCCACGTTCTCCGCTCGGCACACACGCGCACGCGCAGCAGACATGCTCGCGTCTGTCTCCGCGCGTCCTTCCCCCGCCCCGGCACCGTCGCCGCGACCTGCGCGGCAGGCGAAGCGCGCGCCCGTTCGCCGGGAGTCGCTCTCGACGCGTCGCGGGTCGACGCTCTCGGCGTCGGCGTCGACGTCCGGTACCGGCGTCGCGCTACCGGATGGCTTCGGGTTCAGCGCCGCCGGGATGATCTTCCCGTACCACTGCGGCGCCTGGGAGGTCCTGAGCGAGCTCGGCCTGCTCACGCCGGACACCCCGGTCGCCGGTGCGTCCGCGGGCGCGCTCGTCGCCGCCATGCACGCGTGCGGCATGCCCCCCTCCGAGGGCAAGCGCGTGCTCACCGCGGTGCTCCGCGATTGCCGCGAGAACGGCGTGCTCGGCCGCGTGGGCGGCGTGCTGGAGACCGCGCTGCGTTCGGAGCTGCCCGCGGACGCGCACGAGCTGTGTTCGCGGGACAACCTGTTCGTCTCCGTTTCCTCGCCCAGACTCGCGCGGGGGCGCGACGTGGAGGAAGGGCCTCCCGTCGCGGGGTTCAACGGGGGGCCGCTGCTCCTGGAAAACACGCTCGTGTCGTCGTTCGAGTCTCGCGACGACCTCATCGGCGCGCTGCTGTCGTCGTGCCACATCCCGGTGTACTGCGGCTGGCCCATGCGCCGGTACAGGGGCGAGTGGTGCGTGGACGGGGGCTGGACCAACCTCGCGCCGCTGCCTCTCGGCTGCGAGAGCGCCGCCCGGGTCGCATCCTTCCCGCTCGTCGACGCGTGGCGCGGCTCGCCCGAGGGCGACGGGAAAACATCCGGCAACTACTTCGAGCGCGGCGCGAGTTTCTGGAGCGGCTGGGGGGACGGGGACGACGCCGGGCTGCTCATCGCGCCGGACGGCGCGGAAGGCACGTCTTCCGTGGAATACGCGACGCTCGGGAAGTGGGCGCTCCTGCCGCAGGACGACGAGACGCTGGAGGAACTCGCGCGCATGGGGCGGAGGGACGCCGAGCGGTGGGCGGCGAAGTCCGGGTTCCAAAACGCGAGCGCGAGTTTAGTCAGCAAAAGCGGCCAACGCGAAGACGCGCGCGAACGACGTACGTCGGATAGCGCGGCGATATGATGTATGCCTCGCGATATGATGTATGCCCCGCGATATTTTTTGTATCGACGTCGTCCCTCGCCGTCCGTCGTCGCGTTCGTCTCTTCTCGCGGCGCGTATTAAATTAGGGGGTAATGTACAATCGCCGGCGCGGCGGCGGCGCGTCCGCGGCGCGTCCGGTTTCGCTTCTCTCTTTCGCTTCTCTCTTTCGGCCGCTTCTCTCTTTCGATGCTCACATCTTGAGCGCGCATCGCACCACCTCTCCCAGCAGGTACGCGACGCACAAGTACGCGGGGATGGTGCTGAGGAAGACGCCGGGGAACTTGAGGCGGTACGCCCACGGGTAGACGAGCCTGAATCCGAGCCAGGCCCATCCGACCGCGGCGGCGTTCGTTGGCGAGACAAAGGCGGCGTGCAACCAGAGGCTGACCAGGAACCCCGGGCTCTGCTCGAGGTAGTTACCCACGGTTCGGTCCGCGGCCCGCACGCGCGCGGACTTGCTGTAGCGTCCGTACTTCACGTCCGCCAGCGAGGGCGGGGGCTTCCCCTCGGCTTTGGCTTTCTTCTTCGCATCCTTCAGGACCACGAACGCGGTGGCGGATTGGTCCCACAGGAACGCGTAGTACAGGAGCGCCCACGCCGCGGTGACGAGCACGACGGGCGCGAAGAGCGAGATTTCCACCGGCCCGGACGCGGAGACGGCGCCCTTCTTGCCCTTGCCCGAGGGGGCGGCGTAGGACGCGGGGAACGCGGCGACGAACGCGGCGGCGTCGAACGTCGACGTCTCGTACGCCTTGAGCGCGACCCACCCCAATCCGGCGAGGCACAGGAGCGCGCCCTGCAGGGGGATGGTGCGGTGGTCCATCGTGAACACCGCGCTGGAAAAGAGCGTCGCAACCATGGCGTTCGCTGGACGGCGGAAGTGCCGCGGCGGACGTACCGCTGTGCGACGGGGTATGCGCGCGGGACGGGCCGAAGCGGATTGGCCACGAATCTGGATTTCGGGGGGGACGTTTTTTTTCGCGACCCGTTTTCCGAAAAAATCGCCACGACCGATGCCAGCGAGCCACAACAGCTGCGCCGAGCCGAAGATCCGCGGACGATTCGGGAAAAACTGCCAGCTGCCAGCCTACCTATAAAAAACTAAAACGTGACGAACGGCGGGTGGCCGTCGAGCTTATCGAGTTCGTCCATCTCACTCTCCGTCAACCGCGGCATGTCCAGCACCCGCAGGTTCTCCTCTATGCGTTCTCGGTTCGAAGACCGCGGTATGACCACCTGGCCTTTGTCCAGCGCCCACCGCAGCGCCACCGCGGCGGGCGACGCGCCGCGCCTCTCGGCGACGGCCACCACCGCCGGCGCCGTTAACACCGGGTTGGTCCGGTGCCCCTTCATCAGCCACTGCGTCCCCAGCGAGGAGTACGCCTCGTACTGCCACCCGCGCGCCGTGCAGAAGACGCGCACGTCCAGGTCCGCGGCGAAGACGTCGGAGTTGCGCTGCACCACCGCCGGCTGCGTCGTCGCCACGCGCGCGAGCTCCCGCAACTCGCCGGCGTCGAAGTTGCTCACGCCGATGGCGCGCGCCTTCCCGGCGGCGTGCAGCGCCTCGAGCGCGCGCCAGCTGTCCTGCCACGTGCCCTCCGGCTCGCTGTCGCACAGGCTCCCCCAGCACCGCGGGTAGTGCAGCAGGAACAGGTCCAGATAGTCCACGCGCAGGTCATCCAGCGACGCCTGGAACTGCCGCGTCGTCGCGTCGTAGCCCAGGTGCCGCGGGTGCAGCTTCGAGGTGAGAAACAGCGCCTCGCGCGCGACGCCGCTCCGCGCCACCGCGTTCCCGACGAGGTCCTCGCGGTACCACTCGCGGGCCTGCGCGCTGTCTATGGATCTGTACCCAGCCTCTAGCGCCCACAGCACGGCGCGCTCGGTGGCCTCGCCGAGGCCCGCCGTGCCGAACCCCACCAGCGGCATGAGCGCGCCCGAGTCGAGCCGCGCGAATCCGGAGGATGCCGACCCGTCGCCGAGCTCTTCGTCGCCGAGCTCTTCGCGAAGAGTCCCCGTCGCCAATCGCGGCGCGCGTTTCTCGCCGCAACCGCCGCAACTCTTCCGGCAGCTCTCCAGCATGAACGCGGGGTTCGCGTCGCACTCGCCGCTCGCCACCCACGCCGCGCACGGCGCGCCCGCGGCGTCCGCGCAGCCGCCGAGAAGGTGGTCGGGCGCGCGTTTCGTCGGCGCGGGCGGCGCGACGGGCACCCCGGGAGGGTCCGGCGTGCCCGGCGGGTCCGGCGTGGCGTTCGCGTCTTTCGTTCGGTCATCATCACGCCCCACGTCGTTCCCGTCGTCTTCCACGTCGTACGCCTCTTGCGCGTCTTCCACGTGGTACGGCGCCTCGCGCGTGCTCTCCCCGATGCGCGCGGCGGACGCGTCCGCCTCTCCCCCCCCGCGGTTTTCGGAAACCTCGGCGAAAGATTCCGTGCTGAACGCCGCGAGCGCGTGCATCGTGCGGTAGTGCACGTACATGAGCGCACACACGAACCCCGCGATGAGCGCCCGCCTCGTCCAGACCCTGCGCCTCGCCGCCGTCACCCCCCGCGCGTCGCGCCGGACCGCCTCCAACAGCGGCGCGGTGCGCTCCATGGTGTGGGCGCGCCCCGATGTCATCATCCTTGTGGTTGACGCGCACCTCTCGGCGAACGATGCCGAACCGTCGCCTCCGTGATCAGTGATGTGCGCGGAAAATTCGTCAATTTTTTTTTAGGCACTGTGATGCGAAAGAACAACGGCGCGCGGAGCGCGGCTACGCTTCGCCGCGAGTGCTCTCCCCCGCGATGGGTGCCTGACCGCCGACCGCGGCGCTCGAGACCGCGACCGCCGCGGTTCGGAACCCGCACGCCGGCGGGACCGTACCGGTCGGCCGCTCGTCCAACTCGAAAGACCCGGTCTTCGGAGGCGTCTCGATTTCCGGCGCCGCCGACGGCGGCGCGCTCGCGACGGCGACGGCGACGTCCTCGCGCGCTTCGCGTTTCGCCGCGTCTTCTTTTGTGTCTTTCTGAACTTCGTTCTCGCGTGGGACTGGAAGTGATACCGCTTCCGGTTTCGCGTACTGCGGGTGGAACGGGCACTTCTTCCCGAACTTAAAGTGGTCCTCGGCGACGACGCCGTTCCGCAAGCACGCGCGGCAGGCGTGTCGTTTCCGCTCGCCGTCGCCGTCGTCCGTCTCCGCGGCGCCGTCCGCGTCGGCGGCGACGGCGACGGCGTCGGGCGTCTCCGCCGCCCGCGGTCGCTTCGGTTTCCGCACGAACAGAACCGTGGAGCCGCTCGCGTCTTCGCCGGACTTCACCCCCCGCTCGTCCAGCCCCGCGGGCTCGCGCTCGGGCGGCGGGATCGGCGCGCCCGCCGGCGCGACGTAGTCCTCCGCGGGGCACCACCGTTTGCGCTCGCGACGCAGGTCCAAGGTCTCCACGGTATCGTCCGCCAGATACCGAAGCGTGTGTCGGTCGTTCGCGAACTTCGTCACGATCGCGTCGTACCACGCGCCGTCGTCCGCCCAGAGCACGCGCACGTACCGCCCGACGCTCTCCGGACCCGGGGGGTCCGCGGGGTCCGCGGGCGGGTCCGGATCCGGCGCGCCGGCGGCGTCAGGGTCAGGTTCCATCCCCTCGGGGACCTCCGCCGGGCGGAGCCGCGGCGGGAGGAGCATCCAGCGCACCCGGCTCCGGTGCGTCGCCGCGTCGCGCGCCTTGGCGAGCGCCATCGCCTCGGCCTCGGCCTCCTCCGCCTCCTCCCGGAGCCGGCGGCGCTCGGCGTCCTCGGCGATCTTCACGGCGATCCGACCGCTGCGCTTGCGGTCCATCTCGTCGTACGACGCCTTCATCGCGCGCCGGCGCTCCAAATCCTCCAGCCGCGCCGTCTCCGCCCGCGCGGCGCGCGCCGCCTTCTCCTCGGCGGCGTCGTGGGGGGGGAGGTGCGCGTCGCGCAGGTACGACAGCAGCGCCCGGTCCCTGGCGGACGCGCTCGCCTCCAGGCTCGCCGCCACCGCGCGGCACTCCCGCGCGTCCACGCAGACGGTGCCGAACCCCGGGTCCGTACGGCCACGCGTGTTCGACGAGCCGCGCGCGGCGGCGCTCGCGGCGCCCGCGGGCTTGTCCCAGCGCCACAGCCTGGCGTCCTCTCCGGCGGCGAAGTACGCGCGGTTCTCGGCGTCGGCGCCGACGGACTCGCCGTGCGCCTCGGGGTGGCACTGGTACGCGTCCCCGGCGACGGCGGCATGCGCCGCTGCCATCGCCGCCACCTCGTCCACGCACGCCTCGTCGGACTCGAGGCAGTGCTCGCACAGCGCGTTGAGCACGTCCAGGCGCGCGGATGGCGCGAGTCGGAAAAACGTGTTTCGGCCGCGAAGGGGGTAGCCGCGCGGGCGCGGCGCGGCGGCGATCCGAGCGGACGCGTCGTCGTCTCGGTCGACGGCAAAGTCCTCGTCTCCGTCCCCGGGGACGGTCGCCTCGTCCCCGTCCCTCGTTTCCTCGCGTAGAGGAGGATCGCTCGGGATCTCCCCTTCGTCCTTCGCTTTTTCTTCCTCCTCGTCCCCGGCGTCCTCGTCGCTCTCCGTCTCGGGATCCGGGTACGCATCCTCGAAGTAATCCGTCTCGTGCGCGATCTGACGCACGCGGCGCTTAAGCCTGCGTTCCCAGTCGTTCACCTCCAGGCGCACGGTCCTGGAACCGTCCTCGATGAGCCGCAGGATCAGCTCGATGACCACCACCTCGCGCGTCGGGTCAAGCAGCGCGCGCTCGAGCCGGTCCGCGGTGAACGCGGGAAGCCGCATGACCGCTCGGAACGTGTGGCAAAAGGAAAACACGGCGTAGAACTTCCAATCGCCGCGAAGCGCGAGGACAGCCTCCCGCGTCTCCGGGTCCGCATCCTCCAATCCGCGCGTCGAACTCCCATTCTGAAGCTTTGGATAATCGCGCGCGGTCGCGTCCCCGCGGGCCATCGTCGCCGGCAGCCGCCTCGCGCCCCCTCGTGTGGCGACAGAGATCGATCGGCAGGCACGAGAAAGGATTTCCGACAGAACGCCGAGGACGGCTTGCAGTAAAATTTCGGGACCCGAGTCCGGCCGATTCCTGGGTTCACAGACCATGACGCGAAAGGAACAACTGGATTCCTCGCCCTTTGCCGGATAGCTTTGCCGCCAAATCTCGTGGCACCGCACCTCGTCCATCCTCCGCGCGGAGAGGCCCGAGCCCGCGGCGAAGCCACGATGCGCGCCGTGCCGTCCGCGACGTCGCAGGCGCGCGTCGTGACGGGCGCGCAGGCGTCCGTCTCCCGCGCCGCGCGGCGCGCGCCTCGCGCGTGGGGTTCGTTAGGACGGGAAGGGCACGCTCGCGAGTCATCCTCCGTCCGCGCGAGTTCGCGGCGCGGCGCGCGCCCCGCGCGGTCCCGCGCGCCCCCGCGCGCCGCGGGCGACGGCGAATCCTCCGGCTCCACGAACGTCGCCGTGTCCCTGGTTACCGCGTCGCTGGTGGACGCGTCCACCCCCGACGCGGTCCCGGGTGGGATGAATGACCCGAACGCTATCGACGGGACGAACGCCGCGTACGAGCCCGCTCTCGTGGCGTTCACCGGGGGCACGGCGTTCAATGGCATCATCGACGAGCTGCTCGAGCTGACCAGCCGCGTGACGCACGTTATCCCCGTCTCCGACGACGGGGGCTCCACCGCGGAGATCGTGCGCGTGCTCGGGGGCCCCGCGGTGGGCGACCTGCGGTCGCGGTGCCTGCGGCTCAGCGACGAGAGCACGGACGAGGCGCGCGCGGTGAAGGCGCTTCTGGCGCATCGTCTGCACGCCACGGACAGCGCCCTCGCGAAGGCGGAGTGGTACCGCATCCAGGAGGGCGACCATTTGCTTTGGGAGAACATCTCCGAGCCCTACGCGGACATCATCCGGAGCTTTCTGCTGTACTTCCACTCGCAGGTGAGCGCGGCGAGGACTGACGTCAAATTCGATTTCGTAAACGGGTCGGTGGGGAACTTTTTCTTCGCCGGCGCGCGCATGTTCTTCCGGAGCATGGAAGCGGCGATCCTGCTGTACGCGCGGATCAGCCGCGCGCCCGCGGAGAGCGTGGTGGTGCCCAACATCGTGCTCGACGAGAACGTGCGCGTCGCGCTGGGCGCCGAGCTGCGGAACGGAAGCACGATCCGCGGCCAGAACGAGATCTCGCACCCGACGCCGGATCCGAAAACCTTCTCCAAGAATCCGTCGGCGCGAGACGGAGACTCTTACGACGTCGGCGACCTGGTGAAGAAAAGCAAGACCGTCGCGAAGGCGCGCGCGTTCATCAACCAGGCCAAAGAGTTGGAAAAGGCGGGGAAGGCCAAAGCCGCCTCGAGCACGTTCTGGATGGAGGCCATCGAGCGCGGCGCCATCCCCGACGTCGCCGCGTCCGAGTTCTGGGGCGGGCTGGAGACGAGCTCCGCGGGACACCAGCGCGTGCGCGACGCGCTGAAGCAGGGCGACATCCGTTCCGCGGGCGAGCTCATAAATTCGCGTCTGGCGGACCTGACGACCAGACCTCTGTCCGTGTGGGACATCGACAAGGTGGTCTCCAAGGACGAGGGCCTCGAGAGCCCTATCAAGCGCGTGTTTTACCTCTCCACCGAGGACCCGACCAGCCTGGCGCCGGTGTACCCGAAGGCGAACCCGGCCGTCGCGCGCGGCGTCGAGACGTGCGACGGCGTGGTGTACGGCATGGGCTCGCTGTACACCTCGATCGTGCCCTCGCTGATCCTACAGGGCGTCGGCGAGGCGATCGCGCGGAAGGAAGGGCCGAAGGTGCTGATCCTGAACGGCGACCAGGACCGCGAGACGGGCGACATGTCGGCGAGCGCGTGCGTCGCCGCCGTGGCGGATGCGCTCAACCGCGCGTACGAGCCCGACCCGGAGCGGCGCCTTTCGCATCGCGTCTCCGACTACGTCACCGTCGTGATCGCGCCGAGGGGGGGGGGTATACCGCTCGACCGAGGCGAGCTCGAGGCGATGGGCGTGCGGACGGTCGTGGAGGTGGACGCGAAGCGCAAGCCGTCGGGGACGGGCGCGGAGTACGACGTCCCGGCGCTCATACGCGCGCTGCGCGAGTGCTTCCCGCCGCCGGAGAAACCTCATTGAAACTGCGACGAGCCGATGTACGAGCCGATGGACATCACCGAATGTACCGAATACCTTACCGTAGCTACCACGCGTTCGTGCCGTCATTGCCGTAGACGTACCAGGCGTCCCAGGCCATGGGCCATCACGCGACGTCGGCGAACTCCACGAAGTCGCACGCGCCAAACCCGAGATCGCTTCCCTTTTGTTTTCCCTCGCCCGTGTCCTTCTCTCCGGGGCACGCATCGCCGCGCAAGTGACACGCGCCGGGGACCAAGTCGGGGTCCGCGAAGAAAGACGCCAGCTTGGCCGACACGTCCAAGTTCGCGTTCCCGTTCGCTCGCGCGGCGGTCTCGATCTTCCCGAGCCCGAACTCCGCCGCCGCGAGGCACGCGTACTCGTGGTAGCGGAGCGTTTTCGACGTCTCGTCCGTCGCGTTTTCGCCGAGCAGAAGCGACGAAAACGGAGGCACGCCCTCGAGCGCCTCGTCGTACGGAGGGGAGGTGAGCCTCGGAAACTTCGAGCGCAGGGCGTGCGCGGGCCGCACGCACGCGTCTCCGTCCTCGGCTCGCCGGGGCACCGCGAGGAAATCGCGCTCGACGTACTCGAAAGACTCGCGAATGTCTCGGGCGTTTTTCGTCCGCAGCGGGCCGGGCGGGTACCGCGCGAAGCCGATCTGCGAGGTGGTGTCCTCGACGCACCCGCGCAGGATCCTGGTCTCGAACGTGCACGCGGATTTCGGCTCAACCTCGTAGCGGAAGTACAGCGAAAGCGCGTCCGCGTGCTCCTCGGGCGTTAGGCCGACGCGCCGAAGGCACGCGCGCGAGGGAGACGGCGGGGCGTTACTAAAACGGAAATGGTGCGTCACGGGCACGACGACGCACAGGATGACCACCAGCGCGGTGGAGAGAATGTACCCCGACGCGGTGCACCCGTTTGGATACTCCGTCTCCCCGGTGCACCCGTTACGACGCGCCATGAGTTTGCGCGGTCGCGTCCGTGTCTGGCGCGGCACGCCGCGGGTGACTCTGCGCGGGAAGGGCAAACGTCGGCTTCCGTTTTGGCTTTCGCGGTTCAGTTGAAAGTGCTGCGCTGCGGCCTCCTGAAAATCGTCGCAGCTCGTGACACCTCACACCTTGATCAGGTGCGATCGACACTCCTCTACGCGCCCGGTGCCGCGCAGTCACGCGAGTCGACACCATGGACAAGGTGGTGCGCGTCGGGGCGGCGCTCCTGCGTCGCGGGTCGCGCTCGGTCGCGGAGACCGCGCGCGGAGGGGCGCCCTCCACCACCGGCGGGTGGCGGGAGCTGCTGATAAACCCTACGCGAACCGCGCAGTGGCACGGGACGCGCGGGTACGTCTCGTCTTCGCTCCCCCGTCGCGCGGACGACCGCTTCGCGCCCGTCTTCGAGACCCCCGAGATGGACCGCGAGTACGAGCGGCTCGCGGAGGAGATCAAGCGGTCCCCGAAGAAGCGCCAGCGGTTCCTGCTCACGGAGGCGCTCAAGGGCACGCGCCTGAAACCCCTCATCGCCGCGGAGCACGAGCTCTTGAAGGAGGAGGATGCGTTTGCGCCCCGCGCGCTGCAGACGCGAGTGATCGACGTGAACCGGACGTGCAAAGTGACGAAAGGCGGGGGCCTGATGAACTTCACCGCGCTCGTCGTGGTGGGCAACGGCGACGGCGTCGTGGGCTTCGCCACGGGCAAAGGGAAGGACGTTTCGTTAGCGGTGGAGAAGGCGTACGCGCGCGCCTCGCGGTCGCTGGTGTTTGTCGAGCGCTTCGAGAAGAGCACCATCTTCCACGCGCAGGAGGCGAAGCACTGCAAGACCAAAATCCGCCTGATGCCGGCGAAGGCGGGGGAGGGTCTGCGGTGCAACCAGATCGTGGAGAGCATATGCGAGATGGCGGGGATTTCCGATCTGTCCGCGAAAGTGATCGGGAGCCACCACCCGCACAACACCGTGCGCGCGTGCTTCGAGGCGCTCGAGCGCGTGCAGAGCCCCGCAGACGTCGCCGCCGCGCGAGGCGTCACCGTGTACAGGATTTAAAACGCGTCACGTAGTTAGTCTATGATACGTATGATACCTACACGTTCGTTTTAGGTACGTCGTACTCACCCAGTAGATACTCCTTAGGCGCTCGCGTGCTGTAGCTTCGCGATGGTGCGTTCTTTGTAATCCACGCGACAGGCGTTGGACGCTCTTTCGGCAACCCGAGCGAACGCCTCGCAGGTACCGGTCCGCCGGAAAAAGAACTTCCATCAGCAAAAGGAAAATGCACTTGAAAGCAACAACGACGTTTCTGCAGATTCACCTTCTCGCTGTGCTCAGTCCTCGCTGCGCCGGGAGGGGCGCGGGAGGCTCGGGGAAGCATGCCAGGCACGCTTCGGGTCGGTGGCGGCGGGCGGCGCGGCGCCCGCGCGCCGCGGTTCTCGCTGCTCCAACTGGACGACGGGGAGGATTACGTTCTGGATGTCGCGGGCTCGATGACGGCACCTCCGCCCGCGGCGCCGGCGGACGAGGCGGGCGCGCGGACGTGGTGGCGCGGTAAGGCGCGCGGGCGCGTGCGCCTGCTCACGAAGTCGCTCGTGTTCGAGCCCGCGGACGCGAGCGCGCCCGTGGTCAGGTTCGCGTTCGCCGGCGTCACGCGCCTGGAGGCGGTCGGCGCGCGGCGGGACGCGTTCGAGCTGGTGTGCTCGAAGATGACTCTGGTGCGCGGCGCCGGCGACGCGCACTCCGCGCCGCGCGTCGCGGCGGCGGACGCGCTCGCGCCGTGGCGGTTCGAGCTTCCCGGCGAGGCGTTCGCGAAGCTCTTCGAGCCCGCGAGCGGGCTGCTGAAGGTGGCGAGGCAGGCGCCCTCGGTGGCGGAGGCGACGCTCGCGGCGATGCGTAGCCGCCGCGAGGACCGCGCGCGATTCGACGTAGACGCGCTGGCGGATCCGAGCGAGCGAAATCGCGTCTCGTTCGACGCGCCCGCCGCGCGGATGACCCCCCTGGTGCGCGAGCCGGGCAGGCTGGTCATCACGGACGCACGCGTGTACTTCCAGCCGCTCGCCGAGATATCGCCGGTGGAGAA
>Ga0181560_10000988_pt1 | contig 26550 bp, 20 predicted proteins | sample 011ome_20_FD_133751 | JGI IMG/M metagenome (GOLD analysis project Ga0181560, IMG submission 133751) | Coastal salt marsh microbial communities from the Groves Creek Marsh, Skidaway Island, Georgia - 011509CT metaG (megahit assembly) | ecosystem: Environmental > Aquatic > Marine > Intertidal...
GAGAGAGAGAGATCTTCCCCGACGGTTGGTTTTCTTCGCTCTTCTTATCCTCTTTCTTGGTGGAAAATGACTTTTGAAAAGAGAAAAAAAATATAAGAGCGGCGAACGCGCGCGAGCGATGCCCCCGGCATTGTACGGAGAAAAGAGATGCATTTTTCTTCTCTCTCTCTCTCTCTCTCTCTCTGTTCGATGAGTATTCGGGGTGTTCGATGATACGGAAATTTGGGCTTTCCAATTGATCGAAATTTATTTGCCGCGCCCGTTTGCGGCGACATCGTCGAGACGCGAATCTTCGGCGTAGTAGTAGTAGTAGTAAAAAATTCGTTCGTATTGTTTGCGAAAGTATTCACATGTAGTCGTTGTAAAGGTTCCGCCCCTGTTAAACAAATTGTACTCGAAGTCTATGCGATGACAAGCATTTCTCTGCCTACTTTTATCATGCTATTAAACTATTATTTCTTTTCTTCGCGTAAAAACTAATATATAAATACATGCGGGCGCGTTGAGTTATAACCAAACGAGTTTCGTGCTCGATCCGACGGACGGCGTCAGCGCCTCTTCCAATCCAAAATTTCCATCTTCCAAAGTTGATTTTTCGGTAATCGCGCGCGAAAACTTCAACTGCAGCTGTTTCAATCTGGCAGCATCGGAAGCCTCGAATAGCTTCCTCTCCGTCGCCATGTACGCTTGCAACTCGTTCACCGCTAACTCTACGTCGTTCTCCGCGTTGTATCTCAACCCGACTAAAAAATCCACCCACGTCTTCCTCTCCTCCTCCGTCATCGATTCCTCCCAAAACCAGTAGCAAAACTTCTGAAACGCTCTCGAGACGTAAAACACTCCGTGCATGGCCTCGTGTATCAACGCGTCTCTCATTTCCTCCTTGTCCGAACTCGAACACACGGCTAAAATCGCCGACTGCTCCTCCGACGGATGCCACGGGTCGTTATCCTTTGCCAAACCCGATTCGTACTCGCCTCGTTTATTCGTTCGCATGATCCTCAACTCCATCAGCCGATCTCTCAAAGCCTTCTCCTCGTCGAACAACGCTCTCTTCTCTTCCTCACACTTATTCAAAAACGCGCACCAACTGTTCACGCGCATGTTGTGACCGCTGTAATTCGCCGCGCCGCCGCTCTGCCCGGACGGAATCTGCTCCACGACGCGTCCGTGCAAATCGACGTCTTCCAAAAACACCGACGCGCGCCCGAGCGCCATCTTTTGCGAGAGCGGCGATGGAAACTTGAGTAGATATATTCGCGAATCTTGCGTCCATCGGTGTATCTGTTATATATATGTATATACATATAGAGGGAGAGAGAAGGAAAGAGTGTCACATGTTGTGTTGTTAACCGCAAGAAAGAACCCACAAAACAACCGTAAAATTACACGCGTACCTCGATGAAGAACGCGTTTCGCGCGTCGTCTCCTCCTCCTCCTTTCTGCTTCTTACCACCGCTGCTCTTCGATTTCCCACCATCGCACAGAGCGTTCGCGAAATCTTCCAAAGTTTGCCCTCTTTCTTCTCCGTGCCCCGCAGCGACAAAGCGCGAAGAAGAAGAGGAAGTCGTCGTCGTCGTCGCAGAAGAAAGCTCGTTGTTGTTTCGACCCATGATTTAAAAGAGAGAGAGAGAGAGAGTGAACAAAGAGGAAAAATACCCAGAGCTGTCTTTAGAAAACGCGCGTTCTTATAATCTCTCTCCTTCACTCCGCTCTTCTCTCGTCGTCTCGCGTTGTCGGTTTCATCGTCGTCGTCGTCGTCGTCCTTCGCGCGTGTTTCTGTTTGGGGAAAAAATAGGGGAAAAAAATTGGAAAAATGACCTCATAAAAAACACGCGTTTTCTCTCTTTTGATACACTGTAACATCAAGAATCATGCACCGCGGGGCTTCTGCCGCCGTCTTCGCGACCACCACACACGCGGCGACGTCTTCTTCTGGTTCTGTCGTCGGCTCTGTCTCTGCGATGAGAGGAAGACACGCGAGAGCAGCTGGAACGACGACTTCTTCTGCTTCCTCTTCCTCCGTCTTTTTTAGCTTTGGACGACGACAACGAGAACGAGAACGACGACAACGTTACGCGCGAGGAGGAGATGGACGCATTAGCGGCGGCGATGGCGGCGAGAAAAGAGCGGCAGTTTTGAAAACCTTCGCGACGACCGCGTCTTCTTCTCCTCCTCCGAAAGAGCCGATGAAGAAAGGCACCGCGAAAATCCAACGCATAAGCGAAGAAAACAGCAACCGAGTGAACATTTTGAGCGAAGCCCTTCCGTATTTGCAGCGGTTTCAAGGGCAAACGGTGGTGGTGAAATACGGCGGCGCGGCGATGCAATCGAAAGAACTGAAAGCGGCGGTGATTCGGGACATATGTTTACTGGCAACGGTTGGGATAAACATGGTGTTAGTGCACGGGGGCGGGCCGGAGATTAACAAGATGTTGGAGACGGTTGGGATCGAGCCGAACTTTAAGAACGGGTTGCGCGTGACGGACGACGCGACGATGGAGGTGGTGGAGATGGTGTTGACTGGGAAAGTGAACAAGGAGCTCGTCGCGCTGATTAATAATAATTCGATCGATAGATCCGATGGAGGTGGAAGAGCGGTTGGGATTTGCGGTAAAGATGGGAACTTGTTGAGAGGAAGAGTGAAGGATAAAGATTTGGGATGGGTCGGGGAGATCGAGTCGGTGGATCCGAAATTGTTGACGAATTTGATCGGCGGCGGGTTCGTGCCGGTGATTGCGACCGTAGCGCAAGATTCGATGGGGAACGCGTTGAACGTAAACGCGGATACCGCGGCTGGGGCAATCGCGGCGGCTTTAAACGCGCAGAAGTTGGTGCTGATGACGGACGTCGCCGGGGTGTGCACGGATAAAGACGACGTGGACTCTCTGATAAGAACGGTGACGTTTACGAAAGCTGAGGAGATGATCGCGAGTGGGATTATCGCCGGAGGCATGATCCCAAAGGTGACGGATTGCATGAACGCGTTGAGAGGAGGGTGCGTGAGTGGTCATATTATTGACGGAAGAGCCCCGCATTCGTTGTTATTGGAGATTTTAACCGACGAAGGATGCGGAACGATGATTACGAGAGACGATTACGAGTGACGGATGATAAATATTAATAAATGAATGCGTCTTTTTCTTTTTGTTTGGAACTGTAAAGTTTAAATACATCGTGTGAGTGTTTTATTTTCGTCGCGCGAGCGTGGTTTTGTATATATTACATCATACTACTGGTATCATCTATCCATCTATATCTATCTATTCCTTCTATAATGCGGCTGGAACTTTACATCTGCTCTCTCTGGAACGATAGCTATCGCATTCGCACGCTAATTTTTTCTCACCGTCTTTGTTCGCTTTACACGTCTCGCAACAGTATATGCTCGACGTCGAACTTTTCGAGCACTCTTTGCACGCGGCTAGGACGACGTGGCACGCTTTACTCGCGCATCTGGCCAGATGTGGTAAACACGGCGCGTTGCAACCGTCGCACGTGGTCAATGCGTAGTTGTTCTTTTCGTCGTCGTCGCCGCCTACGTCGACGCACCCTCTCGCGTCGAAAACGTAATTCTTTCCGACGAATCCGTCGCCGCCGACGTCTCTCGCGTACGCCACGATGCCGCCTTCCAAAACAGAAACTTCTTTCGTCACGTTTAAGCTCAATAAATACGCGGAAGCTTTCTCGCAGCGAACACCTCCCGTGCAATACGCAAAAACTCTTTTATTCTCGATGTACTCCTTCCCGCCTTTCTCCTCCACCCACTCTTTAAACTGATTAAACCTCCGAATCGGACAACACACCGTCTTTTCCGGCACAAACCGCCCCATTCTCGACTCGTACGAATTTCGCACGTCTAACACGACGACGTCGTCGTCGTCGCTCGTTCGAATAGCCTCTCGCCACTCGCTCGGCGTCAATCGATTCGGTCGATGCCGTTCTAATCCAACGCCGTCGATCGATCCTTTCTTATCATTCTTCTTCGACGACGGTTCGAACGGGCACACCTCGTCCACGATTCTCACGCTCGCGTCTTCAAAAATGTGTTTACATCCGCGTCCATCTTCTTCATCCTCCGACCTCTTCACTCGTTCCGTCTTAAAATCCACATCCTTCAGCTCCAACATCTCGAACAACAACTCGTCTTCGCCGCCGTCGCCTCTCTTCTTCTTCAACCTCCGCTCAAACTCTTCCACCGCTGACTCTCTCCCGCTCGCCGTCGCGTTGATCCCTTCCACGGACACTCGAATCTTCCCTCGCACCTCTAATTTCATCATTTCCTTTTCGAGCGCGTCTCTCAGCGATGGTAAACAGTCGCGAGAAAGCGCGACGTATTTGTAAAACAAAACGACCGAATGGTGTTCGTCGTCATCGTTACAGCACGAACAACAACAACATCCATTAATCGTCTTCTCGTCATCGTTCATCTTCCTCTTCTCGAAGAAAAACTCGTCGCATTTGCCTCGCGGCACGCGTCTTCTCGTCGTTATCGTCGGCGTCGTCGTCATTTTGTCGCCCGAAAAGCGCGCATAATTGTAAAGCGAAATTGGATAAAAAAAAGCGTCATAAGATACAAAAAAAAGGCGCGCTTTAAATACGATCACAATGTCACCCTTCTCCATCGCTCGAAGACGCCTCGTCGCCGCAGCCTTTCGACGCCAACACGATTATTCTTCGTTCTCGACGAAAAGTAAAGACCCGACGGCCACCGTTCTCGCGCACATTCTCCGGGAAAACGTCAAAAGCAACGCACCCGACGCGACGTTTCTCTTCTCGGGAAACGGAAATCGAATGTCACACGAGCGCTTTTGCGAGAGCGCTTTCGCGTTCGCGAGAGCTTTGCTCGATCTCGAGTACGCGAATGTGAGCGCAAACAGAGAAAACAAACCACTCGCGGTGCGTTTGGGGGATTCTCCGGAACTGTTGATCGCTCTGACGGGCGCTTTACTCGCCGGCGTGAAGGTGGAAAGTACAAAGACAAAAGGAGAGTTTTTAGAGGTGAAGAGTTTCGGATCTTTGGTGCACGCGGATTTGGCCAGCGCCGCCGGGGGGATGATTGGCGCGCACGAACCGATCGCGGTTGGCGAGGCTGGGTTGAAGGAGAAAGTGGTGCATTGGGACGTGCTGATGCACGCGTACGGACGACAAGAAGAAGATGAAAAAGAGGATTCGATTTTGTCGTCGTCGTCGGGACGCGAGGCGTTGTTTTACTTCAACTCGAGCGAGAAAGGAGACGGGGCGGAGACTTTGTTTGGGTACGGAGAACAAGCGGCGAAAGCAATGGAATTGGGGAGGGGAGACGTGGTTATGGTTGGGGTGCCGATGTTACACGCGATGGGGTTTGGGTTTGGCGCGCTCGGGGCGATGATGGCGGGCGCGAGGATTATGGTGCCGGGGACGTGCGACGGAGTCGTGGATGATTCGGTGAAGATTGATCGAGCTGGAAACGTGAAAAAAGCGTTGATGAGTAGTATTAGTGCTAGTAGTGGTAGTAATGACGACGATAGTGATGACGGTATGGTAACCGCGATGGTGTCGGATATGCACATAGTGAAAGCGTTGAGAGAGGAGGATGCGAACAGAGCGCTGTTGAAGAACGTGCGAACCGGGTTGGTGAAAGTCGGAGGCGGCGCGGGCGTAGGCGAACACGCTCCGGTTGATATGCTGGGCGTACCGTTGGTTACCGTGGGTAAAATGAAATGAAAACATTACTATTACCAATGTGTACCTTGCATGTGCGTGCGTTTTTCTACAAATCTCTCTTATATTCTAAATACTTTTTTATAACTTTTCTACTTTCGTCGCCAACGTCGTTTGAAACGCGTCCTCGTTTTCTTGAAGGTCCACTTCTCTTCTCAACCTTTCTTTCATAAACATCGCGCCGAGTAACGTTCGCCATTTCAAACTCGCATCTTTTAGTTTCTTCAACTTTTCTTTCTTGACTCGTTCTTTCTCGTCCTCGAGCAATTGTTTCCTCACTCTTTCCTCATTTTCCGAGACGACGACGCATCCGAGAAAGACGGGAAGCGTCGTCCCGCCTTGCTTGTACTCAAAGCCAATCAGAGCAGGAACCGCGTGAATTTGCGGATTTGTGAGTTTACGAGCCGCGGTGAGCGCGTTTTTGTCCTCGATGTACGCGCAACCGTCGGGTAATCCGTCGCCATTCTTCGTCAAATCGACGTTGCCGCGATCGTTCGTTGGCACGACGCCTTTGTCCGCTTTAGGCGGATGGTAGGTCGTGCACTGCCATTCGCCGTATAAAAAGATATCCGCGAACTGCGCTGGATCGCCACCGTACTGTTTCAAGTGCGCGCGCGCTTTATTCGAAAGCAATTTCTTGATTGGACTATCAATCTCCACGTGTTTCACCATCAATCTTTTCTCGGATCGCCATCGCCTGTCCGTCCGGAGCGTCTGGACGTTTTCGCGAGGATACACGAGTTTCCCGTCGACGCACCCAGCGACGCCCGTTTTCGGATAAATGCACTCATTTTGCCTCAGATGCGCTTCTATGCACCACAAAGGATGCATTTTGATTTCCGTGAGCGTTTTTGGTGGTCGCTCCGATCTTTGCATCTTTACCATTTCGTCGCGCTCGTCGATCAACGCTTTTTTCAAGTATAATTGACCCGAATTTTCTTCATCGGTGTCGTGAATGCCGCTGAGATCAATCCTGTGCGCCGCGCTGAGCTCGTTCCATCTCTGATCACCTTTGATGCGTTTCTTTAAAGCTTTTATGGCAAACTGCTTTTGCGAATACTTTCTCGTCACGTCCGTGAAGGACAAAACGTTCCTCGCCGCCTTCTCCTTTTCGTCGAATTCGTCGAAAGCGACGACGTACCCCGGGTACGTCGACCACGTTTTCACGACATCGTCGACGTCTCCGATGGTGAATTTATTCGATGTAGGAGAGAGTGCGATTGGAACGAACTTTGCGGATTCTTTTTTCTTCGATGCCGGCGCAGATGAAGATGTCGTCTTCGTTTTCTTCTTCTTTTTGGTCTTCTTCTGCGTCGATTCCTCCTCACTCGCCTCATCGTTCCCGCCTTCCCGCACGAGCGCTTCTACCCAGTGCGTAATCTCGTCCTCGGCACCGTCGTCGTCATTCATCGCCGCTCTGGTTTTTACCATCGCTTTGAAAATATTCGCTGTTTTACCATCTAACGATCGCAATGTTGTTTTCCTATCTAAATCCGGTCCTTTCGCGTCGTGCGCCAACGGTTTTAAGCTCGCGCACAGTCTCGCGCGAATACCTAAAGCGCGCAAGAACACGCACAAAAGCGCCGCTTTCATCTCCGAAACGTTCGAAAAAGAAGAATGAATCGTCGTGTTTCTCGCTTCACTGATACCATTCTCATCATTCTTTCGCAACATCTCGCTCAACTTCCACGCCACGCCCCCCGCGAATCCAGCTTTATTCGCGCGCGCTTCTTTCGCGCCGATGATAAACGTCGACCTTCCCTCATCTGCGGCAGAAGAAGAAATAGAACGCCGACGCGACGAAGAAGCCCTCGCAGTGTTGTTTAACACAGAGTCCTGAAAAAACTTCACCGCGAAATGCAACATCACCATCACCACCGGTTTCCCTTCTTTCTTCCCAGGCCTCTCTAAAATACCTTCCACTAACCCTCTCGGCGCCGCGCTCAGCGCCAAACACCGCAACGCGTCGCTCTCGAGCGCTCGATTGACCAAATGCACCCGCGCCAACCGACACAACAACTCCGCGTAGTGCAACCCTTTGATCTTATTTCTCTCCTCTCTCGTTATTCTCCTCTTGTTTTTCTTCTTCTTCTTGACGTCCTTTTCCGGGTCGTCGACGATGATAACATCGTCGTCGTCGTCGTCGTCGTCTTTCACTATCTCGCACTCGCTGTCGTTCCCTTCTTCTTCTTCGTTCTCCTCAGTGGTATGGTTCTCGCGCTTCGCGTCGTCGTCGTCGTCACCGCCGTCGTCTTCGTCTTCTGTTTCCACGTCTTCCCACTCCACCTCGCTCGACTCCGAAGAGGATGAAGAAACGCAATCATCCGGACCTTCTTCGTTCCGTGTACGCGCCGGTGCGCCGCACATCATCATCTCCGTCGGAAGAAGAAGAACATGTTCATCGTCATCATCATCGTCCAACACATTTTTCTTCTTCTTCTTCTTCTTGGAAAGCGCTTTCGAGACTTGCGCCGAGGAGGCAAAAGCGAGCGAAGAAGAATCTTCCTTTCTTTTCTTCTTTTCACTCGACGTCATCTTTTTATCTCGTAAAGAAATTCTTCTTCTTCTTCTTCTTCAGCGGCAGCGAAGAGACGCGCGTGCCGCGTGATTTTATCGGAGAGAGAACGACGCGCGCGCGCAGCGGCGCGAATTTCCCTCGCGCATTTTTTTTCTTCTTCTTCTTCTTCAACTTTGCTGCGCGCAACTTTCAAAACACTCTCTCTCTCTTTTCCTGTGCATTGAGTCTTCTCTCTCTCTCTTCTCACAAAAAAGAAGGTCTTCTTCTTCTTCTTCTTCTTCTTCTTCGTTTGAGCGAAAGAGCGAGAGAGAACGGCGCGAGTTTCGGATGTTTTAATGTAGCAAAAGCACACGAATGCGCAAGTTTTTCAAGTAGGGGAATTGGAAAAAATCTTCACTAAAAAATGAGAGATTACGACGACGACGATGGATCAGCGCTCGCTTCTTCGTTTCACTCCTCTTCTTCGGAGATAAAGAGGAAAACGAGTGCCAGTTTTAACGACGACGACGACGACGACGACGACGACGCTTCTTTTTATACTCGCCGTCGTCTTCATCCGTTACTCGCGCTCGCCGAGGAAAGATTACATTTTTCATCTCAACTCGCGGCGGAAAACGCGCTGAAAGAATTTTTACGTCCGTACGAGCGCGCCGGGATCGACGCGAACGCGATCACGGCGAGATACGCCGGGGAGATGTTTTTGAATTATTGCTTGTCTTTTTCTTTGGATTGTGACGGTTCTGTGAAGGTTAAGAGGAAGAAGAAGAAGAGGCGATTTGGGGAAGCGTTGGAGGTGAATTTGGGTGCCAACTTTCGCTTTGAAACGACGACGACGACGCGGACGGACGAAGACAAAGAAGAAGAAGAAGAAGAAGAAGAAGAAGAAGAAGAAAAAGAAACGCACATCGAGGAAGAAGAGGTGATCGAGATACTCACGATGGGCGACGACAATAATAATAACAGTATTAGTACTCCTACGGCTGAATGCGTCGAAGAGTCGCACGGAAGAACGATTGAAATACTCTCGGGAAAAACAAAGAATGAGAACGAGAACGACGCGGACGCGAGAGCAAAGGCGAAGATATTTTGGAGTCGGACTTTGACGACGCCGCCGACTTCTCCCGTGAAAAGACAACAACACCATGAGACGACGGCGTCGAACGTCAACACTCCCGAGAAAGCGAGCGAATCGAAATTCAATACCATCGACATTAAGAACAACAACAACAAAAACACTCGCCGTCTTTGCAGCCCGACTCCCGCGAACGCCGCTCCTGAAAAGACGACGACGACGAGGACGACGACGACAAAAACGCTCACAAACAAACTCACAAAACGCAAACGACTCAAACTCCAGCAAAAGCAAGAAGAAACGGAGCGCGCGCGAAAAGATTTAATCGATTTAAAACAAAAAGAGACGAAGAGAGCGGATGCTTTCGCTCGGAAATCTCGAGTCAACCGCATCAAATCCAAACGTCTCGCCGAGAAAAAATGGTCCATTTACGATTCGCAAAGAAGGAGTAAAAGAAGCCTCGATGCCATCATCTTTTACCGCCGTTCCTCGTCCTCGATATTCGGTGGTGGTGGTGGTGACAGTGAAGTCGTCGAGGCCGTGAAAGGAGCGGGAGCAGAAGAGAGAGAGAGAGAGAGAGTAGATGAAGCGTTAGGGGAATTGTGAACACCTAGTCAACATGTAATTTAGGGTTTTAGAAGAAAACAAACAAAAACACAAAAGAGAACAGACGAACACACTGTACGCGCGCGCATAAAACCAAAAGAAAGACTCACCAAAACATAAAAAAATGGCGGCTGAAATGCGCGCGATGCTCGACCAGCTCATGGGCGCGGAGCGCGACGTGCCGTTAGAGCAAAGAGTGAACCGGAAAAAGTTGTTTACGGTACGAGAATTGAATCTTGTGTTTTCTCGCGAAAAACTTCAAAGGGGCGCCGACGACCACGGAAAATGTGTTTTTAGTCTCTCTTCTTCTTCTTCTTCTTCTTCTTCTTCTTTCGCTGACGCCCGCGCGCGTCGCGGTGGTCCCCTTTCATTCTTTCACGTTATACAGGACGAGGACGTGGACAAATACTTCCTCTGCGGCTTGGACGTGACGATGTTTAAAAACACGAAATCTGCGGATGAAATCGCTCGCGCGTTGCGGATTCCGGTGCAACAGGCGAGCAAACAAGAGCACCCGTGCGGCGTGCAATCGATGGAGTTGAGAGAGGAATTTCAACTCTTGACGGATCGAGAGAGGAGCAAATATAACTACGAGAGAGAGACGAAGAAAATTTTGGACCGATTGGTGTCGGATTGCGATCGACGGATTAAAATGGCATCGGAACGCGTGGAGATGGAACGTGCGGAGCGCGCGCGAGCGTACGGGATGGTACCGGAGCACGATAAGCAAGCGTTAGCGCAATTGGCCGATCAGACGCAGTGCATGCAGAAGAAAATCGAGCAGTTAGGTATGGTTGGGGATGTAGATGGCGCGGAAAAAGCCATGAAAGAGTTGGACGAGATTTCCGAGAGGAGGAAAAAGTTAGAGGAAGTCGTGGAGAAGGAGTGCGAGAGACGCGTGGAGACGATGAAACGGTTGATCGTGTGCCCGCTGAGCGGGGTGTATTTGAACACGCACGATAACGAGCAACGGGTGAGAGATCATCAGGCCGGGAAGCAATACTTAGGGTGGAAGAAAATCAGACTGCTGAAAGAACGTTTGGGGGATATTTTGAGGAAACGCGAGGAAGGTAAAGGAGAAGAGAACGATCGCGTGTATTCGAAACCTCTCGGAACGCCGGAAGAGGGAGAGGAAGAGGACAAAGACAAAGATAAAGCAGCAGCAGTAGGAGCAACGGCGGCGGCGGTGGCGTCGACAGAAGTAAAACTGACGAGCGGTGAAGAGAGAGAAGAAGAAAGAAATGACGAGGACAAAGAAGCGCCGGTGGTGGTGGAGGAGGAGGAGAAGGAGAAAAAGAAAGAAGCGCTGGTTGTGGTGAAGCGACGCAAATCGGAAAAGGACGACGAGGAAGACGAGAAGAACGTTCTGAGCGACGTGCCTCCTCCTCCATCTTCGAGGCAACGCGACGGCGCTCCAGCAGCAGCAGCAGCAGCAGCAGCAGCGACGACGACAACAACTACTACTACTACAACAAATACGACCATGACGCGCGTTTCCGAAGAGGAAAAAGTGGACGACAACAATATAAAGAAGAAAGACTACGACGGTCGTCGCGAGCATCATCGCTCTTCTCGCGACCGCGATCGTTGCGAGGACCGCCATCATCGAAGCAGCAGACGCCGCTCGCGCTCGCGCGAAGGATACAATGAAGACCGCCGGAGAAGACGAAGTCGTAGCCGCAGCCGCAGCCGCAGCCGCAGCCGAGAGCGAGATCGCCACCGCCATCGACGACGACGAAGATATAGTCGCAGTCGCAGTCGCAGTCGCAGTCGCAGTCCCTCGGAGCGAAGACGCGGCGGCGGTGCCGGCGGCGGCAGAAGAAGAAGTAGGTACGACGACGATCGCGACAGAAACAAAAAGTACCACCACGATCGCTACTACCGCGGAGACAGGAGGTCCTCTCCAGATTATCGAGGTAGCAGAAGAGACAACGGACCATGGAGAGATCGATCCCGCTCTCGCTCTCGCTCGCCGCGCCGCAGGTGAAATTTTTTTATAGGAGAGAGAGAGAGAGAAAAACATTTGTAATTTGCAACAAAAAGCTCGCACATGTATTATTATTGTTTTTAATTCACCAAAGTCATCTATTCTTTGTGTGAAAAGCGAGGAGCATGCCACTCCTCGAAACCGTCCTCGAACACTTGAACGATCCGTCCACGACCAAGAAATACGTCGGTTTAGCGTTAGCCGTGAAGTTGTTGTCGTCGCGGCAAAATTCAGAAGGAGAAGAAGAAGAATCGAACGACAAAAACAACCGTCGAGAACGCGACGATGATGGAAAGAGTCGGGCAAGCAAAGGAGAAAAAAAAGAAGAAGCGGACGCGTTCCTCTCCGTCTGTCGAGCGGCGATGCGAGATGATTTCTTGTACTCGCTGATTAGTCCGCCTCCTCCTCCCGAGGGAGAGGAGAATTTGAGGAAGATTCCGAAGGAGAAGTTGGAAAGGAACTCGCCGGAAAACATGCAGAAAAGAAGTCTCGGTATCAACGTCTGCGCGAGTTTAGCGTCCGGGTCGAGAGAGTGCGCGTTGATGTTGCGTCCAATTTTGGAGGAACTGTGCTTCAACTCTGGAATAATCTTGCCCCGAGACAGCATGACGAAAATGTGCGAGTTCGCGGAGCGAACGGCGACGGCGCTCGTACTCGCGGACGACGGGTCGTGGATAGGCGACAACAGCACGTGGAAAGACGAAGACGATGAGAAGAAGTGGGAGCAGACTCCTCTGGAAAAGTTGCCGAGTATTGTGGAAGAAGTAATCGATTGGTTTTATTACCCCGCGTTCAAATCTAAAGAGGAAGGAGAGAGTAGCGAGGGTGATACTGACGCCGTTAGGAAAGAAAACGAGGAGGCGCTCATCGTGTCTGGACTCCTCGCTTTGACAAACATCGTCAAGGAGATCTATCTCGCGAGCAAAGGAAATTCTTTCGATCCGTACGAGGAAATGGATTTATATGATAGCGCCGAGCCAGCCGCGAATCCATACGTAGAAGTTGCGAATTACATCGCGTGTACTTATCGGTTGGTTGAAAAAGTTTCGAGGGAGTGTTTGTATAAGAGAGCCGGGTCAAAGGCGGCGTTAGTGGGTTTAGAATTCATAAATACGATGATAGAAGCGAGGATATTAGGTGAAAACGACGACAGCGTGACTCACCGTTATAATTATTTCTGTTGGTTAGATTTTGAGAACAAGTGGTCGAACGAGCTTCGCGAAGGGTTGAAGTTTATATTATCGTCAAAGAGCGTCGATAAAAGACAACGAGCGCTCGCGGTGCACGTCGCGGCCTCAGTGCAAGACTTATGCGGAGATGACAGCTGGCTGTTGAAAAACTCTCCGTCATCGCTTCATGTGAACGATGGAAAAAGCAGCGAGGGTAAAATGAAGAAGAACGAATCGGGAGGAAGAGTAGCTGCAGCGGGTGAAAAGATGAAGAACATCACGCTCTTCGAACTTGTCTCGCAGATTTGCCGCGTGGAGATGCAAGTTACAATTTATCATTTACTCGAATCAGACAGTCGCGAGACGCGATATGATGCGAGCGAGAATTTAAGGAATCATTTGCATAGTTTTGGAACTCTCGTGCGAGTGTTCACGCTCGCGATGGGGGGAGGAGACGATGTCGAAGGAGAAGACGATGTGGACGATATCACGAATGGCTTGGAGAATCTCGACATCACCGCGGAAGGTGCGATGAAACAAATGGATGTCATCGTCGCCGTCATCGGTAGTTTAGTAGAAGTCATAGGTTCGGCGCAGAACTACGAGCGCTTGGAGGAGTGCGGGGCAGATCCGTACCTTGTGTTTGCGATTGCGGATATTGTCGGGAGATTTGCGAACGAGCTCGAGGTTGTTCACGTAGGCGAAATCGACGCGAGCATGGAACACGTTGCGAAAAGTATGCGCACGAGACTCGCTCAGATTGACAGTTCATCCAACAAGCACGATAAACTTTATTACGGATGGGATCGAATGGAAACAACGATATTCAATTTTAACGCTCGAATTTGCAGAACCTTTGAAACGGAGCAAGATCCCGAGCGACTCGAGTGCCAGATTAATTCTGGTTTCATTTCGCTCTTATTTGAAATGGTTGCAGATAATATCTCCACGAAGTGTGAATTTAGGTATGGGAACATGTTCGACGCGCACACGAGGTTCTTGCACTGGGTCGAGAAATTCGCCTCTCATTTAGCCCAAGACATGTCCCTTATGCTCGTCGAAGGATGGCCGAACAGCCTGCGCGCGTTGCGCTTAGATCCCAACGAAATCGAACGAATAAAAAAGCAATGGAAGAATATCGCAAAAGCCGCCCAAGATGGAAAGGCAGAGATCGATTCTTACATAAATCCTTCCATCATGGACAAGAAATCGATCGTAATAGCGAAACAATTACGTCGACTTTTCGAAGAGCTGGACAACCCGAAACGCTTAGACGCTATCGTTTGAGCGCGTTTTGTAAATTTTTACTATAGTTTGAGTTTTGAAACATGGTCGCCCGTAAGTTTTAATTTTGTACAACATTTTAATGAACGGCAGCAGCAACAACAACAACAACAGTAATACACAAGTGTGTTCACCTTTGCGAAAGAAAGAAGAGGAGAGACATTTTTCTTTTTCAAAAAGAAGGAAACGAGAGCGGTCGTCGTCGTCGTCGTCGTCGTCGTCCTCGAGAAGACGACGCCTCTACGCCCCGGCGTCGAACGCGCTCAAGCCTTCTCTGTGCCCTCTCCCTTTCGGTTTCGCTCTCACCGTCTTATAAAACTCCCTCAGCGTCGCCTTATCCGCCTGCTTCCTGTCCACCGCTAACTCTACTCCACCTTCTTTACTCCTCGCTTTAATCGCTCCTTTCCCCGTCTTATTCTCCATCGACCATTTCAACGCCTTCGCTTCGATCCTCGCTTGCTTCAATCGTCTCTCCTCCAGCTCCATCGGCGTCGGTCCTTCCTCTGGCTTCAGCGCTAAATACGCCGCTTTCCACGTCTTCTTATCTTTCGGAGGTTTCCTAAACGCCGGTAAACTATCCGCCTCGAACCACGCCTTGGCGCAGTGCGGCCACCACGCCTCGTCCGAATCCGTAACCTTTCGAAACTTACACGCCACGCCTTTCGGGCACGTGCACCGCTCCGCCGTTTTCGCTAAATCTTGCGCGGTTAAGTTCGAAATCGTCCTCAACATCTTCTCCGTCGTCAACGCTTCGCCGAGAAACTCCGGGTCTAAGAGCATTTCTAAAGGGCACGTGATGTCGAACGACGACGTCGAGCGTAAAGACGAAGACGACGATGCGTCCGAGTCGGACGCGTAGCGCTCTTCGTCTCCGCCCATTTTTAACTTTATTTATATACGTGTGTGTATATATATATATATCCGTGCGCGCGCGTGATAAAAGAAAACACACGCAGAGACAGAGAGACAGAGAGAGAAAGAGAGCGCTCCCGATGCGATGTGCGATCGATCAACAGAGCGCGCGAGAGAGAGTTTGTTATATTTTTATTATTGTGGGGCTTTCCTCCGGTGATAACGGTCCGCGAAGAGAAAACAGTATTGAAACCCTAAACCCTAAACCCTAACAGACGCGAATCTTTCTTTCTTTTCCTTCTCAGCGTTTCTCTCGAATTTGAAGAAAAGGTTTGATATTGTATTGTTCTCGTTATTATTTTGGTGTGCGCTCGCTGGAAAGAGAGAGGAGAGAAGAGAGGAGCGTTTACGCTCTTTTTGCTCGTATTGCATTGTATTTTTCCCGTTCGCACGTATTATCAAAGGGAGAAGAGCTCATCTCGCGCGCTATACATACACGAAGAGAGAGAGAGAGAAGAGCGAAATGTTTTCTTCTTCGCGTTCGTGTTCCTCTTCGGGAAGAGGAGGATGGACGGCCTCGCGAGAACGACGACAGCGAGCGTCGTCGCATCAATTCGCGTCGTCGAGCAGCGGTGCTTCTTCGTGTTCTTCGTCTTCTTCTTCGTCGAGGATGGTGATAAGAACGGTCGTTGCGCTTTCTCCTCCAAAACTCCTCGTCGCGAGAGGCGCTGCAAAAACGACGAGAGGTTGGAAGAAGAAGAAAAGAGACGGAAGGGTTTGTCGCGCGATGATGATCGACGACGGCGCGTTTTACGACAGAGAACAACGCCAGAGCGCGATTGAAGCGATGACGACGATGACGACGAGGGAAGAGGTGGTTCGTCTTCTCGCGGAGGACGAAGACGGCGAATCGAAATCGACGTCGTGGGGCAGAACGAGTTTTACAGACGGGAGCAAAGTTTTTCCGGAAGAGATTCTCGTTCCGGGAACGACAACTACAACGACAACGACAACAAAAAATCATCATCAGCAGCGCGCGACTAACGCGGATACTCCTCGCTTATTCCTCGCGGAGGTGTACCTGCCGACGCCGCGCTTGGACGGAGACCAAAGGCCGGCGTCCATCGTGAAAGTCGTCGTCGAACGCGCGCAAGAAGCGATGGGGTTGCTCGATTCTGGAATCGAGGAGGAGCAGTTACCGACTGGGGTGATCATACAAGCCGCAGAAAATCCGAGGGCGTTCGTGGACGAGTTGGTCAAGGAAACGAGAGACGGAGTAGAATCCGGAGCGACTTTAGACGATAACGAGTGGACGAAAGTTTTGAAATCGGTGGACGTGGACGTCGGTTTGCTTTTACTCTCGGTCGTGGTCATCGTCCCGACGTTTCGAAAATTTAAGTTATCTCCGGTGTTGGGATTCTTAGCCGCTGGTTTAGGTTTGAATAAGCTCGGATTATTCATCGAGAACCAAGAGGTGGACCAGTTTTGCGAGCTCGGCATTCAGTTTTTGTTATTCGAAATGGGTTTAGAGTTGTCGATCACGAGATTGAAAGCGTTGGCGAAGTATGCCTTCGGTTTAGGTTTTACCCAAGTTGCCGCGGTGAACGTGCTCTTCGCGATGGCTCTGTTGCCAGCCGGGAACGCCATCGGGACGAAAGTTTTAGAGTTTGTCCAACCGGGGAATAACGAGATGTTGCAGGTGACTTCGACGCTAGAGGCGGTGGTGATTGGTTTCGCGTTGTCGTTATCTTCGAGCGCGTTTGGTTTACAATTGTTGCAAGATAAGCAACAGTTGGCGACAAAATTTGGTACAGCATCGCTGGGGGTGCTTTTGTTTCAAGATTTAGCGGTCGTGCCGTTTATCATTTTGTTGCCGGTGTTATCCATGGCGGCGGCGAGCGGCGGCGGAGCGAGCATGGATATGGGCGTCATGGCAGCGGGTGGCGCGACATCCATGCTCGATCTCGGTGCGCTGGCGTTTGCGGGAAGATCGATCGCGCTAGTTGGCTTTGAAGCCGTGGAAGCTGCGGAAGCCGGGACGGACGTTTTCGTCGCCATGTCCTTGCTCACGCTCTTCGGCTTCTCCTTTGCCTGTTCTGCGATTGGTTTTAGCGACTCGTTGGGCGCGTTCCTCGCCGGTATCGTTTTGGCGGACACGAAATACGCGCACCAAATCATCAACGAATTGAACGCGTTTAAAGGTTTATTCCTTTCGCTCTTCTTCGTGACTATTGGGACGACCATTGACGTCCCGCTGGCCATCGAAATGTTCCCGATTATTTTGATCATGACCACGACTTTAATGGTCACGAAAACCGGCGTCGTCACCGCGCTCGGTCCACTCGTCGGCCTCTCCTGGCGCGAAGCCTTGGTTGCTGGCGCGGTGCTCTCCCAAGGCGGCGAATTTGCGTTCGTCATCTTTGGTCAAGCCACCTCCACGGGCGCGGGTAACCTCTTCCCACAAAAATTAGAAGAAGTCTTAGTCTGCGTCGTCATCCTCTCCATGGCGTTGACCCCAGTCGCCGTCGAAGCGGCCATGAAAATCGCCGGCCCAGAGTTACCTCTCGGCAACTGTTCCGACGATCCCACAAACCTCTCCTCGGATGAATTAGAGGCGTGCGAAGTCACGAGCAGTTGGAACGAAGAGGTGGAAGAACTCAAAGCGGCGAAAGATTTGAAGCAACTCGGCGTCGGGAGTTACAAGCGCATCAAGAGAGACAAAGACCCTTTGACGCAGTCCATAGACGAATCCGTCGCTCAAGAGTTGGCCAGTCAAGACGAAGCTACCAAGCCGCGATAATAATATAATAATAATAATAGGGATGATGATGATAATACTAAGAAATGATCGCGCTAATATTTATGTAACGTGTAAACCAGAAGAAGAAGAAGAGGAAGAAGAAGAAGAAGAGGGAGAACGAAAGCAATATAATAATATAACATCACATGTGTAATGCCCATCACTCAATTCGCGTTGAAAAATATCTAAAAAAGCGACATATAAAAATTTAGAAGATGCTCCAACACGCTCAACAACAACAACAACCGTCGTCGTCGTCGTCGTCGTCGTCGTCGTCGTCGTCGTCGTCGTCGTTGCTCGCGCGAAGAAGAATAAGAATAAGAAGAAAATGCACCTCACGACACCACCGGCGCTTTGGCGCTTTCTCTTCCGACGGCGGCGAAGAAAAAAAGACAAAAGTTGTCGTCTTTTCCACGCACGATTACGAGAAGGAAATTCTCGAAAAGCAACTGAATAATAATTTCGAAGTGACTTTTCTCGCGCCTCGATTGACGATAGAAACGGTCGATTTAGCGAAAGGATTCGACGTGGCGTGCTGTTTCGTGAACGACGATTTATCTTCGGACGTTGTGGTGAGATTGCGGGAGACGTGTGGGGTGAAAATGATCGCGTTGCGGTGCGCTGGATTTGATAAAGTCGATGTGGAGGCGTGCAAAAAGTTAAAAGTGCGAGTGTACCGCGTGCCGATGTACGATCCGCTGAGCATAGCGGAACACGCCATGGCGTTGATTTTAGCGTTGAACAGAAAAATTATGATCTCACACACGCGCGTCAAGTCCGGAAATTTCACGTTAGATGGATTAGTTGGGTTCTCGATGCGAGGCAAAACGATTGGAATAGTAGGCACCGGAAAGATTGGACGAGGCTTGGCGAATATTTGCGCCAAAGGGTTAGGCATGAGCGTGTTAGGATACGACTTGAATCAAAAGCGTGAGTTTGTCGGTCAATATTGCGACGATGTGGAAACTGTGTTAAAAAATAGCGACATTGTCAGTCTCCATCTTCCGCTCAACGAGCACACGAAACACTTCATCGCAGAGAAGGAAATCGCTGCTATGAAGAAAGGCGCCATGTTAATCAACACCTCTCGTGGAGGCCTTTTAAATATAAAAGACGTCATCTGCGGACTTCGCCTGGGAAAGCTTGGGAGTTTAGGAATAGACGTCTACGAATCCGAAGAGAAACTATTCTTCAAAGACTTTTCCAACTTGACCGTAGAAGAGAAGATGCTCTACTGGGACGACACGATGGCGCAGTTGTCGTCTTTGCCTCAAGTGTTGGTCACTCCACATCAGGCGTTCTTAACGCACGAAGCGCTCACCGAGATCGCCGAGTGCACGAAACAAAACATTCGCAGTTTTGTTTCGAAAGAATCAGACGCGGGCGACGATACATCTCGAGCCGAAGACGAGAAAAATCCAAATCGAGTTTGTTAGTTTTTGCTCCTCTCCTCATTTTTTAGGCGTGCGCACGCACGCGCACAGTAGTTTAGACACACGCACACAGTAGTTTAGACACATAATAATAAAGCGCATCATCTAATATAGATACGCACAAAACACACGCGTGGCGCGCGCATTAATACACTATTTATTCAAATGTATGCGTCTGCCGTGCGCGTTCCGTGCGGTTTCGGAGCTTCTTCCCGGGGAATGACTTTGGCGAAGACGACTCCTGCGCCCCAAAACGCGTGGAAAAGAACGCCAACGCCGGCGTCGACTCTCTGCGTCGCTCGAGTTGAGAACAGAACGGAAATGAGTACGAGTAGCTTTCGTCGTCGTCGTCGTCGTCGTCCTTGTTCGACGAAACTTCCGTGTCATCATCCGCGAACGACGAGAGCAAACGAAGCGAAAGAAGTTGAGAAGAAGAGTTTGTTACCGACGATGAGATATGGAAAAGCGGATAAGAGGAGGAGCAAAAAAATGTCGACGCTAATAATTAAAGCGATGGAATCTTCCTCTTCGATGACCGAAAAGAAAGACGAAGATTTTAACGACAACAACGAAGAAGATGAAATCGTCTTGTATTCCCAGCGATGGGTTCAATTGGGCTATTTAGCGTGTTTAGCGTTGATTTCAGATTGGGTGTGCTTCTCCGTAGCGGCGACGCCGGGGACCTGGGATTCGATTTTCCATCGAAGCCCGGAGACTTTGATCGACGTGTTTTTGTTTACGAACGTCGCGTTTTGTTTTTTGGAGCCGCAAATCGTCGGGAAGTTTGGTTTGCGAAACGTTGTGGTTAGTGCGGCAGCTTTGATGACGTTTGGGTGCGCTTTGAGGTCGGGATTAGAGTTTAACGATTTCATTCCGTTCGCGTCGTTTATGCCTTCCTATACCGAAGAGGTGGTGGGTACTATTATGGTTGGCGCGGCGCAGCCTTTTTTTCAGTGCACACCGACGTTGTTGTCCAGTAGGTGGTTCGGCAAAGACGAAAGAGCGTTATCGACATCGATCGCGATTAACGCGAACCAAATCGGCATCGCGGTTGCCTTCATCGTCGGCGGATTGATGGGCCAAACCTCCGAAGGTTTAAATGGATACTTTTCGTTGATTACGTTACTGAGCGGCATCGTGACCATCGGCGCGTTCATACAGTTTCAAGAGAAACCTCCGACACCACCGAGTTTATCGCAAGTGCAGCAAGAAAAAGAGCGACGACTCAGGTGCGAAGCAGAGGAAGCGTGCGACCTCGACGCGTTGGAAAAAATGGGCGAAGACGAGTTGGCCGAGTTAAATTTTCCGGCGTTGTGCAAGCGTTTGTTGAACACGCCGGGTTTTTGGCAGCCAACGGCTGCGTTCGTAGCTTCTATCGCCATCTCGAACAACGTCTCCGCGTTTATTGGCACGACGTTAGGAAAAGCCGGGGTGGAAAATGCGTTCGAAGCGGACGAGTTTGGCGCGGCGTTCCAGTTGGCCATCATGTTCGGCTCTATCTTTTTAGGCGGCTACGTCGATCGATCCAAAAAGTATAAACCGGTCTCCGTGGCGTTGATCATCGCCTCCATATTTCTCTTAATTCCAATTGGCGCAGGCGAGGTGATACCAGACGCGTACGTCTTATTCAGCCTCGTCCTTCTGGGCTTCACCGTCGGCCCAGTCCAACCGATTTGCGCCGAGTTGGCCGTGGAAGTGTCCTACCCGGAGGATGAAAACGGCGTCGTCGCGCTCCAACAAGTTTGCGGCAACCTCTTCTCGGCCATATTAGTTCCCATCCTAGCCTTTGCGGCAAACGGCGACTTACTCTTCGGTAAACTGAGCGGCGACTACGCCATCTTAATAGTCCTAGGTTTGGTCACGCTCGGGTATTTCACCACGTTCGACGCGCCTTTGAAACGCCTAGAGGCGGACAAAGTCGCCGAGTGACACGACGACGCCGATATAAAGGAAGAAACAGAAAAATCCTCGCGAAACGAAACGACGAGCGTGTAAAATATACGATACTAATATTACGAACACTAATAACGACAAGACGAACGACAGATTTTAAAATAATAATACGAGTAACAACAATAAACTAGAAAATGACGAGAGCGTTTAGAAAACGAGTTGTAATAAACGAGTGCTGCCACGGTGCGCAGAAAAACAAACGAAGAGTTAAAGAGAGTGAGAGAGCATGTCGTCGTTATGAAATATACGCGTTTTGGCACCCAATATTAAAATCTTACAAAAACATATGTAGAGAGCTCTCTCTTTTCTCTCTTCGTTTGTGTGAAAAATAAAAAAAAATTTGTCCTCCTCCTCCTGCGTGTTGTGTGGTTCCAAACCGACCAACGGGGACACAAACTCTCTTCTCTCTATCCTTTCACGCGACGTTCTAAACCTTCTCTCTCTCTCTCTCACGACCAGATGTGATTGATTATATATTTAATACTTGCCCTTTCTCGCTTGCGCCGGGGATCGAGTCTTTCTCTTACCGCCAGCCGCCGGCTTCGCGCCCGCCGCCGGGGCAGCCGCTCTTCTGCCTCTTCTCGCCGCTGGGGAAGTCGCGACGCTCGGCGCCGGGACGACGGTCTTGCCCTTCGGCTTGTACGCCGGCTTCGCGGCGGACTTTCTCGTCGCGGCCGGCTTTTTCGCCGCCGCAACCGGGGCCGCGGAGGAGGACTTTCTCACTCTCTTCGTCGCCGCGTTGGCATCGCCGACGGACAAGAAGCCGAAGGACAAGACCGCGGCGGAGAGGAAGTCTCTCTTGGATAAAGATTCCGAGTTGATCGCTTTGGCTTGGACCTGGAACGCAGCGGCAGATCTCTTGGATTGCTTCGCGGCGGTCGGCTTGGCGGCAACTTTAGTGGCGGCAAAAGACGCGGATTGGGTCAAAGAAAACATATTCTTACGTGTGCGTTATGTGTTTGTGCTTTAAGGTACTGTGTAGAAGTACGCGATGCGAAAAGTGACGACGAGATACGTTTTAACAATCAATCCGTATCAAATAGTTCGGGAGAATTGGGTGGTGGGGAAGATACTCTCTCTCGTTCTCTCTCTCTGTTTTTTTTTTTAAAAAAAGAGCACAAACAGCGTGGGAACGCCCGAGAAGAGACAAATTTTGCTCGGCCACGACAAGTCGTTCGGTCGCGAAAGAAATTTGGTTGGTTGAAAATGAATATATCCTCTCTCTCTCGTCCGAGCAGCAGAGCTGGATTTTCTTTTTTTCAAAATTTTTTTTTTCCCTTCCTGTCCTTCTTCTTTGGTGGATTCTCTCCTCTCTTCTTCGCCTTTTTTGCCTTTTTCTGTTCCCCCTTGTGGCCCTTTGTGGATTTTTTGATTAAAAAAAATATGAGCACAACACAACACCCACACACGCCAACAACGAAAAACTTCTTCTTCTTCTTCTGCTCTGAGAGGAGAGAGAGAGAGAACAGAAAAAAGAAGGAAGCAGCAGCAGCAGCGACGATTTTTGGAGAAGATGAAGAGGAAAGCACGGAGGAGAGAGTGTGTTTCGCATGTTGTTGTTGTCGCTGTTCGCTGTGAAAATAAATGTGTGCGTTTTGTTTTTTTTCAAAAAAAGATACGCACATGTGATGATGATGAAAAATAATACTATTACAAGCAAAGAGCGTGAAAAGCGCAAAACAATATGACATCTTCTTCTGTTGATATCGTCAGTCTTCCTCGTCCGAGGCGCTCATGTGGGACAGAAACCCGTGCAATTGCTCGTTCTCTCTCACCAGTCGTTCGTTTTGCGCGGCTAAATCGCTCTTCTCTTTGATGAGTTGTTGCAACTGCACGCGGACTTGTTCCATCAACTTGTCCTCTTCCTCTTCTTTGTGTTTGCTCTGTTGTCTTTTTTGGAGGCCGAGATTTTGTTTCTTGAGCAAGTCGATGTCGCGTTGGAGCGTTTTTCGGTGGGTGGTTTCTTCGCGTAAATTTTTCGTCAAGCCGTCAACTTGGGCGGTTAAAGACGCGTTGGACTGCTGAAGATGTTTGTTTTGTTGGAGAAGGTGTTTTGAGAGCCGACGCGGAGTTTGAGGAAAGTTTGGATCGATGTTTTCCTTGTTCGCGTCTGCACAGTCGTCGTCCCAGTCGTCCCAAGAAGACGAGGAGGCTCCCGTCTTGTCCGCTCCTCTTCCGTTGTTGTTATTGTTGTTGTTGGTGCTACCACTACTGCTGCTGGTGCTAGTTCTACTGTTGTTGTTGTTGGTATTCGCACTGCCTAACGACTCTCTGCATCGCATTTTGATCACGTTTGGCGAGCTCATCGGATCTTCGTCTTCCTTCGTTCGGCTTTTCTGCGAGCGCCCGCCCGGCGGGGACATCTTTTGCGAGGCAAAGTGATCCAATTTCAACGCCGTCGTTTCGACCGCTGCATCTAACGTAGACGCGAACGAGCTCACCGCTCCGACAAAACCACTGTACGATTTCGTCAGAACGCTATCCACGGCTTCATCGATAGATTGAATCACTTGCGCGGTTGGCGAAGCCGCCTTGCGCTCGGGCGAGGACGTTCGGTACAATCTCGTGAAATTTTTCTTTGCGTTATTCGCGTTGTTGTGACTCCCAAACCCGATTCTCGCGCTATTCGAAGGCGTCGTCGGCGCCTGTTGCTGTTGCTGGTTACTGCTATTACTCGATCCCAACGCAATCTGCTCCATCGGCGTCGGCACGCACTGAAATTTTTTGCTCGCCGGGAGCGCCGCGCCGCCCGTCGCCTTCTTCTGTTGTTTTTGTTCGCGAGCGGCAGTCGACCCACCGCGAGCGCCAGCGGTGGTGGACGAAGACGAACACCCCCAACTCTCCCAATCGTCGTCGTCTTCGTCGTCTGCTTTTCTCGGAGGACTCAGATGTTTCGCCGGCGCTGGTGCCGCCATCGTTGGTCTCGCTGTTCACATTTTTTTTGGTCGCCAGATAATAATAATACACAAGAGGGGGACGAAAAACAGTTAGAGAGAGTTGGAGACAAATGGAAAAAAAAGAGATATAAAGAGCTACTACCGCGAGCGCTATCGAGACCACAAAAGACGCGAGAGAAGAAGAAGATGCGTAAAACACAAAGGCGTACCTTTCCTGACGACCGCTTCATCTTTTTTCGCGCAGCAGCTCGCGAAGAAATCCTCCTCCTCGTCTGTCTTCTTGGAAGACGATGATGCCGCCGCTGACGAAGACGACGAGAATACATTTTTTTTCCCGAACATGTCCGTCAACTTTGTCGCGGTGGTGGTGGTCGTGGTGGTAGACATCGCGCCCTTTTGCGCCGCGACGACGGCGTTGTTGTTGTTGCGAGAATTCGCCCCGCTGCTGCTGGCGCGGTGTTGTTGGTAGGTGTTCGTGACGTCGGCGAGTGGCATATTATTGCGTGTTTTTTTGTGTGGATAGAGAGAAAAAAAAGTGCGTGTTTTTCCCCTCTCTGTCTGTGCTTTTGCCTCGAAAATCCGAAAAAAAACACCAACGCTTCGAGGTTCGTTATGTTGCTTTTAGTGATAACAAAGCTGCGCCGTTCATTTTTAAAATTATTATTATTGGTATCGTTATCGCTCTCGTCGCTCGCTAGTTGTCGGTATCGCCGCCCCGACAGGGACGAAACTTCCAAATTTTTACGGTGCCGTCGTCCGAGGCGCTGGCGAAATAATTCGTCGATTGCTGCTCGTCTTCTCCTTTTTCCGTCTCCTCATTCGGCACTGAAAACCACGCGATGTCGTTCACGTCGTCTTCGTGGGCGTTCACGAACGCCGCGGCTTCCTCCCACACGCCCGTTTCCTTTTCGCGATAGACTCTCACCGAGTTGTCGCCTCCTCCGGCGGCTAACGTCGCCGGGTGTTTCTTTCCGCTACAATCACTACTTTTACTCTCGCTATTCTTCGTGTTCGCGGCACCTAACCAATCCACGCATAATATCGGTCGATCGTGTCCACCTCTAAAACTGCACTCCAAAGGTGCCGCGTCTTCTTTTTTGCTATTATTATTACTATTACTACTACTACTATTACTACCGCTAATCTCCGTCTTTAGCGCGCCGCCGGCTTTCCAAATCTTCACCCACCCGTCGTCGCTCACGGTCGCGAATCGTCCCCCTTCTTTCACTCTCTCCTGGGTCAAATCCCAAACCGTGCTCTCGTGCGCTTTCGTCGTCCCGCTGCAGCTCCAATCGTCCCCGTCTAAATCTTCCTTCCACGTTTTCACCGTATCGTCGTAACTCGCGCTATACAACACGTCCTCGGTTTCGTGCCATTTCACTTTCTTCACGTCTTGCGTGTGACCGTGCAACACCGCCACGCACTCGAAGTGATTGCCAGGCGCGGATTCCCATATCCAAACCGACTTGTCTCTGCCGCACGTGGCTAAGAGCGACCCGGACGGCGACCACGCGCAGCTTTTCACCTCGTTCTCGTGGCCTTCCAAAGCGGCGACGCACTCGAATTTCACCTCTTCGTCCTCTTCTTCTTCGTCCACTCTCTGGTACACGGCCACGGTCGCGTCGAAGCTCGCGCTCGCCAAATATCTCCCGCACGGCGACCAAGACACCGACCGAATCGTCCGCTCGTGCACGCCGTCGAGCGTGCACGCGCACCGAAACGAAACCTTTTTCTTCGCTTTGCCGTCAAAGTCGCCGTCGTCGATGATGATTTTCTTTTCTTCTCGTCGTTTCCAAATCTTCACCGTTTTATCGCTCGAGCACGTGGCGAGGAGCTCGTTCCGGTTCGGTTCGAACGCGATCGACCACACGCGGTCGTCGTGCGCGAGCAACGTTTCCTCGAGCGAAATCATCATTTCGGACGTCGTCGCGCGTTGTTCCTCGACCATTTCTTTTTTGACTGATTCTTTTTTAACGTTTTTTTTTCCCTTTTTGTGGAAGAGAAAACAAAACGACCTAAACCCTAAACCCTAAACTAAAAAAAAGGTGCTTCTTTGAAAATGTTTTTCTCTCCCACACTCCAGAACAAAAAAAAAGAAAAAAATGAACGAAGAAGACGAACCCACGACGAATGATGATGGCGAACAAAACAAAGAAGAAACGGAGAACTTCTTCTCCCGCGCGAGCGAACTCCGCGCGATGTTCGAAGAATCGCTGGCGATGTGTTTCGAGCCAGCCACGGTTGGGGTGAGATTTGTTGCCTCTCTTTCTTTTTTA
>Ga0181560_10000994_pt1 | contig 26478 bp, 22 predicted proteins | sample 011ome_20_FD_133751 | JGI IMG/M metagenome (GOLD analysis project Ga0181560, IMG submission 133751) | Coastal salt marsh microbial communities from the Groves Creek Marsh, Skidaway Island, Georgia - 011509CT metaG (megahit assembly) | ecosystem: Environmental > Aquatic > Marine > Intertidal...
CTGACGCCTATGAACTCCACCCCGACGTCGCTTCGTATGGAACGACCCTGAGGCGTCGAGGTTGCGCGACCGCGGCGACATCGACGCGGACGTCCTCCTGATGTGCGCGGCGAACCCGGCGATGGAGGGCGAATCCGTGCGCGCGTTAGAAGAGAAGCTCGACGCGGGCGCGCGCGTCGTCGTGACGCAGCCGTGGGGCGTCGCCCCCGCGGCGGCGAGGCGGTGGTGGGGTGAGTGAGACCGCGACCGCTTCCCGTACGGGAGTTAAGGTTATCCGCCGCGCGACGCGACGCGTCGTCGAATCTGATAGCCTACCACGCTGACCGACCGCATCCTCCCGCCGCCCGCCGCGCGCTGCAGATTCGGTGAAGGCCAAAAACCTCGACGCGGACGCGGAGATCATCGTCGGGCTCCACCTCGCGTCGTCGAGCGCGTCGCTCGCGAGATGGATCGATCTGTGCGGGCTCGCGGAGGATTCTGATGACGAGGATTCTTCGCAAGCCGAAGCCGCGGGGACGCTGCGCGAGTGGGAGGCGCGCGAGCGCGACATGGACGCGTCGACGTTTCGCGCGTGGGCGGACGAGCGATGCGAGCTCCATCTCGCGGAGGCGCTCGCGGACGACCGCGTGGACGGCGTGCATCTGATGCCGATCACGATCGCGGGGTACGCGGCGGCGGTGAGGATCCTCGGCGCGGCGGCGTCGCTCGCGTCGCTGCGGCGCGGGCCATAGCTCAGTTGGTAGAGCGTGCGACTGTTAATCGCAAGGTCATCGGTTCGACCCCGGTTGGAAGAGTTTTTGCGCCGCGCGTGGGAGTGATGAGAGTGGACGCTCTCTTCGTTCGTCATATTCCATCACACCTTATAGCGCGCATCCGTAAAACTTCTCGCGACGACGAACGCGATCACGCCGCGTTCGCGGACGCGCCGCCCTCGCGCGCGTACCGATCCCTGAACGAGTCGTACGGCTCGTCGCCCTTCGTCACCGCGGAGATGCAGAACACCTTCACGACGGCGAGAACGAAGAACAGCACGCAAGAGATGAACCCCATCACGTACGTCGCCTCGTAGGTCTTCTTGTCGTCCGATTCCCAGTGGTATTCCGCGGGGAGGGACTATACGAGCGAATGTCGGGGTGGAGTTCATAGGCGTCAGACGGAGTTGAAAGGCGCCGAGGTCGGGGATTGAAAGCGAGGTGTAGGCGGAGAGATGCGCCGGCAAAAGTCCTTAAGGATCGGCGTCCACAACGCCAACGCGGTCGTATGGAGACCAGTGTATAGAACGCACCTTAATCCACGACTCGTGCTCCATCAACAGCGCGGAGACTTGCGCGAGGGCGAAGAACATGTGCACGGCGCTGCCGATGATGACGCCGTACATGACCCCCGCGCCGCTGTTCGCGGTCGTCTGTTTTGTTTGTCGCGGAGGGAGGAGGAGGGGGAGGGCGCGTGAGTGAGACGGCGGCGTGAGACGACTGACCGACGAAGGCTGAAAAAGTCGTTGAGCGAACGACGCGACGCGGCGGCTCTCGACGAGATAAATCGACGAGGGCGATCGCTCGCCGCGGACGACGCGCGACGCGACGCGGCGTCGTCGCCGTCGATCACGCCGCGCGACGTGCACAAACACACAACACGCACCTTGCGGAGGAGCACGAGGAGGGAGAAGGTCCCGTAGATGATGCACATGACGACGCCGTAGGCTTGCGTCGTCACGATGGCGGTGATGAGATCTTCCGTGGATGAATCCCCGAGCCCGTGCGCGTGGTCCCGAATCTTATCCACCGCGCTCGCGTTGACGATCGCGCATATGCAGAACAGGAACCCGAAGACGAAGTTGATGATCCACGCGATCCATAATGTCTTTTTCGCGCCCATGATGGACGTCGGCGGGGGCGGGCGTAATGCCGCGCCCCCGGAGCGGTCGAACGGAAAAAACCTGATTCTGCATGTAGGACGACTTCGAAATCCGCCAAGCTGTCAACTGATGAGAAGTCTGCTGGTGTAAGTCGGCGTCTACGGCCGCCGGCGAAGCGTCGAGAGACTACGTACTGTACTACTCTGTCCGCGCGATTAAGAACCTAGTCCGCGGACGCCATCACCCCATGCGATCGTACGCGTCGCGCGCCGCCTTCATCGCCGCCTCCGCGTTCGCTCGTTTCCCCTCCTCCGCCGCTCTCTCCGCCGCTCTCTTCGCTCGCTCCACCCCCTCTCGCACGCTCGCGGCGACGTCGTCGGAAGTGAAACCGCCGCCGCCGCCGCCGCCGCCGGCCGCCACCGCCCCCCTCGCCTTCTTGATCGCCGCCGCGATGTCCTTCGCGGCTTTCGCGGCGTTGCCGCCGCCGCCGCCGCCGCCGCCGCCGCCCGCGAGCGCCTCGATCGACGCCTCCTCGTCCGTCGTCATCAGGTTGTTGTACGCCTGCTGAATCTCCAAAAACTTTTTCGACGCCGTCTGCGCGCGAGGACGGGTGGTGATTGGTCAGCGCGTGATTCGATTCGATGACGTGTAAAAACGAGTGGCCGAGAATCAACGATCGACCGACCGATCGCGCGCGGAGGAGAAAAGAGAGAAAGAGAGCGCCGATCGATCGCACCTCCTTCGCGGCGCCGTCCGCGTGCTTATCCGGATGCCACCGGACCGCGAGCTTCCTGTACGCTCTCTTACACTCCTCCTTCGACGCGCCCAGCGGCACCTCCAAGACGTCGTAGTCCTTCTTATGCCGCAGGTGATACATCTGCCGCTCGCGCTCTTTCCGCTTCTTCGCGAGCTCCTTATCGTCGCGCCGCTTCTGTCGCTTCTCCTCCTCCGCGCGGTCGAACAAGTCGCGAATCATCTTCTTCGCGTGCTCCCGCTCGTCTTTCGACCCGAACAGCATGAACGTCGTCATCCCGGGGACCACGGGTATGGGCGTGCCGTCCTTCGTGACGCCGTCGCGGCGCCCCCCCTCCGCGGCGAAGACGCCGTCCTCCCACTCCGTCGCCGTCACGCCGCCGAACCCGCGATTCATCACGTCGTCCTTCCTCCGAACCTGCAGCCGCGCGTTGGACTTTTTCTGAATCTTCTTGACGTTCTCGCCCCCCGCGCCGATGACGAGCTTCACCTTGTTGTCCGGCACCTCGATCACCTCGTCCGGGACGTCCTCCTCGTCCACGTCCTCGAGCATAGCCGCGTCCTTCCTCGCCTTGACGTCCACGCCGCGCTCGCGCGCTGATTTGATCTCGTTCGCGCGCGCGAGCATCGACGCCGTCTTCGCCGCGCGCTCCTCCGCGACGCGGCGCGCCACCTCCGGGGCCACCTCCGTTGCCATGAACGCGTCGAGCGGGTCGACCTCCTCCTCATCATCCTCGCCGGGGCGCGGCGCGGCGGCCGGCGCGGCGGTCGGCGCGGCCGCCGTCGCGGGGGTGACCGCGGCTTCCGCGAGCGTCGTCGGCGCCGGCGCCGTCCCGTTCGCGCGCGCGTCGGCGCCGCGCGCCGCCGCCGCGCTCTCGTCGAGCGTCTTTTGCTTCTTCTTCTGCATGAGCGACCGCGCGGCCTCGAGGCGCTTGCGCTTCTTCTCCGCCTCGTCGTCCGCGGGCGCCGCCGCGGGCGCCGCCGCGGGACGCCTCCCAGGATCGTGGTCGTCGTCCCGCCGGTGCCGTCTCTCGTCGGACCCCCCGCGCGCGCGATCGCGATGATGATCTCGACTCCGGCTGCGGCTGCGGCTCCTCCTCCGGCGGTCGTCGTCGTCGCGGCGGCGGTCGCGGTCTCTCGACCGCGACCGCGACCGCGACCGCGGGCGTCCCATGGCGTCGTCCGACGCCGCGCGCTCGCGAGTGGCGCGGAGGTGGTGGGGGCGCGGGCGTTGCACAGCTGTATTTTTATGCTGGTCTGGTCGCGGTCGGTCGAAAAAAGAGCGCGAGCCGCCATCGAGACGAATCTAATCTGTCGGCGCCGCCGACGCGGGGGGCATCGCGCGACGCGCGGGGCACGTCCAGAGGAGGAGCACGCGCGCGCGGCAGGAGCGCCGCCTCGCGTCTCCTCCGAGAAGACAGACGCGCGAGACGCGCGCGGCGAGGCGGGGCGACGCGGACGAGGAGAACCCGCCGCGACAATGTCGCGCGTGGATCTGCTCGGGCTGCAAGGGAAATGCAAGCGCGACCCGGAGGGATACCGCGACGACGTCCTCATGCAGCTCCAGCACTTCAACGCGCTGCACGGCCTCTTCATGCTCAAACCCGGGAAAGACTTCAAAGAGTTCGCGGACCTGGTCTCGTTTCTCGCGCAAGTCGCGGCGTCGTACCCGAAAGACATGCCGCGGTTCCACGTCGCTCTCGTCGACCTCCTCGAGAAGCACTACGCGCACCTCGACCCGTCGCTGCGTCGGTCGCTGACGTCCGCGCTCATCCTCCTGCGCAACCGCGGCAGCGTCCAAGCCACCGAGCTCCTGCCGCTGTTCTTCCGCCTGTTCCGGTGCCAAGACAAGCAGCTCCGCGTGCTCATCTTCCGGCACGTCGTCGCGGACGTCAAGCGCGCGAATAAAAACAAACGCGACGAGCGGCTGAACCGTTCAGTGCAAAACTTTCTCGCCGCCGCGCTCAAGGACGAGAACGAGGCGGCGGCGAAGAAGGCGCTCGCGGTCATCACGGAGCTGTATCGAAGGAACGTGTGGAGCGACGCGCGGACGGTGAACTTGGTCGCGGACGCGTGTAAGCACCCGGCGCCGCGGGTGATGGTGGGCGCGTTGAAATTTTTTCTCGGGCAGGACGAAGCCGCGGAGGCGGCGGCCGAGGCGGGGGACGAGGACGAGGACGACGAGGACGAGGACGCGGTGGGTAAGAAGGCGAAGACGGGGGTGGGGACCGCCGCGGGGACGAGCAGCGGCGTCAGCAAAGAGGACGTGTACAAGGCGTACAACAAGGTGGGTTTGGGTTTGGGTTTGGGTTTTTTTTCTTCTCTTTTTTTTCTCCGCTCGGCTCGGTCCGCGGCGTTCCCGGTCCCGGTCCCGGTTACGTTCTCTCTCGCGCGCGTCGTCCCTCGCCCGCGGGTCCGTTCGTTTCGTCCGTCGTCTCGTCGTCTCGTCGGTGGCCGGTGATGTATTGATATATTTGCTACTCTCGAGGTTCAAGCGGTGACGACACTCGATCACCAAGATCTCTGAGGCCACCGACCGACGCGACGCGACGCGTCTCGTCTCGTCTCGTCACGTCGCGTCTTCATCACACGCGATCGCACGGACGCTGACTTCCAAAATCGAATTCAAACTCAAAATCTCATCCACCACGGACGAACGCGCAGGGCGTGTCGAGGACGAAACAAAAGAAACAGGCCAAGCTGAAGCGCCAGATGGCGTCCATACGAAGGGCGAACAAAAAAGAAGACGGCGGCAGAAACGGCGAAGCGCGATTCGCCGCGATGCAGCTCGTCAACGACCCGCAAGCGTTCGCGGAGACGCTGTTCAACCGCCTGCAGTCCGGCAGCGCGCTCAAGTTCGACACGAAGATGCTTCTCATTCAAGTGGTATCCCGCGTCGTCGGGTTGCACCGGTTGCACTTGCTGCACTTGTATCCGTTTTTGCAGCGATACGTGCAGCCGAATCAACGCGAAGTCACGCGGTTGCTCGCGGCGGCGGCGACGGCGTGTCACGAGCTCGTGCCCCCGGACGCGCTGGATCCGCTCTTGCGGCAGCTCGTGAATCAGTTCGTGCACGACCGCGCGCGTCCGGAGGTGGTCGCCGTGGGTATTAACACCGTGAGGGAGATTTGTTTAAGGTGAGCGGCGCGTTTGCGTTTCCCTCCTCCCCGGACCCTTTTTTTTTCCGACCTCTCTCGACGGGTCGCGCGTCGCGGCAAACGGTCGGTGGATGATGAGCAAATAATTCAGCGGAGAGCATTCACAACATGACTCATACGAATTAATCCGCTTAGTAATTGACACCACCGAGGGCGCGGCGCGTCGAGGGACGGGACCTTTTGTTTTCGTTTTCGTTTTCGTCTTTGTTTCGTTTTCGTTCGTCTCTCTCTCTTTCCAAACCAGCGAGCGACTCGCCGACGACTGACTCGCTCGCGCTCGACGCAGGTGCCCGCTCGTGATGAACTCGGACCTCCTTCAAGACCTCGCGCAGTACAAGCGCGCGCGGGACAAACCCGTCGCCACCGCGGCGAGGGCGCTCATCTCTTTATTCCGCGAGCTCGCGCCGAAGATGCTGGAAAAGAAGGACCGCGGCCGCGGCGCCGACTTGGACCGCGACGTCGACGCGTACGGATCAGAGAAGGTCCTCGATCGCATCGAAGGCGCGGAGCTCTTACAGCGCGAGGAGTCGCGATTAAGGAAAGAAGAGAGAGCCGCGGAGAAGGCGGCGGCGGCGGCGGCGGCGGCGTTGGAGAGCGACGACGAGGCGGAGAGCGGGGGGGAGGACGACTCGGACGTCGAGGAAGCCGCCGACTCGAGCGACGACGACGACGACGAAGAGGGAGAGGAAGTGGCAGAGGAGGCGGACGGTGAGGGCGTCGGCGACGACGAAGAAGAAGAGGAAGAGGAAGAGGAAGAGGAGAGCGCCAGCGAAGACGACGACGACGACGTGGAGGAAAGCGACGACGACGACGACGACGACGACGACGACGACGACGACGACCGCGTCGTCGACGCCAAGACTGGGGTGAAGCGGAAACGCCTCGCGCCCTCGATGACGATGGACCAACGCCGCGAGCTCGCCGCGAACGCGGTCAAAGAAGCGGAAGCCGCCGGCGCGCCGCTCCCGAAAGTCCGCAAGAACGGCGTCTTATCCCTCTCTGAGCTGCGACGGCGACACAAAGAGGCGACGCGGCTGCGGAGAGAACGCGAGGAGACCGAGGAGAACGGCGACGACGGCGACGGCGACTCGGACGCGAGCGACTCGGACGCGGACGCCGCCGCGATCGAACGCACGCGCGTGCTCACCCCCGACGACTTCAAACGCATCAAAGCGCTGCGCACCGCGAGCCAGCTCTCCGGCGCGATGCAAAAGGGCGGCGGGAAGAAGGCGGACGCGACCGCGAACGACGAACTGCGCGCGTTGATGCGCCGCGCGGACGCGGAACGGTTCGGGTCGTCGACAGCGGACCGAAGGGTGAACCCTGAGGCGCTCGCCGCGATCGGCCTCCGCAAGGCGCACGACAAGGCGTCCAGGGTGGCGTCGATCATGGCGGGGAGAGAGGAACGCGGCGAGTTCGGGTCGTCGCAGGAGAGGAAGAACAAGAAGACGGGCGGGAAGTCGAACAAGGAGAAGGCGAAGAAGAAGAACCTGCCGCTCGCCGCGCGCGTGCGGGCGGCGCACAAACGCCGGACGGGGGGTGTGGCGAAACGCGTCAAGGATAAGCAGCAGAGAGGGCACTTCCGGAAGGGAAAGTTTTAGAAGAAAGTTATTCGTCTACGGTACGTGTAGTCTATCATATCACCACGCGAGATGCTCGCAGTGGTGCTGCTAACGAAGGCTAATGACAAACGACGCATCACGCCACGCGCTCGTACAGCAACGCCGTGGACGTCGCCTCGCACGACCCCGCCGTCGCGACGAGGTACGCCTCCGCCTCCGCTTCTCCGCCGCCGCCAGCTGTGCCGCCGCCAGCTGTACCCCCGCCAGCTGTACCCCCGCCGACGACGACGATCGCGGCGGCGTAAGGAACCCCCGGGTGTCCTCGCGCGCCGGTCGTTCGCTCGCGCAAGCTCGGGGACGGCGACATCAGCGTTTTCATGATCGCGCCCGACGGGACGGCGACGCCGTCCAGCGCGACGACGCCGGTGTTTTCGAACCGCGTGGACACGAGCGACGCCATCTTCCGACGCGTCGTCGCCGTCGCGTCGTCGCCGCCGCCGGTTTCTTCGGCGAGTCCGACGACGCACTCGGTCACGAGGTCGCCGACGACCGCGCCGTCGCCAAAGTCCACGCGCACCCTCGACGTCATCGTCGTCGTCGTCGTCGTCGTCTCGCCGTCGCCGCCGCCGCCGTCGTCGCCGTCGTCGTCGCCAAACTCCAGGGTCGCGTCTCCGGCTCGGAACGCGACGGCGAACCCGTTCAGAAACGATTCAATCACTCCGAACGGGAACCCCGCGCGCACTTCCCTCTTCCCGAACGCGTCTATCCACATCTCCCCCGTCTTGGGCGCGTCCATCCCCGCGCTAAGGCGCGCGGCGAGCTTGAACGGCGGGAACAGGTCCGGCGCGGACGTCGCGAGGCGGTAGCTCTCCTGTTGCGCCTCCTTCGCGATCCAGAAGAACGGACTCGCGAGCCACGATCCGGGGGAGGGGAGCGTGCGCTGCGCGCACCCGAGCAGCCGCCATCGCGTGTTCGCGAGCGACGACGTGGACGTGGACGCGGACGCGGAAGTCGTCGTTCGCGCGACGACGGCGTCGACGAGCGCGTTGAACGCGGCGACGTCGGACGGCGACGCGTCGACGCCGCGCGAGGTGGCGTCGCACCACGCGCGCATCCGTCGGATCGCCATCTCGTCGTCGTCGTCGTCGACGTCTCTCGTCGCGTCCGCGTCGGACGTCGTCGCGGACGACGCGCGCGGCGCGCGCGCGACGACGCGGCGACGGCGCGCGCGAGGACGCGCGCGCGAGGGCGGCGGCGGCGGCGCCCCGCGGGTCGCCGCCGCGGCCGACATCGGAGTGACGGCGTCGTCCGCGACGAAGCGAACTGAAGGAAGACGTGATAGTTTCGTAGCGCTCGTCTCGGAGGACGCATCAGAATCCTCCGCGCGCGCGCGCCGCCCCCGGTCGCCTCCGCGACCGCCCCCCCCCCTTCTCCCGCCGCGCGAGGACGATGGGGTGGTACCTGTGCTACTTCATGCACCGGCACTTGGACTTCCGCCGCGCGGAGTTCCAAGCCCTCGCGGACTTGAACGGGTTCGGAGACGCCGTCGAGTGGCGCGCGCCGTTCGGCGGCGTGGAGCACTCGCCCTTCCATTACGTGCGTCTCCCCTCCGACGACGCCGCGCGCGCGATCATGAAGCGCAGCATCCTCACCAAGGGCATCGTCGAGCTGTGGGGCGAGGGGAACGACCAGGACGAGCTCAACGCGGCGATCGCGGCGTTCGACGCGGAGACGAAGGCGCGATACACCGCGGAGGGCAGCACGTTCAAGGTGGAGCTGGAGGACTTTGGCAAAACCTTGCACGGCACCCGCGACGACAACTGGGGCCCCGCCGTGCGACGCATCGACGCGCTGAAACCCGCGGTGGAGTTCAACGGCCGCGCGCGCATGAAAGGCGCGGAGCACCTCTTCTGGAGCATCGAGTCCGCGGAAGGGAACGACCTCCGCGGCATTCCGTCTGACATTCCGTCGCGGCATTATTTCGGCCGCGTCGTCGCCGCGTCCGCCGCGCGCGCCGCCATCAACACGTACGACCTCAAGAAGCGCCGCTACCTCGGCCCGACGTCGATGGACGTGGAGATGTCGCTCATCATGGCGAATATGGTGCACGCGGGACCCGGGAGGGTGGTGTGGGACCCGTTCTGCGGCACCGGCAGCGTCCTCATCGCGGCGGCGCACTTCGGCGCGATGACCATGGGAAGCGACATCGACGTGAGGCGCGTTGTCCTCACGCTGACTGGTTCCCATACGACCCCGTTCGCGTTGTGTGCACGCCGATCCTTAAGGACTTTTTTTCTCTCCCGGCGTCTCTCTCCGCCCGCCCTTCGCTTTCGATCCCGACACACCTCGACGCCTTTCAACTCCGCTTCTGACGCCTTTGAACTCCACCCCGATATCATCGCTTCGTACGGACCGTCGACCCTCATCAGAGTGATACGCTGGGGGAAGAAGGACAAGCGGACGGGCGAACACGTCGACGTGTGGACGAACTTTAAAGATTACAGCCTGCCCCCGCCGATCGCGCTTCTCCGCGCGGACCTCCACAAGCCGCCGTTCCGAGGCGCGGCGGCGTCGGGCGCGGCGTCGGAGCGCGGCGCGTGCGAAGGGCACCTCCAGGGCGTCGTCGGCGACCCCCCCTACGGCGTTCGCGCGGGCGGCCGAAAGAGCGGAGGACGCAAGCGCTTACCGGACGGCACCGCGCGCGCCGTCCCGGAGCATCACAGGGAAAACCACATCCCGAGCACGGTGCCGTACCCGTTCCACGAGTGCATGGACGACCTGATGGAGCAAGCCGCGCGGCTGCTGAGCGTCGGCGGTCGGCTTTCTTTTTTCGTCCCCGGTGAGACTGGTCCCAATACGACCCCGTTCGCGATGTGAACGCCGTTTCTTAAGGACTTTCCCCGTCGTCGCGCTTCGCCTGCGGTTCGCCCGCGCTTCCCTTTCAACGTTCGTTTCGTTTGACCGGTGAGACGCACGACTGACCGACGCGTTCGTTCGTTCACCCGCAGCCGCCGCGGATCCCGAGGACGCCGCCTCCGCGGGCGTGGACAGCGTACCGTCGCACCCGATGCTGACGCTGCGCGCGAGCTCGATGCAGCTGCTGAGCACACGGTGGGGGCGGCGGCTCGTTACGTTCGAGAAGACGAAGAAGTACGATCACGAGGCGGCGGAGGAGGCGAAGGCGGCGTTGACGGAGGCGAGGAAAAAAGGCGGGGTGCGTTCTCCTTACACTGGTCCCCATACGACCCCGTTCGCGTGGTGAACGCCGATCCTTAAGGACTTTTCCCGGCGCATCTCTCCGCCCACCCCCCGCTTTCAATCCCCGCCCTCGACGCCTTTCAACTCCGTCTGACGCCTATGAACTCCACCCCGACATTCGCGATACAGAACATGGAGGATCTGCTCGAACGCATGCGCGCGACGGTGTACCACCACGGGGAGAATGACCCTAACGACAAGGACGGCGAGGACGGCGGCGGCGGGGGGAGGGGGGACGCTGAAGATAAGAAGAAGAAGAAGAAAGAGAAACCAAAGGACGGCGGGAAGTTCGCGCGGCGGAGAGAGCGGCGACGGCGAGGGGTCGACGGCGAGGGGTCGACGGCGCCGTTCGAGGACTCGCACCCGGGGCTGCCGGGGACGCGCTCGAGGGTGATTGCCCATACGAGCGCGGCGGCGGCGGCGGCGGCGGCGGATTCGGCGGGTCGCGAGATCGACGCGGTCGAGCCCACGAAGGACGTCGTCGTCGACCGCGAGCGCGAGGAGGGAGCGACGCTGGAGGTGGGGAAGCCGGACGACGGCGGCGCGGTCGGGGAGCTGCACAGAGCGCACAGCGGCGCAGGCGTGCGCATGGGGAAGGCGTCGAGGCCGGACTTCCGCGGGAAGAACACGTAGTCGTGCTGTAGTGGTAGTTCGTTCGTTCGCATAATGATTCCACTCGTTCGTCGATAGGCTTCTGCACCGATGATTCGTCGTCCGCGCGCGCGTCGCTCGTCGCTCTTCGCCGTCGTCGTCGTCGATCCGTTTCATCGCCCGCGTCGCCCCCGTCACCATCTCGACCCCAACGAGCCGCCGAACAAGACGCCGTCCTCGTCGTCCGCCGCGATCATGCTCCTCCAGAAATTGATCTTATCCTTCTTCTCCTCCCTTTCGAGGAGGTCGCGGTCGAAGGACGTCGCGTCGCCGTCGTACGAGTACGCGCGCGCGATCTTCCACGCCTCCTCCGTCGAGACGCTGAGGGTCGAGGGTCCATACGAGCGAATGTCGGGGTGGAGTTGAAAGGCGTCAGATGGAGTTGAAAGGCGTCGAGGACGGGGATTGACACCGAGGTCTGGGCGCACAGAATCGCCGGGCGAAGTCCTTAAGGATCGGCGTTCACCACGCGAACGCGGTCGTACGGGGACCAGTGTATAGAACGCACCTGAGATCCTCCGTCGCCTCCCGTATCTCCTCGACGTCGCCGTCGTCGAACGACGCCGCGAGCGACGGCGTCGTCGTCGCCGTCGTCGCCGTCGCCGCCGTCGCCGTCTTCTCTGTCGTATTCTTCCTGAGACGCACCGGCGGCGCGTAGTCGTCGTCGAGGAGCTCCGCCGGCACGGTCGCGATCTCGCCCTCCTCGACGACGTCGAACGGGTACCCGCCCAAGATTGGCGGCTCGCCCGGGTCCCGTCGCGCCCTAGGGATATACGGCTTCGTCGCGCCGCGCGCGAGGAGCGGCCGCGGCGTACGCGCGCCGCGGACTTCTTCCCCCTGGACCAAACCGACGACGGGGTGGCGTTGTGAGGGGCGCGTCGGTTGGAGGGTTGGAGATGAAAGGCGTCGTGGAGGTCGGAAATCGAAACTGCCGCGGGATCGAACGCGCCTCCTCTCTCGCGGCCGCGGTCGCTCGCCTGTCCGCGGCCAAGCCAGGGTGCGACCCGTGAAGACACGCGCGGCCGCGCGCGTCCTTGCCGCCGCACGTCCGGTTGATCCACCCGCAGCAGACGCGGCGCTCGCACGTCTCCTTCGGTGACGCCGTCGCGCGGAGGCTGAGGACCTCGCGTCGTCGCCGCGCGTTCACGACGGCTTCGCCGCGTTCGTGAACGCTTCGACCCCTCGGCGTGAGAAACGTGGGACCGAGAGGGTCCGCCCGCGGGAATTTCCTATCGAACGCGGCTTTCTTATCCTGGTCCGGGCACAATATCGATATTCCCTTGAGCGTCGAGGCTTCTTTGATTTCGTCCATCGCGGCGTCCGTGGAGAACGCGCGGTCGTCGTCGAATTCAAACGGCGCCGTCGTCTGCCACGTGAAGACATTTTCCCACCGCGCCGTTTCCTCGCACTGCACGGCGTGATCGTATCGCACCACGAACGCGACGAACTGCTGGTGCGCGTAGATGTTATCTTCGGGACCGTACGGCGAGCTCTCCGGGTCTCTCTCCCTCTGCGCTTCCAACGCGCGCACGACTTTGACGTCCGGAGGCGGGAGCGGCTTTCCCTCGTTGATGAAGTCCTTGACGTCTGTCCCTCGACGCGCCAGAAAGTTCACGAGAAACCCCCCGCGCTCCGTGATGTCGTCCTTTCGCATCTCGAAAAAGTCCCTGCGCGTCGCGAGGTCCACGTCATCCGCGCGAATCATCGCGTACTCCAGCGCGAAATTTTCCTCCTCCTCCCGCGCGAGCCGTTCGACGTCCGCTTCGCTCGTCGCCGGCGCCTTCTCTCGAATGAAGTCCTTGAGCCGCTCGCGCAAAGCGAGGGCGTCGACGCCGTCCCAGGAGGACGTCAACGCGGACGACGACGACGTCGACGACGACGGGGAGGACAACGGCGCGAACGAGGATGAGGACGGCGCATCGCGCGCGCGCGCGGACGACCGCGGCGCGTCGTACGGCGCGACGTATTTGTAGGGGGAGCCGTCGTCGCGGAGGAAATTTCTCGCGTCGTCGCTCTTCTCGAGACCGCGGTCGCGGTCGCCGCGGTCGCCGCCGCCGCCGCCGCCGCCGCCGCCGAAGAACCCCGGGCGCAGCGCGGATCGCGCCGGCCTCGCGACCGTCTTCATCGACCGCGGCGGCGACGGCGACGACGACGACGACGCGCGCGACGCGCGCGACGGCGACGCCGCGGCCGCGCGGAGGGTGTCCACCGAGCCTCGCGACGCGTCGTCGTCGTCGGCGTCGTCGTCGTCCGCGTCCAGGGTCATCCCCGTCAGGCGACGCATCTCGTCGTCGTAGTCCTCGAACGCCTCGATCCCCATGGTCACGCGCGCGCGATCGAGCGAGTCGTCCGTCGCGTCGTAGCTCGCGTCGTCGTCGTCGTCGTCGTCGTCGTCGTCGCCGCCGCCGAAGCGCACGCGGACGGCGGCGCCCGCGCTTCGGGAAAAGTCCCCGAGGTGGAAGGAGCGCGACGCGGGGGGGTCGACGCCGTCGTCGTCGGAGGAGGACAAGGACGACATCGTGACGCGGTCGTCGACGATGTTCGGGAGTCCGTCGTCCTCGAACGACGCTATGCGCGTCATGACGACCGCGGCGCGAAGGGAGTGGCGCGGGAGCGCCCTCGCTCGTTCGAACTTTTCCCAGACTTTCCCCACCCAGATCTAGGGTTCGGTCTTTTGGAGAAAGAGGCGTCGTGGTCGCGGTATATTCGCGCGCGCGCCGTCGTCCACCGCACGCGCGCGATGCCCTCGCGCCCGAAGTACATCAAGGACCTGATCAAGGAGGCCACGGGCGGGTGCGCGGAGTCCGCCTTCAAGCTATGCATGCAATTCAGAGACGGGACAAGAGGCGTGAAGTGAAAAAGGACGACGCGGAGGCACACTCGTGGCTCGAGAAAGCCGCGCAGCTGGGCCACGCCACCGCGCGCGCGATCTGTGGCGATATAAGGGATGATTGGGCGCAGTGCCCAGAGAACATAAAGGCTCTCGTATTCAAGGCCACGAAGCAAGACTGCGGTGCGTCCGCGTGGGAGCTCTCCCACCACTACGAACACGGGACCGGTGGCGTCGGGAAAAGTGACGAGACGGGCCTCTACTGGTTGTCGAAGACCATCGGGCTGAAGCACATACCCGCGCAGCTGGCAGACGCAAAGGACGCTTACAGAGCGGGCTTAGACACGTCAAAGCCCACATCTGAACGTACAGAAATGCTCGAGGTGGCGGCAGAGATCTTCGCGGATGTTGCCGAGCGAGGCGACGCCAACGGCGAGTTTTGGCTCGGCGTATTACACCACAGCGGCCACGGCGTCGAGCAAGACGAAGAGAAATCTACCTAGTTGTTTCGATCAGCGGCGGAGAAGGGCTTACCAGAAGCGCAATATTGGTACGGTAAGGCGTACCATCGCGGTATTGATGAATGCCTCCAAGCGGACTGGGTGAAGCACGAATACTGGGTCGCGAAGTCTGCCGGCGGCGGATATGCCCTCGCTGTCAAAGAGTTAAAAGAAATGAGGAAGGTAAAGACGGAGGTTCTCGACCTCATCGTTAGTATCACCGACTTGACCCTCAGCTCCGAGGCCAGAGTTGCGTTTGTGTTCGGATCTCCTCCCGAACACAGGGCGGTGAACGAGTTCCACCACGTCGCGTTGTGTTTTCTCCACGGCGTGTGCGGCCTCGAGAAAAACATTCGACTCGCGAAGGACATGCTCAAAGTCGCATTGTTCCGGATGGAGAAAGGCATCGACGATGTTAGACGTGAAGTCACTGAAGATGACATCACGGAGGTCAAAGCACTCCTGAAGCAGCTCCGCCGCTGCTCCGGGTGCGGAAAGTACGCGTACTGGACGTGCAAGCTGTGCCGCGGCGTAAGGTACTGCTCTAGGAAGTGCCAGAAGTGGCACTGGAAGCACGGCGACGGTGAGCCGCACAAAATGCACTGCCCGCGCGAGGTGACGACGATATCTGAGAGTCTCCTGGGAAAATGATCGAGGGCGTAGATTGAATTGACGTTGAATGCACCACGCACGAATACCGGTACATCTCGCGCGCGGTCGTTCGTCGCCCCTCCCCTCTTCGCGCGTTTTAATTTTTTTCTCGAGCCTTTGAATTGTCAATCTCTCTACATCTCGTCGTCGTCCTCATCGATCGTCACGCGCAGACCTTTGCTCGCCGACCGCAAGAACGCCCTCCTCTCCAGCGGCGTCGCCGGCGTCGTCGACCTCGACTTCGACTTGGACGCCTTCGAGCTCGAACCGCCGCCGCCGCCGCCGCCGGTAGCAGTATTCTTCGGCGACGGCGACGCGAACCGCGACAGTCCCACCGCGACCCGTCCCGCTCGCTCTGCCGTTCGCAGCCACGCGTCCGCGTCCGGCAGCGAGCTGTTCGACCCGTCGACGTCCGTCGTCGTCTCGTTCACGCGCTCGCGCTCGCGCTCGCACCCGCTGGTGTTCAAACCGTTGCCGCCGGAAGAGAAGACGACGCTCGCGACGAGCGCGGAGGCGCCGTCGGGCGTCGCGAACGTGCCCGTGGGACTGCCGTCGCCGCGATCGCCGCCGCGATCGACGCAATCGCCGCCGACGCGGCTCCCGGTCGTCGCGTCCACGGCCGCGAGCGCCGCGCGCAGCGGCGTCGAGTCGTCCTCCTCCTCGTCGTCGCACGCCTCGACGATCCGCGTGTCGTCCGCGACGCTCCCGACGCCCTCGGCGCGCTCTCGATCGTCGTCCATCACGAGCGCGTCGTCGAGGTTCGTCGCGACCGCGACCGGTCTCGCCGCCGCTTTCAGCCTCGCGATCGTCTCCGCCTGCGCCGCCATCTTCTTCACGAGCTCCGCGCGGTCCTTCTCCCACTCCGGGACTCGCGGCGGGGTCCGGCCGGGACCGCCGCTCGAGGGCGAGGGTGACGTGTCGTCCGCGTCGGCGCCGACGCGGTGCCGCGGCGACGTCGATCGGCGCGTCGACCTCCACTTCTCTTCGTCCTCCGCGGCGGCGGCGGCGGCGGCGTCGTCCAGGTCGAGCACGGTCGCCTCCAACTCCGCGCGTTCGGACTCGAGCGAGCTCACCTTGGCGCGGAGCTTATCGATCTCGTACACGGACTCGATGAGCCGCTGGCGCAGGCGCACCTTCTCCTCCGTCTGCGGCGGCGCCGGGGAGGAAGCGTTCGCGTTCGCGTTCGCGTTCGCGTTCGCGTTCCCGCCGCCGCCGCCGACGGCAAAGCTAAAGCTGCGCTCTGTCGCGACGACGGACCGATCCATCGTCAGCGCGGTGGACTTCTCCGGCGTCGCGTGCGACGACGACGTCAGCGACACGCGCGGCTTGACCAGCAGCGTGACGTCCGCGTCCGCGAGGGACGTGGACAGCGACGCCGCCGCCGCCGCGGCGGCGTTCCGAAACGGGCTGGGGGCGTCGTCGTCGCCCTCGTCGCCCCGCCGCCGCCGCGGCGTCATCGCCGCCGCGAGCACCTTCACCTGCTCCGCCTCGAGCCTCGCCTCCTCCGCGCGTCGTCGCTCGCGCTCGAGCTCGGCGCGCGCGCGCTCGAGCTCTTCGCGCATCGCGAGCACCTCGCGCGGCGTCTCCGGCGTCCGCGGCGTCGCGGGAGAAGTGGCCAACTCGTCGGCGAGCGGACTCGAGGACGCGTCGCGCGTCGTCGTCGTCGCCGTCGTCGTCGCCGTCCTTCTCGTCTTCTGCGACGCGCTGTCATCAGCCGGCGGCGACGCGGAGAAGTCCCTCCCGAGAATCGCGTCGCCCATGAGCTCCGCGACGTGCGCCTGCGCGTCCGCGGCGTCCTCTGCGGCGGCCGACGCGCGGTCCCTCGAGATGACGAGCTCCGCGGAAGTCTCTTCGAGCGCGCGTTCGAGCGTCGACGTCCTCTCCTTCGACGCTTCCAGAGCGCGCTCCGCCGCGCGCGACCGCTCCTCCAGCCGTTTCATCTTCGCTTCCACGTCCTTCAGCGTCTCCACGCTCTTCTCCGCGTCCGCCTCGTGCGTCTGCAGCGCGGCGGTGAACCGCTCGCGCTCGGCGTCGAGCTCGTCGCGGAGTTTTCTCGACGTCAGCTTCGACGCCGCCGCGTCCTGCTTCGCCGCCGCCTCCGCCGCGCGCGCCGCCGCCGTCGCCGCCTCCGCGCGCGCCGCCGCGGCCATCGCGTCCTCGCTCGCCCTCCGCGCGACGTCCAGGTCGTTCTTCAGCGTCCTCGCCGCGGACTCCTTCGTCGTCGCGAGCTTCGTGAGCCGCGCGTTGGCGTCGTCCAATCGCCGCTGCAGCTCCGCGGTGGCCTGCGCGGCGGTCTCCGCCTCCGCGGCGCGACGCGCCCGCTTCCACTCCGGCGTCGCAGGGTCCGGGTCCTCCTCCGTCTCCCTCTCTCTCTCCCTCTCCCTCTCCCTCTCCTCGGCGGCGGCCACCTCCGCCTCTCTCGCCGCCGCCGTCGCCACCGCCGCGAGGTCGTCGCGTATCGTCGCGTTTTCCTCGCACGCCGCCGCGAGGTCTTCGTTGACGCGGATGAGCTCATCCTTCGCGGCGACGAGCTCGCGCGCCGACGCGCGCGCCGCCGTGGCGGCGTCCGCGGCGTCGTGCCTCGCGTCCGCCGCCTCCCCCATCAGCTGATGCGCCTGCCGCTTCGTCTCCTCCGCCTCCTCCGCGAGCTCGCGTTCGCGCTTCTCCGCGGCGACGCGCGCGCGCTCGCTCGACTTGAGCTGAAGCCTCAACGTCGTAACCTCCGCGCGCGCGTCCCACGCGTCCTTCTCCGCGGCCACCACCGAGCGGCTCGTCTCCGCGTCGCGTTCTCTCTCGCGCTCCACGTAGCTCGCGACGCACGCCTCCGATTTGGCGACGGCGCAGCGGAGCTCGTGCTTTACCTCCGCGAGCTCGGACTCGAGGGAGGAGACGGTGGCGCGCTCGGCGTCGTCACGTCGCTCGGCGTATCGCGCGTTTCTGGCGGACGCCGCGAGCTCGTCTTGGAGCGCGTTTAGCTTCTTCTCGAGCGTCGTCTTCGCCTCCGCGGCGCCGATCGCTTCCGCCTCCGCGCGTCGCGCGCGCGCCTCCGCCTTGTCGAGCGCTTCTCTGAGCTTCGCGAGGATCTCGTCGCGTTCCGCGCGCTGCGCCTCCGTCTCCCCGGTGGCGAGACGCAACTCGCGTTCGAGCTTGTTGATTTCCATCTCCGCGTCTCGGAGCGCCGCACGCGCGCGGTCGCGTTCGAGCGTCGTCGAAGAAGAAGAAGAAGAAGAAGCCGCGCCCGCGCCCGCGCCCGCCGCGGCGTCCGCGTCCGGGAGGTCGTCGTCCGCCTTCTCTTCGCCCGCTTCTTCTTCATCGCCGTCGCCGTCGACGTTCCGCGCGAGCTCGTTCGCGGCTTCGATCGCGCCGGAGATCTTCTCCGCGGTCGCCGCCGCGACGACGCGTTTCAACTTTGCAATCTCGACGTCCTTCAGCTCGCACAGCTGTTGCACCGCGGCGGCGACGCCGAGGACGACGTCGCACTTGCCGCACCCACCGCCGCCGCCGCCGCCGCCGCCGCCGCGCGGCGACGCGGACGCGCTCCTAGCGGCGTTCGACATCAGCGCCCTCCTCGCCATCGTCTTGGGGATGGGACCCCCGCCGCCGCCGCCGCCGCCGCCGCCGCCACGGTGGATGACAGCCTCGGACGCCGGCGAATCCGCGTCGGCGCCGTCGCGCATCATCGCCTCCGCTGCGGCCGCCGCCCACGCCTCGACGGACCCGGGCGTGGTCGTCGGGTTCATCGCCGCGGCGGCCCACGAGCCGTCGTCTTCGGACTCGGACGCGCCGCCGCCGTGGGCGCGGGGCGAGCGCGACCGGAACGACCGGCGCGCGCGCGCGGCGTATCCGGCGGCGTCGTCGTCGTTATTGTTGCCTCCCGCCGGCCGCCACGCCGGGCGTCGCTCGATCGCGACGCGGTCGTCGTCCGAGGACCACCCGCCCGCGCTCCCCCTCGCGACCGGGGAGGCGGAGTCGCGACGCCACGCGCGCGACGCCGCGGTGTGTCGCGTCAGCGACCGGCCGCGGGTCGTCGTCGTCGTCGTCTCGTCGGCGTCGGCGTCGGCGTCGCGCGCATTCTCGTCGTCTCCGCTGCTGAGATCCGAGGACGTGCGGAACGAGAGCCGCGCGGCCGCGGCGCGGCGTCCTATCGGCCGCGGCGCGGGCTTCCCCGAGCGTCTCGCCTTGGACTTCGTCTTCGCCGCCGCGACGACGAGCGGCGCGCTCCACGTCGCGTCCGCGAGGATGCGCTCCGCGAGCGACGACGCCGTGGACGGCTTCGCGAGGGAGAGGCGCGTCGCATGATGCTTCGGATTGGCCGCAACGAGCGGGGGGACATTTTCGTCGTCGTCGTCGACGCCGACGTCGCGCGTCGTCGTCGTCGTCGTCGGACGCGCGCCTCCGTCGCCGGCGTCGACGCTGTGCCGCTGCAGCGCGCGCAGCGGCGGTCGCGCGCTCGTCGCGACCATCGGAGCGCGCGGGGGACGTGTGCGTCGTCTCGAACCATCCGTCATTCATCCCCCCGGGGCCGTTTTTCGTACAGCTGTCAGCTCGCCCCAACGGTCCACTCTCGGAAGTCCCGAACCGGAAGGGGAACGCGTCAAACAAAAACGGAGCGGTCGTCGCGCCGCGAGTCAGATCGCGTCCGCGGCGGGGTCGGCGGTCATGTGGCCGTCCGCGCGGGACCGGCACGTCGACGAGCGGCCGCCAGGGTGCGTCCGCGCGCGATCGCTTCCGTCGTCGCGTCTCCGCGCGTCCCCCGCCGTCGTCGTCGTCGTCGTCGTCGCGCCGCGAGATGATGATCATTTTCCCACGATGCGATTCCTCCGTCGCCTCCGCGACGAGACGTGCGCTCATCACAGATCCCTCTCCCTCTCCCCGCCTGGTCCCGTCGTCCACCCCAGGGTACCGCACGCGAAGCACCCGACGCTCTCCGCGTCGAACATCGACGCGCGGTTCTTCGACACCTCGCGCGCCGGGCGCGTCGTCGACCCCGCGGAGCTCGTCGCCGCGGACGCGTCGCTTCGCGCGGAGGAGCGCCGCGCGATTCGACGCGAGCGACGCGACGCGCGCGATATCCTGCGCGAAGACAAGCGATGGCGCGCGCAGAGCGCCATCGCGCGGACGCTCGTCCGGACGATAGACCACCCCGCGACCGCGACGGAGGTGATACGCCCGCACGGGCACCGCGCGAAGGACGGGCAGCGGCTCGTGCGCACGGGCGGCGCGTTCGCGCCGGGACGCGGCATCGCGCCTCCCGCGACGACGACGTTTTCGACCAAGGAGAAATCCAAAAGCGCCGCGACGACTACGACTCGCGCGCGCGGCGCGGACCCGACCGGGCACGCGAAGAAGCTCGAGACGCTCCCCGCCGGCGACCCCCCGAACGCGATCGGCGCGCTCCCCGTGCGCTTCAAGGTGAACACGGACGAGGAGTACAAGCTGCACGTCGCGCGTAGAAACGTCGAGACGCGCATGGAAAAAGAGCGGAAGCTCCGAGAGGCGCTCCGCGCGTCGTCGTCAGGTGCGTTCTATACACTGGTCCCCATACGACCGCGTTCGCGTGGTGAACGCCGTTTCTTAAGGACTTTTCCCGGCGTCTCTCTCCGCTCATCCCTCGCTTTCAATCCCCGCCATCGACGCCTTTCAACGCCAACTGACGCCTTTCAACTCCACCCCGACATTCGCTCGTATAGTACGACCATCATCGAGCGCGGCGTCCGCATCCGGGGGGCTTCTTCTCTCGTCGAGCCCCGGCGACGCGCGACGCGCGCGCGTCGCCGCCGGGGTTACTAACGATGAAGACGACTCGGACTGGGACGACGACGGGCTCGCGCCGTCGACGCCCGGCGGGACGCTGCGCGCGGAGGTGAGACCGCCTCCCATACGACCCCGTTCGCGTGGTGAACGCCGATCCTTAAGGACTTTCTCTCCCGTCGTCACTCTTCACCCGCGCTTCCCTTTCAACGTACGTTTGACCGGTACATAAGACGTTCGACTGACCGATCGCAAAATCACCCACGCAGGCGGCGCGGCTCGGCGCGCTCGCCGGCGGTGAGGCGATAAAAAACCAAGCCGCGAAAGCCGCGGCGGAGCGCGCCGACTCGAGAGCGCCGCCGACGCACGAGCCGTTCGCGGCGACCGCGCTGAGCACGCGAAGTGGGCTGACGATGGTGGACTTCTCCGTCGTCGGGAAGCGTCTCGGGGGACTGCGCGGCGGCGAAGGCGACCCGAAGGACGTGGGACGAGGGTGGGTCGGGGTGATGGAGCGAGGGAAGAAGCCGCGGCGGCCAGCCTCCGCGGGCGACATCATCGACGCGGGAGGAGGGAGACGCGGCCTTCGCGGACGCGATGGGATGGGCGCCGTCGCCGCGTCGATCGCGGCGAAGGCTGCGGCGTCGCCCGGGAAGCTCGTGAAGAGCAAGGCGAATAAGGCGGGCGGCGGCGGCGGCTCGCGGCCGTCGTCCGCGCGGCCGGCGGCGACGTCGACGAAGTCCGTGACGCTGTCCGTGACGCCGACGCTGACGACGACGACGGCGGCGGCGGCTAGGGCGGAGGACGACTCGGAGGGCGGCAAGCTCGGAGGGATCGGCGCGGGCGCGAGCGCGAGCGCGAGCGCGCACGCGGTGGCGCCTCGGCCGGTGTACGGCATCCACGGCGTCCGCCCGTCGTCCGCGGCTTCGGGTCGGCGGCTCCAGCGGCGAGACCCGCGCGAGCTCGCGAAGGGGTACTCGCGCGCGGAGCCGCCGAATTTCGTCCTCGGCGCGAGCGACGGGTTTGAAAAAGTCATCGCCGGGCTCACGATCCGCGCGGACATCGACGTCGCGACGATCAGAGCCAAGGCTGCGATCAGAGCCAGGTCCTCGACCGGGCGGCCGCGGAGCGCGCCGGTCGCGCGGAAGCCGCTGACCCCGAGCGAACGCGTCGTCGCGCAGCACGGCGGCGGCGCCGTCGGCGTCCTCACCGCGGAAACCGCGGAGCGGAAAGAGACGACCGCGCGGACGCTGAAGAATGCGCCGGCGCGCGTGCTCGCGAACAAAGCCGGGTTCTCGCACAGCGTCGTGGGGACGCGCGACGGGGACGGGAGGCTCGTGAGCGCGAGGGTGTTCGCCGCGCGGACGCCGACGGCGCTCGAGCGCGTGGCGACGGCGCGCGAGAGAAACGTTGGGGGAACGATGGTGGGCGCGTTGTCAAGCGCCGCGAGCTCGAGGGCGTCGAGCCGTCCGTCGAGCGCGGCGTCGGCGAGCAGGGGGACGTCGTCGTCGTCGTCCGCGTTTCTCTCGGCGTCGAGAGCGCGGGCGCCGACGTCCGAGAACGTCACGGACGATTGGGTCGGCGAAGGCCGAGGCCGCCCCGGCGCCGGGCGAGTCGTCGCGGGCGTCGCGACGATCGACGACTCGGCGGACGTCAAGCCGCTCAAACCGGACGAGGACGCGGACGAGGTTCGACCGGTGAAGATCTCCGTGTCTAGGTACGGAAGCAAGCCCGCGAGCTTCTACCCGAAGGGCGTCTTGATCGAGGCGAACGCGCCGACGACGATCGAGTCGCGCGCGTCGCCGCCGAAGCGTTTTTTACCTTTGGAGGGCGACGCGCGCGGCCCGCGGCAGTCGACGCGAGCGAAGCAGCAGGCGATCGCGAACGCGACGGAGAGGCTCCGGGAGGAGAACGCGACGCCCCTAGGCTCGATCGAGGCGACGGCATTCGACCGCGGCCGCGAGGGGGTGGGCGGGTCCCTGAAAGGGTCGCTCAGAGGGTCGCTGCGGGGGTCGCCGACGTCGAGCCCGCGCGCGCGCGGGTCGCCGCGCGCGGACAAGCGGAACGTCACGTGGGGTTGACGCGTTCGTTGACGAGTTCTCGTCTCCGAGTCGGGGCATCTACTAGTCTAAAATACGTCTATGAAGGTCTCTAACTAAAGTAGTCTACTCAACGCGTCGTCGTCGTCGTCGTCGTCGTCGTCGTCACCGTCGCTCCGGGGACAGCGTCGTCATCGGCGCCAGCTCCAACGTCGTCTCGTCGTCGTCCTCGTCCTCGTCGTCGTCCTCGTCGTCGTCGACCGCGCCGACCGCGTCGAGGTCTTGGTACTTGTACGCGTACAGACCGCGAGGATAATCGCTTCTCCCGCCGCCGCCGCCGCCGTCGAAACCAAATCCGTCGTCGTCCCCGCGGGCCCCCTCCTCCGGATCCCCCGAGGTCTTCAACCACGAATAAAAAAACGCGATCAACACCGGGGACGTCAGTGTGACCAAACCGATGATCCCCCACAGCGATCTTCCGTCGCACGCGCGTCCTTCCCTCCCCGCGATCTCCGGGCAGTCGCGCTCTTCGCCGCCGTACCTCGAGGGTCGTTCCATACAAGCGAATGTCGGGGTGGAGTTGAAAGGCGTCAGGTGGAGTTGAAAGGCGTCGAGGTGTGAGCGTCGGGATTGAAACCGTGGCGTGGGCGTAGAAATGCGCCGGGCAAAGTCCTTAAGAAACGGCGTTCACCACGCCAACGCGGTCGTATGGGAACCAGTGTGTAGAACGCACCTCGAAGGGCAGTACTCCTGGAGTAGATACCCGCCCAGGATCCCCGTGGGGAGCTTCGCGAGGAACAGCGGCGCGAGCGCTGAGGGTCGAGGGAGGGTCCATCGTATGAAGCGACGTATGTCGGGGTGGAGTTCATTCAGGGGTGAGTCAGATGGAGTTGATGAAAGGCGTCGAGGTGCGTCGGGATCGAAAGCGAGGGGGGGCGCGCGGAGAGAAACGCCGGGAGAGAAAGTCCTTAAGTAAGGAACCGCGTTCGTTCAACACGCGAACGGAGTCGTATGTATGGGGATGGACCAGTGTGAGGAAAGGAATACGCACCCAACGCGCCGAAGACGCCCTCCTTCCCCGCGGGCGCCATCGCCATCGTGTAGTCGTACCACCGCGGCGACCACATCATCTCGCCGATCGACAGCGTCACGACGAAAAGCACCGCGCCCGGGATGGACTGCCACGCGGCGAGGATAAACGGCGACAACGACGTGATCCAGCTCCCGCGGAAGATCATGTCGAAGTGTCGCGCCGTCGCGGTGACGGACGACACCAACGGGACGCCGACGATGATCAACGCCGGGTTGATTGCGTATATCGACCCGAAAGGCGCGTCGCAGCCGAACGCTCTCACCGCAAACTTAGGAAACGTCGCGTCCATGTGCCGGAAGATTTGCTTCAGGTTTAACGTGAACATCGCCATCGCGAGGAACTGGTAGAACCGCGGCGTTCGCAGGAGGCTCGACGTCGGCGCTCTGATGGAGCGATCGAACGCGCGCTTCGCCTTAGACGCGGCGGCGAGCACCGCGGCGAAGACGCCGGCCGCTCTCGCGCGACGGAAGAAACCACCGAATTCGTCGTCGTCGTCGTCGTCGAACCTCTCGTACGCCCCGCCGCCGCCGCCGCCGCCGCCCGCGTCTCCCGCGTCTCCCGCGGGGACGTCCCTGAACCGCCACGCGACGACCAACGCGAGCGCGCTCGTGACCACCGTGCTCAGCAGCACCACTCGCGTCGGAGACGCCAACGCGTCCCCGGCGCCGACGATCCCGTTCGGCAGTCCCAACCGCAGCGCGTCGATCGCGAGCCCGCTCAGCAGCGCCGCGACGTTCATCATCGCGTAGAACAGCCCGAACGATACGGTCCGGTCGGCGTCCGCGGTCAGGCGTTTGATCGCGATCGTCATCACCGGCGCGCCCCACGACGCCGCGAGCGGCTGCGCGGTGAAGACCCCCGGTTGAAAGGCGGCGGTTGGAGTCGAAAGGCGTCAGAAGCGGAGTTGAAAGGCGTCGAGGGGCGTGTGTCGGGATTGAAAGCAGCGAGGGACCCTGGGCGGAGAGTGACGACCGCCGGGAGACAAAGTCCTTAAGGATCGACGTTCACCACGCGAACGGGGTCGTATGGGGACCAGTGTGAATCAATCAGAACGCGCCTGCGCGGTGAACATGATCGTCAGCGCGAGCGCGGCGTCCGTCGTGAACGTCAGCGCGAGCCTCGAGGCGATCTGAAGGACGTACGACGCGCACAGCGACCGCCGAACGCCCACGACGTCGATCAAGAACCCGGTGAGGAGGCCGTAGAGCGTGATCGCGGTGCCCCAGCCGCCGTAGTACGCGCCCGCCGCGACGTCGCTCACGCCGAGCTCGTTCGTGAGATAGAGCGTGAAGATCTCGGAGAGCGCGAAGTAGCCGTACGAGTCGAGCGTCTTGAGGACGTACACGAGCCACAGCTCGGTGGGCGCGGCTTTGAGGAGGTGGAGCGGGCGGCGGAGGGAGGCGCGCAGGGCCTCCCGCCACGCCGGCGCCATGATGGCGCGCGGGGCGGGGGGGTGTGGCGGTCGGATCTCGCGGGAAAATGACGAGTTCGCTTTTTGACGCGACCAGACCGGACGCGGACGGACGTCGACGGGAATATTCCTTCATCACTTCGCCGCGCGCGGCATGCTGTCCACGCTCGCGAAGGTCGCGTCCCTCAGCGTCGGCCCGTTCGCTTCCACGCCCCCGCCCTCCCCACCTCGCGGCCGCGGCGCGTCGCGCGCGTCGATCGCGTCGCGCGCGATGGCGAGCGAAAACGACGCGAGCGCCTCCGACGCGATGAAGAAGAAGAAAACCAATGATGTCGTCAACCCGCACGACACGATCCGATGCTTGAACGACCAAGGGCGCGAGGTCGAGCTCGCGACGACGGAGACGCTCGCGTCGCTGACGGACGCGCTCTTGGTGGACGTGCGATCGCCGCCGGAGATCGAGGAGCGCGATATGGCAACCCCGGACGCGCTGAACGTGTGGTGGAACAAGCAGGAAGGGGGGTTCCATCACCCAGAGCTGCTGGAAGGCGTGCCTAAAGATCGACCGATCGTGACCAACTGCGGGAGCGGCGGCAGAGCGGGCCTCGCGAAGAAGTATCTGGAGGAGGAGATGGGATTCACGCGCGTGTACAACGGCGGCGGGCCGGAGCGCGTCCGCGACGCGGTCGCGAAGAAGCCGTGATGAGCGACGACGACGACGACGACGACGACGGTTGGAAAAACAGAAACGCCGGGTTGGGGGTGCCGAGCGGATCGACGCGTCGATCGCGATCGCCGTTCAAAGATAAAGATCTGCGTTGAAAGATCACGGTCAGTATTCGAGCCGATATCGCGCACACCGACGCCGCGCACCGCTCGCGCACATCCTCCCCCTCGACCCCCCCCCCCCCCCCCCCCCCCCCCCCCCCCCCCCCCCTCCCCCCCCCCCACCCGCCCCCCCCCCCCCCA
>Ga0181560_10001000_pt1 | contig 26413 bp, 25 predicted proteins | sample 011ome_20_FD_133751 | JGI IMG/M metagenome (GOLD analysis project Ga0181560, IMG submission 133751) | Coastal salt marsh microbial communities from the Groves Creek Marsh, Skidaway Island, Georgia - 011509CT metaG (megahit assembly) | ecosystem: Environmental > Aquatic > Marine > Intertidal...
CCTCCCCTCCCGCGCGCGATGTCCCAACCCCCCAACGGCGCCCCCCGGACGCCGCGAAAGCCGGACATCGGAAGCACGCACGGCGTCTGGCTCGGCGGCGTCTGCGAAGACGACTGCAGCGAGGACGCTTGGCGGCGCGTCAGCGAGGACCAAAAGCAGCGCGCGAGCGTCGACGCCGCGAGGCGACCTCCTCCTCCTCCTCCTCCTCCTCCTCCGAAGCGCGTCGCCGCGGCCGCGGCGGGCGACGCGCGGTGCGTCTCCGAGCGCGTCGTCGTCGACGCGCGGAACGTCTCCGTGTACGTCAAGCCCTCGTTCGGTCCCGCGGCGGCGGCGGCCGCGGCGGCGAAGAGGAAGCGAAGGCGCGCGTCGCGCGCGTCGCGGTGCTGCGGCCGCGGCGAAGCCGCGACGCTCGAGGAGGGCGGCGCCGGCGGCGGCGGAAGCGAAGAAGAAGAAGAAGACGACGACCTCGACCTCGCGCGCGAGGGCTTCGTGAAGATCCTCCACGGCGTCTCGTTCGTCGCGCGCCCGGGCGAGGTGCTCGCCGTGCTCGGGCCGAGCGGCTCAGGTGCGTTCTATACAAAAGTGTTTCACCCACCGCCCGGTTTCAACGTTTGATCGCGTCACGTTTAAACTGACCGGGGAACTGTTTTTGTATGGAACGACCCTCAGGAAAGACGACGCTCCTCAACGCAGTCGCGGGGCGGCTCAGGTGCGCGCGCTATCACGCTCTCGTCCTTCACCCACCGCTCGGTTTCGACGTTCGGTCGATCCCCCTTTCAGGCCTTTCCACTGACCGATGAACGCACTCGCGGCGTCGCTTTAAGCGTCTCGTCGCGCGACGCGCGCGTCCGCGGCGACGTCCTCTTCAACGGCCGCCGCGCTACGCGTCGGACGAACCGCGACATCGGGTTCGTGTCGCAAGACGACGTGTTGTTCCCGTCGCTCACCGTGCGCGAGACGGTGCGATACGCCGCGTCGCTGCGGCTGCCGAGTCGGGTGCGTTCCGTTCCTCGCTGCTTTCAATCGCTTTCAATCCCGACACACCGCGACGCCTTTCAACGCCGACGGACGCCCGTCGACTCCAATATAATATTTTCATTCCCGACGCGCCGCAGGCCTACCCCAAAAAAGAGAAGATCGCCGTCGCGGAGAAAGCGATGACCGAGTTGGGTCTGAGCCACTGCGCGGACACGATCATCGGCGGCGTGTTCGTGCGCGGGGTCTCGGGCGGCGAGCGAAAGCGCGCGTGCATCGCCGTCGAGCTCGTCGTCGACCCGAGCGTGTGCTTCATGGACGAGCCCACGAGCGGCTTGGGTGCGATGATTTGACAACACAGGCGTCACGTTTTTCACCCATCGCCCGGCGGTTTCAATAGACTACTGCATTTGATCGCGTACTGTACCATTTCAACTGACGACCGATGGAATGACCCTCAGACGCCACCGTCGCGCTGCGTCTCGCGGAGACGCTCAAGACGCTCGCGAAGGACCGCGCGAGGACGGTCGTACTCACGATCCACCAGCCGTCCTCGAGGGTAATGGCCGCGATGGACGCGGTGCTGTTGCTCTCGCGAGGCGCGCGCGCGTATTATGGATCCGTGAAAGGCATACATCCGTATTTCGCCGCGCTGGAGTTCCCGATGCCGTTCGGGATGAACCCCGCGGACTTCGTGCTCGACCTCGCGAACGGCGACGCGTCCGCGTGCGGCGGCGACGCCGAGTCCAAGACCCCGGACGAGGTCGCGTCGACGCTCGCGCGCGCGAGCGCGGACCGCATCGGGCGCGTGGACGACAACGGGTGGGAAGTCAAAGGTCCCGACGCGTCGACGATCGACACTTCCCTCGTTCCCCTCGACGGTTCATCACATCCCGACGCGCAGTCGCCGCCGCCGCCGCCGCTGTGGGCGTGCGCGTGGCACGAAGAAGTCCTCCTCCTCCTTCGGCGCTCGCTCGCGACGCGGCGCGGGCAGCTCTTCGACCGGCTGAAGATCGGCCAGGCCATCGTCGTCGCGCTCATCGTCGGCGCGTTGTGGTACGGCCGCGGCGACGACCCGGGCGTCGCCGCCGTCGCGGACGTCGCCGGGTTCCTATTCTTCATCATCCTCTTCAACGGATTCCTCTCCGTCTTCGGCGCGATATTCACGTTCCCGGACGAGCGCGCGGTCGTCGTCAAGGAACGCCTAGGCGGCGTGTTCAGAGTGTCCTCCTACTTCTTCGCGCGGACGCTCGCGGACGTCCCGTTGGACCTCTTCGTCCCGTGTCTGTTCCTGCCAATCGCGTACTGGCTCGCCGCGCTCAGAGCGACGCCGGTCGCGTTCGTCGCGCACGTCCTGACCGTGATGCTGTTGACCTTGGTCTCGTCGAGCATGGGGCTTCTCGTAGGCGCCGCGGTGAAGATGGTCAAGACGGCGCAGACGCTCGCGAGCGTGATCATGCTGTCCGCCGTGCTCACCGGCGGTTTCTACTTCGACAAGACGCCGTCGTGGCTCGGATGGACGAAGAAGGTTTCCTTCGTGAACCACGCGTACTCGATGCTTCTGAAGATCCAGTACCCGGACGGGCGCTTCGTCTGCGTCTCGGACGACGTCGCGGTCGACGCCGCCTTTCGATCGCTATCGAGCGGCGATTACTACGTGACCCTGGACGACGGCGCCGTCGTCGTCGCGAACGCCGAGGGAAGATGCTCGATCGCCGACGCCGGGCTTTTGACGTTCGTCGACCTGACAGAGGGCGACGTCAGCGTGCACGTGTGGGCGCTGTTCGCGATGCTGGTCGGGTTCAGAGCGCTGACGTACGTCGCGCTGCGTTGGATCTCGCTCAAGACGTGATGGACGGAAGGAGGGGGGGGGGCAGACGGGGGAAGACGGAACGAAAAGAGCGCGAAAAGAACGAGAACGCGTCGACGTTGCATTCGATCACTCCATCCTACGGACACGCCACGCCACGTCACGTCGTTCGTCGTTCGTCGTTCGTCAGTCGCTCGCTCGATTCGTCTTCGTATTCGTTCCCGCCGATCGACCAATCAGGGCCGTTCTATACAAGCGAATGTCGGGGTGGAGTTCATAGGCGTCAGTTGAACTTGAAAGGCGCCGAGGGCGGGGATTGAAAGCGAGGGGTGGGCGGAGAGACACGCCGGCAAAAGTCCTTAAGGATCGGCGTCCACCTCGCGAAAGGGGTCGTATGGGAACCAGTGTATAGAACGCACCTCACTCTTCACCGCCACGCGTTCCCGACCGATCGCAATCAAATCGAATCGCGTCGCCCCCCGCGCCCTCCTCCTCCGACGTACAGTACCCGTACTCGTATGGGCAATCAGTCACGATTTTGCGATCCTACCGCGCCGGCGCCGGAAGGTCGGGCGACCGCGGCCGCGCCTTCCACACCGTCCTCGCCCTGACCACCTCCGTCGGGGCTCCGTCGCCGCTCCCGCCCTTACTCTTCCTCAACAGCATGTGCGCCATGCTCACGCCCGCGTTCTCCTGCCCAAACTCCGTGCGCACGCGCTTCTCGTTCGCGCTCACCGCGTCCACGAGATCTCCGTACCCGCACTCCTCGCGGAACTCCAACACGAGCTCCGTGAGCTCGAACTCGTTCCACATGTAGTGCGGCACCGCCTCGAGGAGCCACTCCGTGTACACGACGTTGTTTACGTGCCCGTTCATGTCGAGATCGTTCCGTCGGACGCTCTGCGTCGTCGGCGCGATCGCGCCGGACATCTCGCGCACGTCCGGGAGCTTATCCGGGTCGTAGTCGTTGCCCATGACGGGCGTGTTCTTCAGCGCCTGAGGAAGGGTAATTGCCCATACGAGGCGACGTCGGGGTGGAGTTCAAAGGCGTCAGAAGTCGTCGGAGTTGAAAGGCGGAGTTGAAAGGCGGGTATTGAAAGCAAAGCAGCGAGAGTTGGAAGGACGGTAACGCCGGGAAAAGTCCGTCCTTAATTAAGAAACGGCGTTCACCGCGCGGACGGGGCCGCGCGGGAACCGGCGTAATACACGTGGACGCGCCTGCTCGCGAAACTGCGGGATGACTGTCGCGGGTATCCTCGCGAGCTTGCGCTTCGCGATGTTGAACGCGACCCACTGCGACGTCGCGCGTCCGACGCTCGCGCACTGCTCGTTCGGCTCCTCGTCCCCGGTGCAGTAGTACATGTCCCAGTCGCGCCGCGCGGCGATCTTCCCCTGAGAGTCGAACCATACGAGCGAACGTCGGGGTGGAGTTGAAAGGCGTCAGGTGGAGTTCAAAGGCGTCGAGGGCGGGGATTGAAAGCGAGGGGTGATCGGAGAAAGACGACGGGAAAAGTCCTTAAGGATCGGCGTTCACCACGCCGACGCGGTCGTATGGGGACCAGTGTGAGATTGAACGCGCCTGAGAGTCGAACCACGTTCTCACCTCGACCATGTCGCCCCACGCCGGGTACTCGTCCACGACGATGTGCAGGCGCGTGCACACCCACCCGAGGTTCTGCGCTTTCATATCCGCGGGCATCGCCTGCGAGCGACCCCAGATTCCCTGCGCGTGGTTGCACGCGCACTCCTGGAGCATGGAGGCGATCGTGCGCATCGTCGTCTTCTTGTTCGGGCCCACCTCGTCGAATCGCACCGGGAACGTCTCCGTGAAGGCGCGGCCGTCCTCGATGAGCGACCGCGAGTGCCACTCCGGGACCTCGAGGTCGGTGTCGACGGCGTGCTGCTTCGCCGAGCGCGCCGTGTCGGACTCGATCGCGCGAAGGCGCGTGCGCGATCGCGGACGGACCTTCGACGTCGCGCACGGTCCCGACGAGGCGCTCGCGCGCGCGGACGACGACGCCTTCATCATCACCGGCGATGAAGGCGTCGTCGGAGACGCGCCGCGCGATGAAGACGCGGCGGACGCGCGCGGCGCGCGGGCGCGCGAGGAGACGCGGATCGTCGCGGTCTGCGCCGTCGCGAGCGCGGGGACCGCCATGGTCGCGGGAGCGCGGGTTGGGAGGACGCGCGCGGGAGGGGTGTGGACGCGGTCGCGCGCGCGACGCGGGGGCGCATTCGGTCGTTCGAACCGTCGGTCAAAGGAGAGCCACATCCGTGCCATATGCCAGTTGTCGTTTTCGAGGCTGATATTTTGCGCGCGCGACTCGCGAGCGCGAATGCTCATACGCGCGTACGCGCGCGGCGTAGTACGTACTCGCCGGTCGGTCACCTGCTGAACCAAACAGAAACAGAACACTTCGAAAAAACAACAGCAGAAACTAATAAGACGGCACCTCGATCTCGCGCGACGCGACGCCGACGTATCGCGAGGATGCCGCCGCGGAAGAGGACAAAGACCGCGGCGGCCGAGCCGCGCGCTCTCGGCACTTCGATCTCCCTCGCGGACCTCGGGGATTCGCCGAGGCTCTTCCCCGCGTGCGACGTCGTGATGCGCTGGCCCGCGATCGAGCGATGGCGGGAGGACGGCGCGCGCGCGAACGCGAACGCGAGCGCGTCCTCCTCCCTGCGCGACGCCGCGGGGGACGTCGCCGTGGACGTGATGACGAGCGCCACGCGCGCGTTCGCGGGGAACCTGAGAGCGCAGGCGACGGCGCGGAGCACGATCGCGCGCCTGCTCGACGAAGCGCGCGCCAACGCCGCGCGCGACGACGAAGACGAAGACGAAGATCCTACAGACGAGGAGGGCGAGTCCAAATCGCGCCGCGCGTATCTCGCGCAGTGCCCGCTGTGGACGTCGCGCGGAGGGTACACCGAGCTCGGGACGCGCGTGATGTGCGACCCGCGCGAGGACGTCGCGAGGGGGAAGACGGAGACGGAGACGGAGACGGAGACGGAGACGGCGGCGCCGACGACGCCCGTCGCGGACGCGCCGACGCCGGACGCCGTGAACTTTTGGTTCAGGCGCGTTCTATTACCACACTGGTCCCCGTACGACCGCGTCGGCGTGGTGAACGCCGATCCTTAAGGACTTTTCTTCCCGGCGCATCTCTCCGCGCACCACACCTCGCTTTCAATCCCGACGCACCTCGACGCCTTTCAACTCCGTTTCTGACGCCTTTCAACTCCGCCCCGATATCGTCGCTTCGTACGGACCCTCGACCCTCAGCCCGTGTCGAACGTCGGGGGGCGTGCACTTCGACGACTACCACAACGTCCTGTGCGTCGTGACGGGACGCAAGCGCGTGCGTCTCTGGCCGCCGTCGCGCGCGGATCGCATGCGCGTCGCGCCGCTGGGGGGGGAAGAGTCGAATCACTCTGGATTAGTCGTCAGCGCGCTCGCGGGGAGAGAGAGAAGCGAAGTGCGCGGGTTATCAGGTGCGTTCTATACACTGGTTCCCATACGACCACGTTCGCGTGGTGAACGCTGTTTCTTAAGGACTTTTGCCGTCGTGTCTCTCCGCCCAGGGTCCCTCGCTTTCAATCCCCGCCCTCGACGCCTTTCAACTTCAACTGACGCCTTTCAACTCCACCCCGACATTCGCTCGTATAGAACGCCCCTCAGTCGCGGGCGAGCGAAAAGGCTTCTTAGAGTACGACGCGCGCCCGGGCGACGCGGTGTTCATCCCCGAGGGGTGGTGGCACCAGGTCGACAGCGAGATCGGCACGAGCGCGGTGAACTACTGGTGGCGGAGCGACTTCTCGAGGCGGTTGAACGACGACAACGCGGCGTACTTCGCGCGCAAGGCGCTTGAGAGCTTGGTCGCGGCGGAGAAGAAGCGGGCGATGCGCGAACGAATCGACGCGATGCGCGAGGAGTTGAAGGCGGACGATTCGCTCTTAGACTTGATGACGAGGGCGGACGTGCGCGCGAAGGCCGCGCTCTACATCTCGCTCTCCGACGCGCACGAGTCCGCGCTCCGGGAGGAGGAGGGAGGCGAGCCGGCGGAGGTGCGTTCCATACACTGGTCCCCATACGACCGCGTTGGCGTGGTGAACGCCGTTCCTTAAGGACTTTTCCCGAAGTGTCTCTCCGCCCAGGGTCCCTAGCTTTCAACGCCCGACCTCGACGCCTTTCATCTCCATCTGACGCCTTTCAACTCCACCCCGACGTCGCTTTGAAGGGAGGCGAGCCGGCGGATCCGTTCGTCGTGAGGAAACGTCTCTCGTGGCTTCTCGACGACTCGCGGGAAGCGCACTCTGAGTTCTGGGAGCGGATGCGCGAGATCCGTCCCGTCGACGCGGAGCTTCTGACGACGTGCTTCGACGCCGCGGACGCGGCGAGCGCGCCCGAGGACACCAGGGCGTTTTACGAGTGGTTCTACTCCGCTCTCGACGACGCCGAGAGAGGATCGTTCATGGAGCGTCTCATGCGTCAGAAGGAGAAACTCGCGGAGCGGTGCCTCGCGCGCGTCTCCGCGCGGTACTTGCACCGGGACATGCGAATCGTGAAGTCGGACGGCGAAGGTTTCGACGGCGACGGCGACGGCGATGGCGACGGCGACGGCGATGGCGACGGCGACGGCGACGGCGACGGCGACGGCGACGGCGACGGCGATGAACAAATCATGACTTATTTTCTCAGAGGCGTTGCCGCTGGCATGCAGCTGGCGCGAAGTTGAATTCTGAGTTTACAGACTAAAAAGTCTCGTGCCTGAATACGTCACATTTTCCCGGAAGGGCTGCGTAGTGGAGCGGCGCGGTAGCGGCGAGAGCGGCGAGATAGGACGGCGACGGTAGATAGCAGGAGGGGGGTAGTCATCCTGACTGAGAAAAAGATCCCCTGCCAAAAACCAAAACCAAAAACTGCGACCGACCAAATCTCGATCGCTTCGCGCGTCGGCGTCTCTCCTGACTCAGAAACGACGGTCTACACGCAGTCTCGACTCGAGAGCCAATAGTGGACCGGATAGACTCATCTCGATCCTCACTGTTTGCCACTGCCAGCTGGAACCGTGCCGTTCGCGTCGCGCGTCGCTCGCGAGATAAATTTCCCCGATCGATACGCGCGACGTCGACGCCGCGCGCGCGTCATACCCACACCGCGCTCACCGTCGCACGCACGGCGAGTTCAGCATGGCTTCCATCACCGCCCCCAGCTCCCTCAACATCCCCAAGGCGAAGCTCGGATGCAACGTCCGCGGGCTTTCCCGTAAGGCGACCGCCGCGCCCAAGGCGACGTCTCGCTCGGTCGTTCGCGCGTCCGGCGCCGTCGGCGAGGTCCCGGACATGGGCAAGCGCAACGTCATGAACCTCCTCCTCGTCGGCGCGATCGGTCTCCCGGCGACGTCGCTCGTCGGCGGCTTCGCGTACTTCTTCGTTCCCCCCGGGTGCGTCTCGACGCTCGTCCATCGAGCCGCGCGGAGGCCTAGGGTCTCCTCGCGGGATCGCGCGATTGGCTCGATGATCTCGCTCTCTCTCTCTCCACACAGCAGCGTGGGGGGGGATAGGAAGGAGGAACTCGATCGCTCGGTTCGACCCCCCCGCGTCGATCCATCGCGCGCTCGATCGCTCGCCTCGATCGCATCGCTGACGCGCGCCGTCCCCATCGCGTCCCCCCCCCCCTCCTCTATAAATCGCAGCGGCGGCGGCGGCGGCGGCGGCCAGCCCGCGAAGGACGCGCAGGGCAACGACGTCAAGAAGTCCGCGTGGCTCAAGACGCACCTCCCGGGCGACCGCACGCTCACGCAGGGTCTCAAGGTGCGCGCCGCGGCTCTCTCTCGCGCGCGCCCCGCCGCGATGACGGCCGCGCGTCGTCATCGGTCGTAGTCAGAGGGATCCGCGGCGGGCGCGCGCGCGATCGCGCGCGCGCGTCCACCGCGAGATCGCGGCGCCTCGCGCGGCCCGCCCTCGGTTCGGATAAGGAGATCGGTCGTTCAGCTCGGCGTGCACGTTTGTCGCTCGGATCGACGCGAGGAAAAAAAACTATCGTGATGATCAATTCATTCCTTCGTTCGCCATACCTCGACGCTGACCGTCCCTCTCACTCCCTCTCTCTCGATCAAACCAGGGCGACGCGACGTACATCATCGTCAAGGACGACGGCTCCATCGCGGACTTTGGCCTCAACGCGGTCTGCACGCACCTCGGCTGCGTCGTCCCGTGGAACAAGGCGGAGAACAAGTTCAAGTGCCCGTGCCACGGGTCGCAGTACAACGACGAGGGCAAGGTGATCCGCGGCCCCGCGCCGCTGTCCCTCGCGCTCGCGCACGCGGCGATCAACGACTCCGACACCGTGATCTTCTCCCCGTGGACGGAGACGGACTTCCGCACCGGCCTCCAGCCGTGGTGGAAGTAAGCTCGTTCGCGTTACTCATTTTGTCGCGGAGCGGGGGGTTCGTCGAGGGACTGGATCTTTTACGAGAGGACTCGAGACCGCCCGAGGAGGACGGCGAAGGAGCGATTGAACTTATGAATGATGTCGGGAGAGAAGAAGCGAAGACGCCGCGGGGCGAGCGCTCGCGTGCGGGAGAAATCTAGCTCCTCCGCGCGCGAGGCGCTGACGCGGCGTCTTAGAAGAGGGTGACTTGTGCAATCGAGTAACATTTACTCGTGATCGTCGCTGTCGCGTCTACTAGACTACCTATTCGCCGCCGCGCCTGCCTCTATCGTCTACAGTAGCGGCAGTCACGCCGCTTCGTCGTCGCTGTCGTCGCTCGCGTCGCTCGGGAGATCGCCCAGGACGTCCCACGCGCCGCGCAGCCCGCCGGACGCTCTCTTCTCCTCGCGCTCCGCGCCGACGTCGCCCCCCCCCGCCGCCTGATACCAGTTGTCGGGGTGGAGTTGAAAGGCGTCAGTTGGAGTTGAAAGGCGACGAGGGCGGGGATTGAAAGCGTGGGGTGGGCGGAGAGAGACGACGGCAAAAGTCCTTAAGGAACGGCGCTCACCACGCCAGCGGGGTCGTATGGAAACCAGTGTATAGAACGCGCCTTTCGCTTGGCGCCCGCGGCGGCGTACGCGAGCGACTCTCGCACCGCGCTCTTCACTTGGTCGCTCTCCGCCTCCACCCGCGCGGCGGTCTCGCCCTTCGTCTCGCGTCGCCGCCGCGCCTCCTCCGCGGTCTCGAGCGCCCTCGCGCGGCTCGACGCGATCGCCGCGTCGCCGGTTCCGAAGACGCCGCCGCCGACGTCGTCGACGACTCTCCCCGCCGCGCCGACGCGCAACGCGACGACGCCGTCGGCGTCGTCGCGGATCGACGCGGCGGCCGCCGCGCGGCGCAGCGCGTCGACGTCGCGCTCGCACCCGCGCCGAATCCTCCCGACCACAACGCGCTGAGCGCCGCGGCGATCCCACTCCGGCATCGGCGCGAAGAGGAGCGCGAAGGAGCCGTCGCGCGAATCCAGCGAGATCGTTCCCGCGCCCGCGGCGTGCGACAGCGGCGAGCCGCCGCCCGCGCGTCCGATGCGATGCGGCGACTCGGAGGAGGACGCGAGCGACGCCGCGAGCGCCGCGAGCGACGCGTCGTCGTCGCCGCGCGGGACGGAGACGTGCAGCGTGTCGATGCCGTCGCATCGCACCGACGCGTCGCCGCGCGTCGACGCGCGCGCGCACGCGTCCGCGAACGCGCGCGACGCGAGAGGCGCGAGGTCGTCGTAGAGCTCGATCACGAGCGTCGCGAAGAGCGCGCCGGCGTCGTCGCCGCCGTCGCCGTCGTCGGCGTCGTCGTCGTCGGCGCGATGAAAGTCGACGAACGCGGACGCGCGGCGCTCGCGCGCGTCGCGTCCCGTCGTCGCGCCGGGATCGGGCTTCGCGGGCTTGAGCCAGCCGTCCGCGTCCACCTCGAACCCGGTCGACGGGAGCTGCTCGTTCCAGTTCACGCCGTGGTCGTCCGCGACCCGTTTCCCGCCGCGGCTGCTGATGCGGACGTTGTCGAACTTCGTCATCGGCTCGCGAGCGCGCGTCGCGCACTGACGCGCTCGACGATCGAACGACGACGACGACGCACTACAGAATTCGAACGCAATCGCGTCGAACTTAAGTTCTCGGGGCGCGCGCGGGCGGGTTCGTCGGCAGATCTCGTCCGCGCGCTCGGAGGCCCATCTCCCCTCAAGCTGGATACTCCCGCTGCCCCGCGCGACGCGCCGTCGCCGCCGCCCGAAGCCGACGCCGACGCCGCGGCGAGGATGTTCGTCCCGCACCCCGGCGCCCTCCACGCGGAGCGCGCGGCGCAGCAGAGTCGCGGCTACGTCCTCGGGCTGATTCTCCTCATCATGTTCCTCTCGTCGCAAGACTTCGCGCCGTCGCGGCATCGAAGGGTGCAGCACGCCGCGGCCGCGCACGAGGGCGCGAGCAAGCACCGCGAGGACGTCAAAGAGAAGGTGCGGCGCGGGTCGCCGGCGGCGCGCGAGGAGGACGTCACGTCGTCCGTCCGTCGCGGATCGATCGACCGACCGGGCCGGAGTCGAACGACCCGATCATCCTTCCCGAGTCGTCGTCGTCCTCGTCCTCGTCCGTCAACCCTACAAGCGCGACACGTCCCCGACCCCTACCCTTACCCTAACCCTAAACCCCTAACCCTACCCCCAACCCTAACCCTACCCCGCGCAGCTCATCGTGGACCTGTCTGAGTCGAACGAGCGGCTCGAGCTCGAGAACAGGAAGCTGAAGGTGGCGGCGATCGGGCTGACGCGGCAGCTCAGAGATCTCGACGCGACGATCGCGCCGGAGTTTAACGTGACCGGGTTGGGCGTGCCGAATCGCGCGGAGAAGGACGCGGCGGCGAAGCGCGCGGAGATGATGAAGGCGGGGGAGGACGACGCGTCGACGACGCGGCGCGACGGCGGCGACGGCGACGGCGGCGGCGACGGAGACGCGAGCGGCGACGGCGGCGACGGCGGCGACGGGAGGTCGAGGTCGAGGAAGGAAAGCCGCCGGCGCACGCTTCGCGGGGAGACGAGCGTCGACGCGCGACGCGCGACGCGATGACGCGTTTCATTTCATTCGATTCAGTCGCGAGGACGCTCGCCGCCCGACGAACCGTCTCGGCGCGAATGCCAACCGACGCGGACCGAACTGAACCGACCGACCGACGTCACCGCGTCGCCTCGAACAGCTTCTTGAGCTCTCTCTTGTTGACCTTCCCCATCGCGTTCCGCGGGATCTCCTCCACGACCACGAGCGCGCTCGGACACTTGTACGACGCGAGCGTCTTCTTTGTCCACGCTCGCAGGGACTCCGCCGTCACCTTCGCGTCGTCGCCGCCGTCGCCGCCGCCGCGCCCGCGCTCGGTCAGCGCCACGACCGCGCCGACCCTCTCGCCGTACGTCTCGTCCGCGACGCCGCACACCGCGCACTCGATGATCTCGTCGTGCGTCAGAAGGATGGACTCGACCTCGAGCGCGCTGACTTTGTATCCGCCCGTCTTGATAACGTCTAAACCTTTTCGGCCCAACACCTTATACGCCGAGTACACGACGTCCGACGGCACGTCGTACTCGCGCGTAATCTCGACGACGTCGCCCGTCTTGAAGTACCCCTCCTCGTCGAACGCGTCCGCCGTCTTCTCCGGCCGGCCCAGGTACTCGACGAAGACGCCCGGCGATTTCACGCGCAGTTCGCCGTATTCCCCTAGCGCGCCCGGCATGCCTCTCTGATGAGGGTGTTTGTCCACACGAGGCGACAGACGTCGGGGTGGCGTTGTGAGGCGGCGTCAGACGGAGTCGAAAGGCGTCGCGGCGTGTCTAGATTGATCAAAGAAAGCGAGGGGTAGTGGCCGGAGAGAAACGAACGCCGGGAGTGAAAAGTCCTCGAGGAACCGCGTGCACCGCGCCGACGACGCGGTCGTACGGCGGGGGACCGGCGTAAACGTAAACGCGCCTCCCGCGGCGGCGCCGGGTAGCCGTCGCTGTCCTCCGACTCCTCCGTCTCGTCCTCCTCAAACTCCGGCAGCGGCGCGAGCTTCACGACGACGCCCGGCAGCGCGTTACCGACGCACCCGATCAGGCGCTCAGTCGGTTCCAGCGGGTTCGACAGCGCCATCCCGATCTCGGTCATGCCGTATCGTTCTAGCAATCCTTTTCTCGCGTCGCCGACGAGGTCTTCCCACCGATACATCACGCTCGTCGGGCACGCGGCGGAGCCGCTGACGGCGAGCCGCAGCGCGGCCGCGGCGTCCCTGAACGCCCGATGCGCGGCCGTTTCTTTTTCTGTTTCCACGCCGGCGACTTCGTCCACGTGACGCAGCGCGAGCACGTACATCGTGGGGACGCCCATGAACACCGTGATCGGCGGCGGCGGCGACGCCGACGCCGACGCCGACGCCGACGCCGACGAGGCGAGCAACCGTCCCCAAAACCTCTCTGCGGCGAACCCTCGCTCGTCGAACTCCACGACCGCGCCCACGGCGTGCGCGCACATCCACGCGTTCACGACGCCGTGGATGTGATGCAGCGGCAGCGCGTGATAGATCCTATCGTCCGCGCTCCACGCCCACGCCTCCACGAGAGACTTTAGGGTCGTTCCATACAAGCGATTGTCGGGTTGGAGTTGAAAGGCGTCAGATGGGGTTGAAAGGCGTCGAGGGCGGGCGTTGAAAACGAGGGGTGGTTGGAGAGATGCGCCGGGAAGTGAAGTCCTTAAGGATCGGCGTTCACCACGCCAACGCGGTCGTATGGGGACCAGTGTATAGAACGCGCCTTTATCTGCGCCGACAGCGTGCCGTGCGTGTGCACCGCCGCCTGAGAGAGGAGAGAGAGGTGAGAGAGATGAGGTTCAGGGTTGGTTTAATAATACGTGGTTTAGGGTGTATAATAATATGTGTACAGAGTGTTGTTCGATGGACGCCGGCGCGCGGATCGAACGGATCGAATCGGCGGCGCGCGTCTCGGACGACGCGCCTTCGGCTGCCCCGTCGTGCCGCTCGTGAAGATGATCAACGCCGCGTCGTCGTCGCGACACGTGTCGTCAAACAGACACGCGTCTCCTTCCCATTGGTCACATCCGGCATCGTCCACCCTTCGCAGCGCGACGCGCGTCACCTCCGGACCGCCGTCCGCGACGACCGCGTCCATCGCGCCGTCGAACTCGTCCGCGTGGAACACCGTCGTCGCGCGCGACTCCTCGAGCGCGTGCCGGAGCTCCGGCACGGGGTGCGACACACCCAACGGCACGGCGACCCAGCCCGCGCGCCACGCCGCGAGCATCGCCGCGACGTACTCGGGCCCCGGGCGCGCGAGGACGCCGACGCGCCGGCCGAGGCGGCGGCATCTCGTGCCCCCGGACGGCGCGGGAGACGAGGCGTCGACGTCGGACGGCGACGACGACGACGACGACCGAACGAGCGCGTCGCTCGCGCGCAGCAGGTCCGCGTTCGTGAACTGTCGCCCGTCGGACGTCACGATCGCGACGGCGCCGGGGTTCGCGACCGCCGCGCGGACGACCTCCATCGACGTCGCTGAGCGGCGCGCGCGCGCGCGCGATGGCTCCGCGCCGTCCCCCGGTCATCATCTATCTCGACGAGTCCGTCTGTCGAGTGTCCGTCGAACATCATGCATCGCGCGGCGCGTGTCGGTCGTCGATCGTGGTATCGTCGATGAAAAGAGCCGTTTCCGCGATGAACGCCGTCGCTCCCAACGGCATTTGGCGCGCGTTTTCAAAGCTCCGATCTCGGTTTCGCGCGGTTCACACTGCTGCACAACTGCAGGCGCGCGGAGCACGCGCGGGGCCGCGCGCGATGCTCACGCAGCGGCACGCGAACGTTCAGACCCCCGCGGTGGCGGGGGGCAGGCTCCTGAAGGCGACCTCGCCGGCGCAGGCCGCGGCGCTGCAGATCGCGCTCGCCGCGGGCGTCGTCGTCGCGCGAACGAAGACGCGCGGCGGCGCGCGCGACGACGACGCCGCGGCGACGCGCGCGGGATCGCCGAACAAGCCTCCCGCGGACGCGCCGACGAAGGACAAGTCCTGCGACGGGTTCCGCGCGCGCGAGGACGAGAAGGAGAACATCGATCCGGTCACGGGCGCGCGCGCGCGCCTCGCCTCGGGAAGAGCCGCCGCGAGCGGAGGCGCGTCGCCGTCGCGCGTCGTCCCCGCGCTGTCGTCGTTTCGTTTGGATTCCGCGATTTGGTTTTTTTTTTTTCGCGCCTCGATTCAAACGCCGAGACTGACGCGCTCGGAGCCATCCCGCAGGCCCCGACATCGCGGCGACGCCTCGCGAACCCTCGGAGAGCGGGGCGAGGAACGCCGGCGAGCGACCCGCGGCGTCGCCGCGCGTCCCTCTCGCGGACATCACGCGCAAGTTTGTTCCGATGGTGCGCGTGTCGTCGATTTGCTTTCGCGCCTGTTTTTTGGTTTTCGAAATACTGTTCCCGACGATGCGAACGTCGCGCGCGCGGCTCGCGGATCGCGCCGCCGCCGCGCCTTCTCCGCGCGCATCGACTGACTCGACCGACCGACGCGCTTCATCAGAAACGTCTCGATCCCGGGAAGTTTAGCATCACCGTGGGGGGAAAGGTACGTCGACGCTCGTCTTCGCGCACATCGCGGGGGTGTCCCGCGCGTCGATCGATTTCGATCGCGCTCGCGCCACTTTTTCGAAAGCTCGTTTTGAAGTAACCGACAGATGCGGTCGATCGAACGCCGCCGCCGCCGCCGCCGCGCGTTCGCTCCTCCTCGATTCAGACTCACGTCTTCGTCTCTCCGTCGTCGTCGCGTTCCCTCAGGGCGGCGCTCAGGTGATCGAGAGGGTCGACGCGCCTCGCGTCGCGGACGCCGCCGGCGTCGAAGGTGCGCGTCGCGCGATCGCTCGTCCCGGTCGGCTCTCGACGGATTTCCGAAATAAATCGATTCTTTTCCCGCCGCGCTCGGCCGGTCGCTGACCTTCGTCCTTCTTTCTTCGCGCGCGAACAGGGGGTGAGGGCGTCGCGGTCGGCGAGAAGCGCTCCGTGGCGATGACGAGAGCGATGGAAGCCGCCGGGCGGAAGATGCGGTTCCGGCTCAGGTGACGAGACGAACGGCGGGTCGATCGAGGCGGAGAGTGGGTGGAAGAGAGTAGCGGCGACTTTCGAAGGACGGGATGGGGTGGGTGGGGGAACGACGGGACAGAGAATTGATCGCGCGCGCGCGCGCGGCGCTAGCATCGCGAACGGCACGACGTCCGTTCACGCGCGTCGGGGTAACACGCGCGAGGGTAGAGGCGGGAGCAACGCGTAAGCGTCATCGAATATTGAATCAAATGAATTACAGGGTAACGTCTTTCGAATCGACACCAGTCATCATCGGTGAACTCGATCGTCGATCTCAACCGACGCGCGCGCTCGAGCCGCGTCGTTTGAAAGCAAAAAAATCGCCGTTTGAAACCTCGACGCGCCGCGGTCACGCCGATCGAGTCGCGCGGCTGACCGAGAGCCGTTCGAAGGGCGGTCGCGCCTTCGCGCGGCTTCTCTTCACACGCGTCCGCGTCCGCGACACGATGCCGACGCCTCCGAACAAGGAGAACGGCGGCGCGGCCGCGAACGCGACGTCGACGGCAGCCTCGGGCGGCGCTCGCGCCGCGGCGAAAGCGACGACGATGCCGCGCTCGCTCGCGTCGATGCGTCAAGATCCGTTCGCGAACGTGTTCAAGCTCTGCGGGCTCGATCAGATGCGCGACGTGACGACCGAGGGCGACGTCGCGACGATCGTGGACCGGTGCGCGCGTTGGTTTAGGGTTTAGGGTTTAGCGCGTCGCGGCTCGGCTCGGCTCGGCTCGGCTCGCGAGGCGGCGGCGGCGGCGGCGGCGGCGGCGCGCGGGCGAGGGCGCGCGCGCTCGCCGCGCGCGGATGTCATTTTCGTTCGCCGTCGTTCGGATGTCCACCCACGCTCCACCGCGTCTCGTCTGTCGCGTCTTCTCATCTCGTCCGTCTCCCCCCCCCCCGCGCGCCGCAGGTCTCTCGGCCGGAAGGTCTTGAACGTGAACGGCAACGTCCCCGCGGCGAACTACTTCCGCCTCCCGAAGATCGGGAAGCCCCCGCTCGGGCTCAGAGGGCGCTTCGCCTACGTCCAAGCGCGTCTGGTGAGCGCGACGCATATCTCCGTTCGTTTAAAGTTTTTTTCGTTCGTCTTTCCCTGCCTCCTCGCCCGAATCGAACGAATCGAATCGAATCGAATCGTCGCGGGGTTCGAACCGCCGTTCGACTGACCGACCGCCGTTCACCGCAGGACCCGGAGCGCTTCTACGCGATCCACCTCGATATTCTCTGCGTCGGTAGCGGCGACGGACCGGGTAAACACGACACCGGATTCCGCGCGGGCGCCAAGACTGTTCGCCTCTCGCTGTCCAACCTCTACAAGAAGAAGGGCGATAACAAACCGTACGACGCGTTAGGCGGCACCGCCGTGAACCTGACGCACGAGCCGGCGACGCGCGGGTGGGTCATCCTGTGCTTCGACGTCCCGCAGCTCCTGCGCGCGGCGACGACGAAAGCCGCCAAGGCGGCGGCGAAGCGCGACGGCGGCGCCGGGAAAAAAAGCTTCCCGGCGCCGGCGTTCGACGCGATCAAGTCGATTCAAATCGGCGGCGCGATCGCCGCGCGGAACATCTTCACGAGCGACTTTCTGTACACCGCGGAGGACCTCCCAACGGAGATGCACCTGTCGTCGAAACCGGACGTGGCGCACGAGTTCGTGTGGGTCGGAGACGTCGCGCCGAAGGGCGACTACGCGCCGCACGCCGCAAAGCGCGATGGCGGCGGCGGCGGCGCGGCGGCCGCGTACGAAGACCCCGAGGACGCCGCGCTCGGGGCGATGCGGAGAGAGGGCGTGCCGTTCGCCGGCGGCGTGGACGACATGATCGACGCGAAGATGACGGAGACGGACGCGAAGCCGTTGCCGCCGCCGCCGCCGCCCGAGCCCCCGGTTGAACCCGCGCCGCCGCCGGTCGGCGGACCGGGCGCGCCGACGTCGACGTCGACGTCGACGCGGGTTGGTCCCCCGCCCGCGGCGGCGGGGAAGCCGCGAGGCCTCGCGAACGCCCCCGGCGCGGTCGCGGACAGAGACGACGCGGGGTACTTTGGCGCGGGCGGCGCGGGGGGGCTATCCCTCCACGGACGCGCGCGCGAGTTCGCCGGCGCCGCCGGCGACGTCGACGCCGTCACCGGGATGCCGCCGCTGACGGCGAAGGGCGACGCGCCGGCGTCCCCGCCCGCGGGCGCGGTTCTGACGCCGGCGTTGAAACTGGAGCGCGTCATCGGGCTGAGCGGCGAGCACGCCGGCGCGGTGTGCTGGGCGCCCGAGGGCTCGAGCGTGGCGTATCCGTGCGGCGGCGTCGTCGTCGTGTCCGACGCGCTCACCGGGAAGCAGTCGCACTTGTTCGGGCACACCGAGGACGTGCACCTGCTGACGTTCTCCAAGGACGGGCGGTATCTCGCGACGGGTCAGCGAGGGCGGCACCCGACGGTTCGGTTGTGGGACTTTGAGACGATGAACTGCGTCGCGACGATGCAGGCGCACGCGTCGGGGTTGAGTTCGGTGGACGTCTCCCCCGACGGCCGCGCGCTCGTCGCCGCGGGCGTGGACACGCAGGGGAGGCAGCTCATCGCGGTGTGGGACATCTCGAAGACGCCCCACGGCGGCGCCGCGCCGATGGTGTTGAGGCATCGCACGGACTACCACGTCAACTGCGTGCGGTTCTCGCCGTTCGAGGAGGATCATCTCGTGACGTGCGGGAAGAATTCGATTCGCGCGTACCGGCTGCGGAAAGGGCAGCTGCGCGGCTGCTCGGTGAGCCTCGGCGACTTGAAACTCTCGAAGATGATGTCCGGCGAGGCTGCCGCGGCGACGGACAAGACACAAAAGAAGAAACGCCCGGTCGACGAGCGTTTACTGAACGACTTCACGACGCTCGCGTTTGAAATCGGGTACGGCGTCACCGACCTCGACGCGAAGCGTCTGTACGTCGCGACCGCGACCGGAGCCGTCGTGCAGGTCAACTACGGCAAGCGGGAGCTCGAGTGCGTGTATCAACTCCACGACGGCGCGATCAACGCGCTCGCGATCAACGAAGGGTTCGCGGTGACCGCCTCGGACGATCGGTTCTTACGCGTCTGGCCGACGGACTTTTCCGATTTCTTCCTCGAGGCGGAACACGAGGCGCCGGTCACGTCCGCGTGCGTGTCCTCGGACGGCCTCCAGATCGTCGCGGCGACGTCCACGGGAAGCATGGGCACGTTAGACGTCCCGACGCACGCGTACCGTACTTTGTCTCGGTCGCACAACGCGTCCGTCACCGGCGTGGCGTGCGATCCGGTCAACGACGAGTGCGCGACGACGAGCGAGGACGGCACAGGTGCGTTCTATACAAATTTTCACCCATCGCTCGGTTTCAACATTTGATCGCGTCTCCTTTCAACTGACCGATGAACTATTTTGTATGGAATGGCCCACAGTGCGCGTTTGGGACGTCGTGACCGGCGAGCAGCTGTACGAGTTCGACGCCCCGGGGGAGTCCGCGCGGTGCGTGGCGTACCGCCCCGCGCGCGGTGGCGACTCCTCGGGTTCGAAAACGCTCGGCAATCGAGCGTTGGCGTGCGGATTCACCAACGGCCTCTCGCGCGTCTTCGACGTCGCCAACACGTCGCTCCTCGCGGAGCACCGCCAGCACAAGGGCGCGGTCGTGGACGTAACGTTCACCCCGGACGGCTCGCGGATGGTCACCGCGGGGAGCGAAGGGAACGTGTGCGTGTACGACGCGGAGGGGGGGTACCTTCCCGTGAAGTACCTCGCGACGGCGTTGCCGACGAGCCGAGTCAGCGTCGCGATTTCGCCGGACGGCGCGTCGCTCGCGACGATCGGCCCCGGCGCGTCGTCCGTCTTGATCTTCGACATGGACACGTTAACGCTTCGTCCGCCGGCGTTACTCCCGCCCGGGACGAACGCTCGCGCGATCGACCTCGCGTTCGCGCCGGACTCGAAGTCGTTGCTCGTCGCCGCGGACTCGCGCGCGGTGGCTCGGTACGACGTCTCCCCCGGCGCCGTGAACGCCGGCGACGGCGCGCCGATCGCGCTGATCAGAGACGCGCACGACGCCGAGTGCCGCGCGATCGCGGTCGACCCGGCGCAGCGTTTCGTCGTCACCGGCGGCGACGACGCGGTGCTCCGGGCGTGGCCGCTGCGCGCGATGCGCGATCCGCTTCTCCCCGCGACGCCGCCGTCGAGGACGCCGTCGCAGTCGTTCGTCGGCCATCGAGGACGCGTCAACGAGCTGTGCTTCGCGTCGGGGGGCACGCGGGTCGTGAGCGTCGGCGCCGGCGCCGAGGTGTTCGTGTGGGGGGTGGACGACGTCGCCGTCGCCGCGCTCGCGCTCGCGGCGCATCGCGACGACGACGACGCGGCGGCGGCAGCGGCGGCGGAGGAAGAGGAGGACGCGGCGGCGGCGTTTGAGCCGACGCGCACGCTTCCGACGACGCCCGCGCCGGCGACAGCGACCGCGACCGCGCCGGAGGCGCTCCCCGTCGCGGAGACGTCGCCCGTGAAGAAGGCGGCTGCGATCGCGGCGAAGCCGGCGGCTCCGAAACCCGCGCCCCCCGCGCTGCCGCCGCCGCCGCCGCCGGCGGCGAAGCCGAGCGCGAGCGCGAGCCCTCCGAAGATCGTCGAGCTTAACCCGAAGCACCCCACGGACACGCGACCCGTCCCGACGGACAGCATGGCCTACGCGGGGCAGAAGATCGACCCCCCGAAAGCGCCGCCGCCGCCTCCCGCGGCGCCCGCGGCTGCCGCGGCGCTCCGCAAAGAATCCGGCGGCGCCGCGGCGGCGGCGTCGAAAAAACAGTCGAACGTCCGACGCCTCGAACCCGCGTCGCTGCGCCCTTCTAAGGTCATCGGCCTCGCCGCGGGCGTCGCCGCCGCCGCGAAGGAGGAGTCCGAGAACGCCGCCGCGGTCGCGGGCGCGGCCGCCGCGCCGCAGTCGCTCTACCTCCCCGAGCTCGGCGCGGTCGTCTTCGCCGCCGGCGCCGACGTCGTCGTCGAACGCGTCGGCGGCGACCGTCAGCAGGCGTTGCTCAGGCGCGTTCTATCTCACACTGTCTGGTCCCCATACGACCCCGTTCGCGTCGTGCTCGCCGTTTCTTAAGGACTGACTCTAACACCCGGCGTTTCACTCCGCCCACCCCTCTGCTATTTCGATCCCCGCCTTCGACGCCTTTCGACTCCGCTTCTGACGCCTTTCAACTCCACCCCGACGTTCGCTCGTACGGACCCTCGACCCTTAACAGGCGGCATCCGCACGCGATCACCGCGCTCGCGCATCACCCCGGCGCGCGCCTCATCGCCTCCGCGTCCCCCGCGAGCGACAAGGACGTCTCCGTCTTCGACGCGTCCGCGCCCGGGGAGTGCGTCGTGTGCGTGTGGGACGCGATGACGGGGACGTGCGTTCACGAGTTGCGGCACGCCGACGCCGGCGGCGTCGTCGCGTCGCTGTCGTTTTCGCCCTCCGGAAGCCTCCTCCTCTCCACGGGCGCGGACCCGGACGGCGCGGTCAGGGTGTGGGACGTCGCCACCGGCGGGCTCGTCGCCGCGGCGACGTGCGACGCGCCGGTCGCCGCGAGCGCGTGGCTGCCGCGGGGCGCGAAGACGGCGTTCGTCACCGCCGGCGCCGACGGCGTGAAGTGCTGGCGAGTGAGCGTCGTCGAGGAGGACGCCGACGAATCAGACGCCGCCTCGTCGGACGGCGACGACGATTCGAGCGACGAAGCGTCGCGGAAAACGGCGCCGCCGAATACGAAGTACGTCGTCGCGGACCCGGTGCCGTTCCCGTTCGACGCCGCGTCCGACGCGGCGTCCGTCTCGGAGCTGACGTCGACGGGCGACCCCGTGTGCACGGCGTTGTGCGTCGCGGAAAACGGCGCGGTCTACACGGGGGACTCGCGCGGGAGGGTCTGGCGCGCGGCGCCCGTAGACGACTTGGACGCGTCGTCCGCGCCCGCGCTCGCGCTGTGCGCGAAAGCGCTGCCTGAGCTCGAGGCGGTGACCGCGCTCGCGTGCGTCGGCGCGACGGGCGCGAAGTTGTTCGTCGGGTCGAGCAAACGCGCGCGGGTGTGGGAGCACGCGATGCGTGGGAAGGGGTGGGAGGAAGTCGGCGAGCTCGAGCTGGACGGCGCGGTCGTCACTGCCGCGTTCTCGGGCGGCGCGGCGGAGTCGTCGGAATATGAACCGTCGCGCGACTGCGACGGGTCGGATTCCTCCTCGTCTCTCCCGGGAAAGCCGGTTGGCATCGTGACGACGTCGGCGGGGAGCGCGTGGCTCGTGGACGTCTCCACGGGCACCGCGCGCGCGCTCGCGCAGGCGCACCCCAGGGCGATCGCGTCCGTGTCCCTGAGCGCGATCGGCTCGCGCGTCGCGCTCGCGACCGTGGACGTCGACGGCGCCGCGCGCGTGTGGGACGCGGAGAGCAGCGCGAAGGTGATCGAAGTCTTCTCGGAGGAAAAGAACGAAAAGAAGCCGACGCGCGCGAGCGTCGTCGCGACGTCCCCAAACGGCGGGCACGTGTGCCTGGGGTGCGAGGACGGGTCCATCGGCGTCGTCCGCGTCGGTTCGGATTCCCGCCCGGGAGGATCGAGGCGAAGATCAGAAACGAGATCGTCGTCAGTCGCGGGCGCGGTGAAGAGGGTGCGCGCGCACGCGAGCGATTCCGGCGGCGTCGTGTGCGTCGCGTTCGTTCCCCCCGCGCTCGTCGCCCCGAAGGGCATCGACCTCACGCCGCTGCTGTCCGTCGCCAGAGACGGCACGATCGCGGTGACGCAGACGCACGTCGCGGAGGCGGACGCGGCGAGCTTCGTGCCGAGCTCGCTCGTCCGCGTCGTCGAGAACGACCGCGGCGGAGGTGAGACTGCTTCCCATACGACCCCGTTCGCGTGGTGCACGCCGTTCCTTAAGAAGGACTTTTCCCGTCGTCACTCTTCACCCCCCGCGCTTCCCTTTCAACCTTTGTTTGACCGGTAAGACGTTCGACTGACCGATCGCTTCACCCGCGCAGGACGCGAACCTCTCTCCGAGAACGAACGCGTGACGTGCGCGGCGGTCGAGAGAGACACGAACCCGGCGCTGATCGCGACCGCGAGCGACGAGCGCGGGCTGTGCGTCTACGCCGTGGACGTCGTGGAGCACGTCGCGAGGCGCAGGGCGTCGTATTTACCCACCTTTGAGCGCTTCGAGCCGCTCGCGGCGGGCACCGCGCGGGGCGCGACGCTCGCGAAAAAACCAAAACCGGGCGACGCCCTCTGCGCGTGGTCCGCCGCGTCCACGGGCGTGGCGTACTTCTGCGCGCCCGCGACCGCGGGGAAGATTGTCGCGTTCGACGCGGCGAGGAACGCGGTGACGCGGGTCGTGGACGCGATGGCGTCGAAAGACGCGCGCGGGCCGACGTGCCTCGGCGTCGCCGCCGCGCACGGGTTCGACGTCGTCGCGGTGGGCGGCGAGGACGGCGTGGAGTTCATCGAGGTGCCGACGTTGGGTGCCGAGGGTGCCGACTCGGGTGCCGAGTGCGCCTCGGCGCCCGCGAAGGGGCTGAGGAGGGGGGTGTTGAGGCTCGCCGAGGGCGCGAGCGCGCTGGAGTGGAGCGAGGACGGGAAGAAATTGTGGGTCGCGTCGGGGAACTGCGCGTACGAAATATCGAACCCCGCCGCGCACCTGCGATGATGGTCTGTGCGATATTACCGTACGTACAGTATACACTTCCGGAAGCACCGCACTTTGGTAATACGAAAGTACATACGAAGGTACGATACGACACGGTACACTACAGTACAGTACAGTACGTCGATCGCGTCTATCCCCCCCGCGGCCCGCGACTACCTACGCGCTCGTCTCGGCGTGTTTATTCCACCTCGTCGAGGTATCGCGCGCCGTGTCGCTGCCGCGCGCCGTGCGTCCCCCCCGAGGACCTGCGCTCGAGTCGTTGCGCCTCGTCCTGCGCCTTTCGCCGCTGCCACGCGGACTGGGGCTGACCCTGACCCTGACCCTGACTTTGACCCCCGCCTTGACCCCGGGACTCCATCTTTTGAGCCCACGCGGACTGAATCTTCACCGCGGCGTCGTCCTTCTTGTCCATCTGTTCCCGCAGCCGCGCGCGCCGCGCGCGGTCTTTCGTCGCCTCCGCTTCTTTCCGTCGCGCGGCGACGACGTGCGCGGGCGGCGTGTCCGGATCCATCGGGTCCTCGCTCTCCGCGAGGAACGCCATCATCTCCAGCTCGTCCGCGGTCATCCGCGGCGCGGTCGAGACCGGCGTTACCGGCGGCCCGCCGTACAGCGGCGGCGCGGACGGCGCGCGATCACTGCGCAGCGCGTCGTCCTCCATCGCATCGTGCCCCGACCCCACTGGCCCCCCTTCCCAGTGATCCGAGTAATCGTTCGGGTCGGGGGCCAGCGACGCCTGGAGTACCGCGGCCATCTCCATGACGACCTGGTCCGGGCGCTTATCGTCGGCGTTCCAGTCGCGTCGACGGCCGAGTTCGCGCTCGCGCATCTCGCGGCGGCGTTGGTTCGCGCGTTCGCGTTCCCACTGCGACTCCGCGTCGCGCGTCGCGGCGGCCACCTCCGCGTCGTCGAACCGCCGTCCCCCTCCGCCGCGGCGAGGGCTCAGGGTCGTTCCATACGAGCGAACGTCGGGGTGGAGTTGAAAGGCGTCAGAAGCGGAGTTGAAAGGCATCGAGAGCGGGGATTGAAAGCGAGGTGTGGGCGGAGAGAGCGCCGGGAAGTAACGTCCTTAAGGATCGGCGTTCACCACGCCGACGCGGTCGTATGGGGACCAGTGTATAGAACGCACCTCATTCGAAACGCGTGCATGCGAGAGTCGTCGTCGACTCTCAAGTCGCCCGGCGTCACGCTCTCCTTCCCCGTGCCGTGCAGGCCGTCCCTTCCCGCGAGCCTCAAGAGCTCTTTCGCGTTGCCCGCCGCGCGCACCTCCCGGTACATCCTCGCGCACGGCCCGGAGAACTCCTGGAGCTTGCTCCACAGCTCGAACGCGGGGGCGAGGTAGTGCGAGTACTGAGGGCCGTTGTCGGGGTGGAGTTGAAAGGCGTCAGGGGTGGAGTTGAAAGGCATCGAGGGCGGGTATTGAAACCGAGGGACCCTGGGCGGAGAGATGCGCCGGGCGAAGTCCTTAAGGAACGGCGTTTACCACGCGAACGGGGTCGTATGGAAACCAGTGCGAGGAGAACGCGCCTTGCGCATCATCCTCGCGAACTCCTTCACGGTGATGACCTCGTCTCCGTCCTCGTCCATCTCTCGCATGATCGTGTCGATGCCTTTCGCGACGCCGCCGACGTTCCCGAAATTCGCGAGCCCGCGCCCGCGGCGGTCGCTCGTGATGACCTTCGCGGTGCCCGCGCGCGCGTACGACGCTGAGGGTCGAGGGTCCATCGTTCAAAGCGACGTCGGGGTGGAGTTCACGGGCGTCAGAAGCGGATTTGAAAGGCGTCGAGGTCGCGTCTTGAAAGCGAGAGAGGGGTTGGCGGAGAGAGACGAACGCCGGGAGAGAAAGTCCTTAAGGAATGAAGTTCACAACGCCAACGCGGTCGTATGGGGACCAGTGTGATGAGAATGAACGCACCCGAGAGCGCCTCGACGAACTCGTCCTTCGTCATCGCTCCCGAGTCGTCCGTGTCGAACAGCCGCCACGCGAAGTACACGTGCTCGCTCTGCTTCTTGTTCACGCTGAACTGCGCGAGGCAGACGACGAACTCGTACAGCGACATGTGGCCGTCGCCGCTGACGTCGAAGAGCGCCACGAGCCGCGGAAGGAAGACGTTCGAGCGCTCGATGTCGAAAAATTGCGCGAACTCTCGCGCGTCGACGCTGAGGGTCGTTCCATACAAAGCGATGTCGGGGTGGAGTTCATAGGCGTCAGTTGGAGTTGAAAGGCGTCGAGGGCGGGTATTGAAAGCGAGGGATGGGCGGAGAGAGACGCCGGGCAAAGTCCTTAAGGATCGGCGTTCACCACGCCGACGGGGTCGTATGGGGACCAGTGTATAGAACGCGCCTGAAATCCGCGTTCTTGTCCGCGCGCCTGAAGAGCTGAACGACGTCGCGCGCGGTCTTGCGCGAGCATCCGAGGCCCTGGAAGACGACGACGACGAGAAGAGAAGAGAAGAGAAGAGAAGACGCGGGGAGGGCGACGGGACGGTCGGCGGGAGGGCGCACGGGGGAAGAAGAGAAGACGTGAGATGGAGGGAGTCGGGGCGGGGGCCGCGGGGGGAGGAATGAAACGATGAAGCCGAAGCGTTTGCTGCGTTTCTCCGCGAGGACGACGCGCGGGGCCCGCGGGGTGAGGGAGGGACGGGACGCGCCGCGAGCTTCTCCGCGGCGGCGCGGCAGTCCTCGACGTACCGCGCGCTCTCCTCCGCTCGCTCCGTCGACGCGACGCACCCCATGGCGACGACGACGCGACGACGCGCTCGGCGAAGTGGCGCGAGACGTCGGAGAAGAGTGAAGTTTTCTCGATCGGACCAACGGGTGCTGCGGGTGCCGTTTTTCCCCCTCGCCTCGCGCCGACCATCGCATTTGCACCCCTCGCGCGGCGCTCCCACCCCTCGCCGCGCGGCGCGC
>Ga0181560_10001001_pt1 | contig 26383 bp, 19 predicted proteins | sample 011ome_20_FD_133751 | JGI IMG/M metagenome (GOLD analysis project Ga0181560, IMG submission 133751) | Coastal salt marsh microbial communities from the Groves Creek Marsh, Skidaway Island, Georgia - 011509CT metaG (megahit assembly) | ecosystem: Environmental > Aquatic > Marine > Intertidal...
GCGCCCGAACCAGGGAAGTCCGTTGTATTTCAAAAAGATTTGCCTGTTGAAGATCTGGGTATGATTTATTTGTTCGCTGCACCGGCCGCTACTGTAGAGAACATTGCCCGCGGCGAAGTCTTGGGCGCCCATTTGGCAAACCGTGCTTTCAATCGTTTGCGTACCGAAGAGCAGCTTGGTTACGCAGCAGGCGGGCTGGCCACGCTGGTAGGAGAGCATCCGTTTCTCGGGTTTTATATTCAAACTCCGGTTAAGGAACCGGTTGCTATGCTTGAGCGCTTTGAGGCCTTTCGGCATGAGTACCAAGCAAATTTAGCGGAGCTAACAGCCGAGGATTTTGAAAGAATAAAGGCTGGTGTTCTTACCAACCTAACCGAGCCACCGAAAAACCTGGCGGAAGAAGCGCGGCCATTCATCGCTGATTGGATCAAGGAGCGTTACGACTTTGATTCGCGTGCCAAACTTATTGCGGCAGTAGAAGCAGTCACGATTGAAGATATTCGTCGTTATTATGACGCAACGGTTATGGCTGAAGAGCCATCTAAGGTCCTTGTTCAATTGCGGGGACGCGCCTTCGCCGACCAGCCCTTCGCTGAAATTGAGGGTGCAACGGTAGTCGCCGACGTAGCTAGCTTTCACAAAGTGATGGCCAAACAACCGTAGCTGCCCTTACCGCTCGCTGCCTATGGTGGCGGGCCTTGCGCTCGATCATTGTGCTCTCTATAACCCTCAATCCTCGTAATTGAGGGTTTTTTTACCGCTTTTTATAAATTCTAAAATAGAACTATATAGAGATTTCCTCCTTTCTTAGATATTTTAACTCTTGGAAAAGTATTCAATTAGAATTCTAAAATAGAACTTGGCAGAAAAATACTCTGCCAAGGCGGCGGTTGCCTGGGGAGGCTGGAAATGATTGAGCAAGATCTTGACCCAATCGAACTTCAAGAGTGGCGCGATGCACTCGATTCGGTTGTCAAGCATGGTGGCTATGCTACTGCCGGCAAATTACTGCAGTCGGTATCGGAACACGCCGAACAGTCGGGTGTTCCCCTGCCTCGCGCTATCACGACACCCTTCAAAAATACTATCGCCCCTGAAAATGAGCGCCCCATGCCGGGTGATCTGTTCATGGAGCGTCGCATCCGATCGCTCATTCGTTGGAACGCTATGGCTATGGTAATGCGTGCCAATGACAATGAAGACGGTCTCGGTGGGCATATATCCAGTTTTTCATCCAGTGCCACGCTCTACGACGTGGGCATGAACCACTTTTTCCGAGGTACGGGCAATGGGCATCCCGGGGATTTGGTCTTCTACCAGGGCCACAGTGCCCCAGGAATGTATGCGCGCTCCTATTTAGAAGGTCACATTACCGAGAGTCAGCTCGAGAATTTCCGACGGGAGGTCGATGGCAATGGGCTGTCGTCGTATCCGCATCCGTGGTTAATGCCGGACTATTGGCAGTTCCCCACGGTATCGATGGGTTTGGGGCCATTACAGGCGATTTATCAGGCCCATGTAATGAAGTATCAGCAAAAGCGCGGGTTGGTTGACCACCGCGATCGCAAGATTTGGTGTTTTATGGGTGACGGTGAATGCGATGAGCCGGAGTCGCTAGGTGCCATTGGCCTAGCAGGGCGCGAAAAGCTGGGCAACCTGCACTTTGTCATTAACTGTAACTTGCAGCGTTTAGACGGCCCCGTACGCGGCAATGGCAAAATCATTCAAGAGCTAGAGGGGGTCTTTCGCGGCGCCGGTTGGAATGTCATCAAAGTAATTTGGGGGCGCAAATGGGATCCGCTCTTTGAGCGCGATAAAACCGGCAAGCTGCAGCAGATCATGAACGAGGTATGTGACGGTGAGTTGCAGAATTGCAAATTCAATGGTGGTGCGTACACCCGCGAACACTTTTTTGGTAAGACACCCGAAACATTAGAGCTGGTTAAGAACCTAAGTGATGAGGACATTATGTACCTCAATCGTGGTGGCCATGACCCTTACAAGGTGTACGCTGCTTACGCTGCCGCCTGTGAGGAGACCGAGCGACCTACGGCTATTTTGGCCATGACTGTAAAGGGCTACGGCACCAGTGAAGCAGGGGAGGCGGCCAATGAGACGCACTCTCTTAAAAAGTTAGATCTCAAGAGCCTCAAAGCTTTCCGCGATCGGTTTGGTGTGCCCATCAGTGACAAAGACCTGAAGGATGTGCCGTTCTATCGTCCACCCGAAGACAGCCCCGAAATGAACTACATGCGCGAGCGTCGGGCTGAGTTGGGCGGTCATGTGCCAGCGCGTCGCGCTAAAGCTTACTCGTTGCCTGCGCCGGCTCGTACTGCCTATGCTAGCCAACTGAAATCGAGCGGCAAACGCGAAATCTCTACCACCATGGCATTTGTGCGAGTGTTGTCAACACTGGTTAAAGACAAGGAGATAGGCCAGCGGGTTGTCCCTATTGTGCCCGACGAGGCGCGCACCTTTGGTATGGAGGGTATGTTCCGCCAGCTGGGTATTTACTCCTCGGTAGGCCAGAAATACACCCCCCACGATGCGGGTCAAATTCTTTACTACAAAGAGGCCGAGACAGGCCAAATATTAGAAGAGGGTATCAACGAGGCGGGTGCGTTCTCGGCGTGGTTGGCTGCAGCTACGTCCTACAGCGTATCCGACTACCCCATGATTCCGTTTTACATTTACTACTCCATGTTTGGGTTCCAACGCATCGGTGACCTGGCATGGGCGGCTGGTGACTCTCAGGCGCGCGGTTTCTTGATTGGTGCCACTGCGGGGCGTAGTACGCTCAATGGTGAAGGCTTGCAGCATCAAGACGGCCATAGTCACTTAATGGCAGCAACCATTCCCAACTGCATTAGCTACGACCCAACGTACTCCTATGAGCTTGCCATCATTATTCAGGATGGTATGAAGCGCATGTTTGAAGAGGGCGAAAATTGCTTCTACTACATCACCACTATGAACGAAAACTACCATCACCCCGACATGCCTGAGGGTGTTGAAGAGGGCATTATTCGCGGTATGTATCGTTACAAGTCATCGAGTACCAAGCACAAGAAGCGTGTGCAGTTGATGGGTGCTGGTGCAATCTTGCGCGAGGTTGAAGCCGCTGCCGAAATACTTGAGTCCCAATACGATGTGGCCGCCGATATTTGGAGCATGACCAGTATTAACGAGCTTGCCCGCGATGGTAAAGATGCCGCGCGATGGAACATGCTTAACCCCACCGAGACACCGCGAGTGCCTTATGTCACTGCGCAGTTGAGTCAGTCTAAAGGCCCCTTCATTGCAGCTACCGACTACATGAAGGCACATACCGACCAGATACGTGAGTTTGTGCCGGGTCGCTTTACTGTGCTCGGCACCGACGGCTTTGGTCGCAGTGACACGCGTGCAAAGTTGCGTGAATTCTTTGAGGTGAATCGCAATTACGTGGTGCTAGCCGCCCTCAAGTCCTTGGCCGATGACGGTGAGCTCGCGTTGTCTGTTGTGGCTGATGCAATGGACAAACTGGGTATAAGTGGCGACAAGCCCAACCCTCGTTTGGTTTAACCCCGATAAAGGAGACGCGTCATGACGAATAAGACGATTACAGTACCCGATATCGGTGGGGCCGAAGGTGCCGAAGTTGTAGAGGTATTGGTGGCTGTGGGTGATCACATAGAGCTTGAGCAAAGTTTGATCGTGCTCGAGTCAGACAAGGCCTCAATGGAAATTCCGGCTTCTGAAGCCGGGGAGGTGGTAGAGGTACGAGTAGCAGTGGGTGATCAGCTGTCTGAAGGCGATGCTGTCGTGGTGGTAAAAACCGCGGTCGCATTGGTGGACACGGAGACACCCTCAGCATCGCCACCGTCTACTGAGCCGCTCACCGAGCAGCCTGCGGACGCAACTGTGTTGGCCGCAGCTACGCCACCGCCAAGCGCTAGCACTGTGACATCAGCCGAGCCCACGGTAACACGCGTTGCTGTGCCCGACATTGGCACTGACGGTGACGTGGATCTGGTTGAGATTGCGGTCCAAGTTGGTCAGATGGTCGAAGAAGGCGAGTCGCTGGTTGTCCTAGAGTCGGACAAGGCATCTATGGAGGTACCTTCACCCGCAGCCGGCAAAGTGCTGCGGTTGTTGGTCGAGTCGGGTATTTCGGTGCGCGAGGGCGTGGAATTACTGGAGCTGGAAGTCGCGGGTAACGCGGCAGCGTCCGTGACACCGCCTATGGCGGCTACCGAGTCCACACCCACGGTGCCAAGTTCGACTGGCACCGCCTCAGCTACCACCGAAGAAAAAGCGTCGGCGCCGTCAACACCGGCTTCGTCTGCGTCTGCAGCCGATGGTGCCAAACCAGCAGCGCCTGAAGCGTCAGCAGATGAGTCGAGTAACGCCTACGCAGGGCCTGCTGTGCGCAAATTGGCCCGTGAGTTTGGGATACCGCTGGCGCAAGTTGGCGGTAGTGGCCCGCGCGGGCGTATTGTAAAAGAAGACCTTCACGCGTTTGTCAAACAGGCTTTGAGTCAAGGACAAGCCGTCTCTGGGGCAATGACAGGCACCGGTATTCCCGCTATTCCAGAGATTGATTTCTCCAAGTTTGGTGCCGTAGACCCTCAACCTCGCTCTCGGCTGGATAAGTTGACGGCCGATAACATGGTCCGTGCGTGGCTCAACGTGCCGCACGTTACCCAGTTTGATGATGCCGATATCACCGATCTCGAGTCGTTTCGGGCGTCGCTGAAAGCAGAGGCGGAGCGTCGGGGTACCAAGATCACGCCTATGCCATTTCTGCTGAAGGCCTGCGCGGTGGCACTCAATGCCAATCCCAAGCTTAAGTCTTCGCTGGCCGATGGCGGCGAGACGCTTGTTTATAAGCATTACTGCCACATTGGTATGGCGGTGGACACACCTAACGGTTTGGTTGTTCCAGTAATACGCGATGTTGATAAAAAATCTATCTGGGAGCTTTCTGCCGAGGTGATTGAGCTTGCCGGGCTTGCCCGTGATAAGAAGCTCAAACCCGATCAGATGCAGGGCGGGGTATTCTCTATAAGCAGTCTAGGCGGCATTGGAGGCCGAGGCTTTACGCCTATTGTGAATGCGCCTGAGGTAGCTATTCTCGGTGTGTCCAAGAGCAGCACACAGCCAATATGGGATGGCAGTCAGTTTGTGCCGCGTTCTATGCTGCCGCTGTCATTGTCGTATGACCATCGCGTGATTAACGGCGGTGACGCTGGGCGATTCCTCACTGAACTTGTGGGGTTGCTGTCGGATATACGGCGCATGATGATGTAAAAAAAGAGCCCCGCGGGGCTCTTTTTTAGCTAATGCGAGCGCATTGGCATCGCTAAGCGCACCGATCGCCGATGGGTTTAAGGGTGAATTGCCGCTGCTTTAACCTGTGTTCCTCATGCCAGCTGCCACGCCCGCAATGGTCACCATGAGCGCCTGTTCGACAGCGGGATCGTGCGCGTCTCTCACTCGCCGTAACAACTCTGCCTGCAATAAGTTCAGCGGTGCCGTGTAGACATTACGCAGCCCAATCGATTCCAATGCCCAGTCATCGTGACTTAGGAGGCGCTCGGAGTCTAAGAGCAGCAGCACTGCTTTTTGGTCTGCACGTAATTGCGCACGCAGACCATTGCCAATGGGCTTTAACTCGGTAGCAACCAGCATGCGATCATAAAGTGCTGCAATATCGAGATCTGCTTTCGCAAAAACCATTTCCAACATAGATAAGCGCGACCGAAAAAATGGCCATGTGACTGCCATGGTTTTCAGCAGCTCTTCGTAACCATCATCAATGGCCTTTTGCAGGGCAGCACCAGCACCCAGCCAGGCGGGTAGCATCAGGCGATTCTGCGACCATGCAAAGATCCACGGTATAGCTCGCAAGCTTGCTATGCCGCCGTCAGAGCGTCTGCGGGCAGGGCGCGATCCTAGAGGCAGGCTTGCCAGTTCTTGCTCGGGTGTGGCCTGGCGAAAGTAGGGTACAAAATTGGGCTCTTCACGAATCCAGTTTCGATAGTGTGTGCAGGCATCGCTCGCCAAGCGATCCATTAACCCGCGCCAAGCACCATCCGGTGCGGGTGGCGGCAATAAATTTGCTTGCAGGATGGCAGAGGCATACTGACCAAAGGTATTCATGGCCAGAGGCGTAAGGCCTAGCTTCGTGCGAATCATCTCGCCTTGCTCTGTAACGCGCAGGCCATATTCCAATGACCCCGGTGGTTGCGACAGCAGTGCTTGGTGGGCAGGTGCGCCACCGCGGCCAATGGTGCCGCCACGACCGTGAAACAGTAGCAAGTGCACTCCGTGCGCATGACACACTTGTAGCAACGCCTCTTGGGCCCGGTACTGGGCCCAGCCAGCCGTCAGCATGCCCGCATCTTTAGCGCTGTCTGAATAGCCAATCATAATGACCAAGTGGTCAGCGACGCGGCGCCTATAATCATCACAGGCCAGCAGCGTCGTCATAATGCTGGGCGCGTTGTCTAAATCGTCGAGGGTCTCAAAGAGTGGTGCTACTGGAATATCGAGTGAACAGCCGGTAGTTTTAAGCAACAGTTGTACGGCGAGTACATCAGAAGCCGAGCGCGCCATAGAAATAACGTAGCACCCCAAGGCATCTAGGGGTGTTTGTGCAATAACGTCAAAGGTATCCAGCACCTCCTTGACATCGGCACTGGGTGTCCAGTGGGCAGGAATAAGCGGTCTAGGCGAGTTCAGTTCGGTGCGCAGCCATCTCAGCCGCTGTGTTTCATCCCATTGCGCGTAGTCGCCCAATGCCAGCGCCTGAGTGAGCTCAGATAACACCTGAGTGTGGCGTCCGCTCTCTTGGCGAATGTCGAGCTTAATAAGGTGAGGCCCAAAACTCCGCACGCGCAACAGGGTATTGCGCAGTGCACCGCTGGCAATAACCGATAGCCCCACGGCTTGCAGCGAGGCATGACAGGCTTCAAGTGGGGCCAATAAATCGTCACGCACTAAGGGTGGGGGCGGGACTGCGCCGGCCAAGGCGGCTTCGATGGCTTGGCGTTGGGCTTTTAGCGTTTCGCGCAGGGGCTTGAGTGTGGCTCGATAGGGCTCGCGGGCGTGATCACAGCGCTGCAACAAAGCCGGCGATGCGGTATTCACCGACAGCTCCTCATGGAGCATCGCGATGTCGCGATGCAGTAAGTCGCAGGCCTGCCACTGCGCCAACAGCAGAACGCGTTGGGTAATCTTAGCGGTCACGTTAGGGTTGCCATCCCTGTCGCCACCTATCCAGCTCGATATCTGCAGAGGTTTCCAATCGTCGGGCGGGTTGGGTAAGTCATTGGCAGCACAGAGTGATTCCATTTGCGCTATGAAGTTAGGAATGGCATCCCACAGTGAATTTTCAATTACCGCAAAACCCCAGCGAGCCTCATCCTCTGGGCTGGGCCGTTCACTGCGAAACTCGTGCGTGTGCCAAATTTGAGCAACAAGTTCAGCAATGCGTTGGTGAATTGTATCCACGGCCTCAGGGTGGTTATTGGCAGACTCGAGCGCCTCTAGACACTGGTTCAGCTCACCGTGTTTGTGAATGAGGGTGCGGCGTGTGATTTCGGTGGGGTGTGCCGTGAGCACAAGGTCGATGTGCATATTGGCAATGGCGTCGGCGATGGTCGTTGCCGAATGAGATTGTTGAAGTAAGTGCAGTGTATTGTTTAGCACCGATGACGCAGAAAACTGCGCTTGTGTGTAGCGGGCAATCGTGTGGTGTTGGTCAGCAATATTCGCTAAATTTAAAAATTGCGCAAAAGCCCTTGCGATGGCTAGCACGGTATCATCGTTGAGGGTTTTAAGTAGGCTATAGAGTGCGTCAAGACTGTCTTCTGCGCGGGCACTTTTGGAGCACTGGCGAATCTGCTCTACGGTCTCAAACAGTGCCTCGCCTTCGGCGGCTTGGATGGTCTCCCCAAGAATAGCGCCCAAAAGCCGAACGTTACTGCGTAATGCCGATGTGTCCATAAGCCTATTTCCTGTTTCAAATTGTGGTGAGCAGCGCGCGGGGCGTTAGTCGTTGTCTTCAGGCAAGCGTGTTGCTCTGAGGCTTTCCTTAATGCGTGCAAGTTGTGGCAAAAAACCCTCGCCCCGCTGCAGCGTCACGCCGGTTGCAAGCACATCAAGAATGGCCAGCTGCACAATGCGCGATGTCATGGGCAGGTACTCGTCGGTGTTTTCTTGAATATCAAGTGCAATAACGCAGTGGCTTAGCTTTGCCAATGGCGAACCATCCCGCGTAAGTGATACCACGGTAGCGTCGGTTTTTCGGGCAAGTTCAGCTGCTTCGACAATATCTTTAGTTCTACCCGTGTGCGAAATACAGAAAAATAAATCGCCTACGTTAGCACCTGCGGCCAGCATACGAAGCATCAGGGGGTCGGTGTGACTGGACGCCGGGACGTTAAAGCGAAAGAACTTGTGCTCTGCATCTTTGGCAACAGCCGCCGAGGTCCCCAGCCCGAAAAAGTGAATACGCCTCGCTTGAGACAGCTGGTTGACAGCACGCTCGATCGCCAGTAGCGGCAACGCATCGCGTGCCAAGACGAGTGCTGAGATAGTGTTGTCGAACAGTTTGCGTGGGTAGGTATCGATACCGTCATCCAATTCCACCGCGCGGCTGATATAGCGCACACCGCTGACCAGTGATCGAGCTAACTGTAGCTTGAAATCAGGGAATCCCGATGCGCCAAAGCGTTTGCAGAATCGGTTGACGCTGGGTTCGCTCACGCCCGCCGCCGAGGCAAGCACAGCAATGCTCGACCGAGTCGCGGCCTCAGGGTCTTCCAGTATGGCATTGGCCACCTTGACCTCGGATTTGTTGAGATCGGGCAGCGCAGTGCTAATGCGTGCAAGTAAATTGTTGCTACTCATGACTGCCATGATAAGCGATTTTAATGTAATAAAACAAAAATATTGCCCTAAAAAATAAAATATTTCCCTAGATTTGTGTAATAAAACTACATTATAGTGCCGTCAAAGGGTTGGATAGGCTAGTCCTTAGCGCCGCAATCATGCATTTATGGATTGCGAGAGTACTCGGGAGTCGTTTTTCTGGCTGCCAGAGTTTATGAGCATCGGGGGATTGACGTCATGATAAAAGTAGCCATTAACGGATTCGGTCGTATTGGGCGAAACGTTTTGCGCGCGCTTTATGAGCGGCCAGAATTGAAGAGTCAGTTACAGGTGGTTGCTATTAACGACCTGGGTTCACCCGAGATCAACGCACACCTTTTGCAATTCGATACGGCTCATGGTCGTTTCTTTGAACAGGTGGGCGTTGATGGTGACTCGCTGCTGGTTGGGGCTGATCGGGTTAAGGTATTGGCCGAGCGCGACCCGTCTGCACTGCCCTGGGGAGACTTGGGCGTTGATATTGTCTTTGAGTGCACCGGCCGTTTTACCACACGCGACAGTGCGGGACAGCATTTGATGGCAGGTGCCGACAAAGTGCTTATCTCAGCGCCGGGCAAAGACGTCGATGCAACTGTGGTCTTTGGGGTGAATCATGACACCCTCAAACCCGCACATCGCGTTGTTTCTAATGCGTCGTGCACGACCAACTGCTTAGCACCTATTGTTAACCCGCTCAATAAAGCGGTAGGCATACAGTCGGGCTTGATGACTACCATTCACGCGTACACCAATGATCAAAACTTATCAGATGTGTATCACGAAGATCCTTATCGTACGCGCGCTGCGGCGCACAGTATGATTCCCACAAAAACCGGCGCCGCTGCAGCCATTGGCTTGGTACTTCCCCAGCTCGCGGGTCGGCTAGACGGGTTAGCCGTGCGTGTACCCACGCTGAATGTATCGCTGGTTGATTTAACCTTTACGCCAAGCCGCGCTACTTCTGTTGAAGAAATCAACGACATCATGCGCGCTGCCTGCGCCGCCGATCAGCTGGGGGTGTTGTCATGCAATGACCAACCGCTCGTCTCTGTGGACTTTAATCACAATCCGTTTTCAAGCAATTTTGATCTAAACCACACACGGGTGACCAAAGACCTTGTAAAGGTACTTTCTTGGTATGACAACGAGTGGGGGTTTTCAAATCGTATGCTCGACACGGCGTTGGCTATGGCTAACGTGTAACGGCGTATACCCGGTTATGGGCAAGCCTCACTCCAAAGTGTGAGGCTTTTTTTGGGAGACCTCAGGTCTCCCTTTTTTTGCGTTAGTGCTCGCTAGGGCTTAGGCGCCCACCAAACCTCGAAACTGTTATTGGGTGTAACAAAGGCAGAGATGGGAGCGATTTGCTCAGAACCAGCGTTGCGCGCCAGCTCGAGCACCTGTTGCTTGTCGTCGCCAACAATGTGCAAGAGCCCTCGTTGGGTTCGCAACAAGCGATCTTTTGATAATGATACCCGTGCATGCGGTGCCGTGGTTGGATGCGTCATCAGCACTGCATCGCTGGTCGTCAAACCCTCTGCAAGCTCTGCACTGCACGGGAACAGGGAAGCGGTGTGCATATCGCCTCCCATACCCAATATGACTACGCTGAAGCAGGGCAGTGCCGCTACTGTTGCCTCGACGCGTGCAAGATTTGTCGGGACGTCTGGGTAGTCTGCTACCAATGAGATGAAATTAGCCTTGGTTGCATTGTCGGTAAGCAGCGTCTGTCGCACCATGGCCTCATTGGAATCCTCATGGTCTAGGGGTACCCACCGATCGTCGGCAAGTAAAATGGTGACTGCAGACCAGTCAATAGTGGTTTTACTCAGCTGCTTGAATAGCCCTTTAGGTGTGCTCCCGCCAGACACAACCAATGTGGCTTGTCCGTAAGTTGCTGCATCACTGGCGAGTGCATCGGCAATATAGGCAGATAGAGCACTATCAAGCGCATCGGCAGTGGTGAAATAGTGATCAGACATGCCAGCTCCGGCGATCAGTTTCAATGAGAATTTCTGCTTTTGCCGGGCCCCAAGAGCCGGCGTGATACGGTTTTACATTGACGCCTTGGGCTTGGCAGGCGGCCATGAGTTCATCGCACCACCGCCATGACTCCTCAATTTCTTCGCGACCCACAAAGAGTGATTGGTCGCCGTTGATGGCATCTAAGAACAGCCGCTCATAAGCATCGGGGATACGTGAGTCCTCGTTACCCTCGCGGAAGTCCAGATTCAAGGTATGTGTTTGCAGTGCCAACTTTTCTTTCAAACTTTGACGCTTTGAGACCATGGTCATCTCTATGCCTTCATTAGGCTGTAAGCGAATAATGAGTTTGTTGGGCAAGCTGCCGCCGCCACCAAAAATGTCGTGAGGTAGCTCTTTGTATTGAATGATGATTTCGGTGACCTTCTCGGCCATACGCTTGCCCGTCCGCAAATAAAATGGCACCCCCGACCAGCGCCAGTTATCCACATAAGCTTTAATTGCCACAAAGGTTTCGGTATTGCTGCTGTCGCCTTCGCAACCCTCTTCTTCCATATAGCCAACCACTGACTTGCCCTGGGACCACCCTTGAGAGTACTGGCCGCGCACCACGTGATCTTTTACCGACGTTGCATCAATGCGGCGCAAGGCTTTAACAATTTTGACTTTTTCATCGCGAATGCTTTCAGCCTCAAGACTATTGGGTGGTTCCATGGCTACGAGGCAGAGCAACTGCATAAGGTGGTTTTGAACCATGTCGCGCAGCTGGCCCACTTTATCGTAGTAGGACCAACGACCTTCAATGCCTACTACCTCGGCAACAGTGATCTGTATGTGGTCAATACAACTCTGATCCCACTGGGAGTTAATAAAGCGATTTGCAAAGCGCAATGCCAGCAAATTTTGAACTGTCTCTTTTCCCAAATAGTGGTCGATGCGGTAAATAGAGCGCTCGTCAAAGTACTTTGCCAGCGTATCGTTCACCACCTTAGATGTCGCGAGGTTTTCCCCGATGGGTTTTTCCAGAACGATGCGGCAGTCACCCGTTAGACAGTTGCCATCACTGAGGTATTCGCAGATAGGTGAAAACAAGCTGGGAGGTGTGGCCAGGTAAAACAAACTGATGCGGTCATCGTCGAGCCAATCTTTCAAACTGTGGTAGTCGTTGGCTTGAGAGAAATCCATTTTGATATAAGAAAACAGCCGGCTGTAGTGTCGCCATTCCTCGGATGTAGGTGCTCCATCACCCATATTGGCTACCATGCGACCATGTAGCTTATTCATAAAGCCATCGCGGTCGGTATCGTCACGCGCGATAGCTGCTATGCGCAAACTCTCAGGGAGTAATTGGGCTTTATCTAGTTGGTACAGCGCCGGGAATAGTTTGCGCGCCGATAGGTCGCCGGAAGCACCAAAAATAATGAGATCAACAGGTTGCATAAAGCTCTCCTCAGGAGGCCTTGATAGTGTTTGCTAGTTGTACGGCCTCTGTTGCCAACTGGGTGATACGGTCCCAGTCACCCACTGCTACGGCGTCGTTGGGAATAACCCAAGAGCCACCCACGGCGGGTATGTTTTTTAGACTCAGATAATCCGCAAGATTTGCCAGACCAATACCACCCGTGGGTACAAACAAGGCGTCGGAAAACGGACCGCCCAAAGCCTTGATGGCTGCTGCGCCTCCAGAGGTACTAGCCGGGAAAAATTTGATAACGGGGAAACCCGCATTAAGCACGGCCATCACTTCGGTGGCAGTAACCGCTCCGGGTAATAGAGGGATCTCATGGTGTTGGCTCGCTTTGAATAGCGCAGAGCTGCTGCCCGGAGATACCACGAATTGGGCGCCAGCATCGACTACAGCGTCGAACTGATCGGGCGTACACACAGTGCCCGCGCCAACACATGCACCCTTTACCGTGGCAGCAATTTGTGCGATCGCCTCTACCGCACAGTGGGTACGAAGGGTGATTTCTAGTGTTGTTAACCCGCCCGCCACTAAGGCTTGCGCCATGGGTACTGCCTGGTCGATATGGTCTATCACCATGACGGGGATGACGGGTGCATTGCTAACAAATTCATACTTACTCGGTAACACGGCGAGTCCTTAATCGTGGAGCGTTAAAGCGGCGCCTAACAAACCGGTCGCCTCGTGAGTGATAACGTAGGTGGGAATAGCCGACAAATAGTCAGCAAACCGACCCTTGGCAAGAAAGCGTGCGCGAAAGTCGCTGCGTCGTAAAAGATCCAGATAGCGGGGCACAATACCACCCGCTATGTACACGCCACCAAGAGCGCCAAACGTTAAGGCAAAGTTGCCCGCCGAGGCTCCGAGTACGGCAAAAAACATAGCCATAGTCTCGCGCGCAAGGGGATCGGTTTCACTCTGCGCTGCTCGTCCAATGTCTGCCGCGCTTGTGAGTTGCGGCGTGAGTCCTCGCAGGTCGGCCAAGGCCTGGTACAGGTTTACGATGCCATCACCACAGCACAGGCGCTCAATTGACACTCTGCCATAGCGCGATCTGAGGTACTGCAACACCGAGACCTCAACGTCGGTCACGGGCGCAAAATCAACGTGACCGCCTTCTCCGGTGACGACCAATGGATGACCGGTCTGATTCTGGATTAGGGCACCTACACCCAAACCTGTGCCTGCCCCTAACGCTACTATGGGCCCTTTATCGTCGCGATGCCCACCGCCAATTTGCACAAGCTCAGAGTCTGAGATGGCCGGCAGTGCACGAGCAACCGCGGCAAAATCATTAATGATGTGAACGAGGCTTACGCCGGTTTGTTGGCTAATGGTGTCGCGCGTGAACTGCCAGCTGCTGTTGGTGAAACTGACTGTGTCTAAATGTGGTGGGCCGGCCACGGCAAAGCACGCGGCCATGGGTGCTCCCTGTGCCAAGCCTAGCCGCCGTATGTCTTCCATGAGGTGGCGCAGCACATCACTGAAATCTGGGTAGTCGGCAACCTTGTACGTTGCAATATGCTGGTGATCGCCCGTAGGGCCTCGGTTGATGCCAAAGCGGGCGTTGGTACCGCCTATATCACCCACCAGATTCCATGTGTCAGTTGCCATAGCCACTACTCTCGCTTGACGCGCGGTTTTAAGGAAAAAGGAATGTCGCGCCTTGCTCGGCACTGTTTACCTGGCTACGCGCACTTGCAAACAGCCCGCGACCCACAGTACTCGCAACTGTGGGTTCGTTGGCTAAGGCGCGACTCTCAAAGGTTGGCGCATCTAGTTCGACTTGCAGCACACCTGCGTCAGCATCTAGGGTAATAACATCACCATCGCGCAAACGCGCTATGGGTCCCGCATTGAGTGCCTCGGGTGTGAGGTGAATAGCTGCAGGTACTTTGCCCGACGCGCCACTCATGCGGCCATCGGTTACCAAAGCCACCTTGAAACCGCGGTCTTGGAGGACGCCCAGCATGGGTGTGAGCTTATGTAATTCGGGCATGCCATTGGCTTTGGGGCCCTGAAACCGAACCACCACAACGCAGTCGCGGTCGAGTTCGCCCGCATCAAATTTGGCTTTCAGCACATCCTGAGAATCGATTACCACGGCTGGAGCGCTGACCTGCCAGTGCTCACGGGCCACTGCCGATACTTTGATCACGCTTCTACCCAAGTTGCCACTTAATAAGCGCACGCCACCCTCAGCGGAAAATGGCTTGGCCGGTGCGCTAAGAATATTTGTATCTAAACTCTCGTTAATAGGTGCCCGCCAACTAAGCTCACCTTCTTGGAGCACGGGTTCACGCACAAACGATGCAAAATCGCCACCCATGCATGTTTTGGCATCGGGGTGCATAAGACCGGCCTCAAGGAGCGAGCTGAACAAATAAGCGGTACCCCCTGCTGCATGGAAATGATTGATGTCTGCACTGCCATTGGGATAAACCCGCGCTGTCAGCGGTGTGACCCGTGAGACACGATTAAAATCATCCCAATTCATTATGTATCCAGCCGCCCTGGCGATAGCAATGAGGTGGATGCAGTGGTTGGTCGACCCACCCGAGGCCAGCAACGCGACCAATGCGTTTACCAATGCACGGGCGTCAACCAACTGGCCAATGGGCGTGTAGTTGTTACCCGTGGCGGTTAGGCGGGTAACTTGCTGAACGGCAAGGTCAGTGAGCGCGTCGCGCAACGGTGTATCAGGGTTAACAAAGGAGCTGCCGGGTAGCTGCAGACCCATAGCCTCCACCATCATTTGGTTGGAGTTTGCTGTACCGTAAAAGGTGCAGGTTCCGGGGCTATGGTAAGAGGCGCTCTCTGCCTCAAGCAGTGCCTCTCGGTCCACTTTGCCCTCGGCAAACAGCTGACGGATGCGGACTTTTTCTTTGTTGGGCAGGCCTGAAGGCATGGGACCTGCGGGAATGAATAGGGTGGGCAAGTGACCAAACTGCAGCGCCCCCATAAGTAGGCCGGGGACAATTTTGTCGCAGATGCCCAATAATACCGTGGCATCAAACATCTGGTGCGATAGGGCAATGGCGGTGCTCTGTGCAATGACGTCGCGACTAAACAGGCTTAGCTCCATGCCATCTTGCCCCTGCGTCACGCCATCGCACATGGCGGGAACACCACCGGCGACTTGCGCAGTCGATCCTATCGCCCGGGCGGCTGCTTTGATTTTTTCGGGGTAGCTGCCGTAGGGTTGATGGGCCGATAACATATCGTTAAACGCCGTGACGATACCAATGTTGGCCGCATCCATCATTTTAATGGTGCTTTTATCGCCTGCTTCGCACGCCGCAAAGCCATGCGCTAGGTTGCCACAACTGAGACGCTTGCGATCAACAGGGTTGTCACTCATTTGATCGATCATGGCCCTGTAGTCGCCCCGTGTTTGCCCACTACGGGCTTCTATTTCTCGGGTTACGTCTTCAATCACCTTGTGCATGGTTGCGCCTGTTATACAAATTCTGGTTGTGTTTATGTAATAAAAACACAAAATAACACTAAAAACCACTCCGCATGCCGATTACATGTAATAAAATTACATAAATTATAGGGATGCATGGCTCCCTCCGCATAGAAATCCAGCAGCAACACTTTTAGGTAAGCCAGTGCAAGTGCCAGTGCGATACGCTTATGTCATGTTGGCCGCGACGTAGAGTGGACGTGACGTGACTTAGAATAGTTTCATAGGTAGGACTTACACAGCGCGCAGACAGAAACCCAAAGAGAGAAACCCACAGAGAGAAACCCACAGAGAGAAACCCACAGAGAGAAACCCATAGAAGCAAACATGCACACAACTACTGCATCGTCATGTCAACACCAGCGCCTCCTGCAATAACCGCTCCGCTGATTAACCGCCTGGGTGTGTTGGTTTTAGCTGCCGGCAAGGGAGTGCGCATGGGCGGCCGGCCAAAGTGTTTGTTGGAGCGAGATGGTGAGCCGTTAATTGCACGTCAATTACGGATGCTTGATGCCCTGCAGCCAGTCGCTGTCGTGGTGGTGTTGGGCCATTATGCCACTGAGGTGGCGGGTGTGATGGCCAAAATGGGTGTTGCCAATACTGTTACTCGGGTGACACAACCCTCACTGGACCACAGTCAGCCTAGCTCCATTCGTCTAGGATTGCAGGCGCTGAGTAGCGATCTCGATGCCGTTATGGTGTGCCCGTCTGATCTGCCGCTGCTCGAAACCGCCGATTATCAGGCTCTTTTGGCCGCGTATCTTGAGCGACCCGCCGGCGTGGGTTTTGTAGGGCCACTGGTGAACAATATACCAGGTAACCCTGTGATCTTTGACCGCATGGTGCGACGCCAAATTGAAACGCGCGGCGGGCAATTTGGCTGTGGTAACTGGCGTAACAATGCCGACGCCAGTGTTTGGAACTGGCCATCAAGCAACGAGCGCTATACCACCGACGTCGACACGGAACGCGATCTGCTGCGTTTGGAGCAAGACGCCGGCGTGGTACTGCGTTGGCCAGGCACCCGCTAAGCTGAGCTGGATGTGTTGCCCCACAGCGTGATTTTTGGCGCCTTTGGTCTGATCTACCGTGAAGGCAATGTGGGCGTGGTAAACTCGCCCATCACAATATACTTGTCACAGCTCGACCTACTCGTTGGGTCTATTACAGGGAGTTCTTATGGTTATTAAACCTCGCGTGCGCGGTTTTCTTTGCACCACTACCCACCCCGAGGGTTGTAAAGCAAATGTGCAAAAGCAAATAGCACATGTTCAATCGAAGGGTGCAATTGCTGATGGCCCCAAACGCGTATTGGTGCTTGGTTCATCAACAGGCTACGGACTCGCCTCGCGCATAACAGCCGCCTTTGGCTGCGGTGCCAGCACAATTGGGGTCTTTTTTGAGAAAGAAGGCACCGAGAAAAAGCCAGGTACGGCGGGATGGTATAACTCGGCGGCCTTTCAACAGCTAGCCGAGGCAGAGGGGCTCTACAGCAAAAACTTCAACGGTGATGCGTTCTCGGATGAGATGAAGAGCAAAGTTATTAACACCATTAAAGGCGATCTTGGTCAAATTGATCTGGTGGTCTATAGCTTGGCGGCACCTCGGCGCACACACCCCAAAACCGGTGAGGTTTTCAACTCCACTTTAAAGCCTATTGGCAAGGCGACCACGCAGAAAGGTGTCAACACCGATAAGGAAGCTATTCAGGAGTACCACCTTGAGCCTGCCACACAGGACGAAATTGACAACACAGTGGCCGTGATGGGTGGCGAAGATTGGCAAATGTGGATAGAGGCCCTTGATGATGCGGGCGTGCTGGCCGATGGCGCCAAAACCACCGCCTACACATATATAGGTGAAAAGATTACTTGGGATATTTATTGGCACGGCACTATTGGTGCAGCGAAGCAAGATCTTGATAAACGGGTCATAGACATTCGCGAGCGTCTCGCGAAACGAGGAGGGGACGCTAGGGTGTCGGTACTAAAAGCCGTAGTGACGCAGGCCTCTGCTGCAATACCCGCCATGCCTATCTACTTAGCTATCTTATTTAAAGTCATGAAAGCAAAAGGCGTGCACGAGGGTTGTATTGAACAGGTTGATCGGCTGTTTAGGGATTCGCTCTATGGCACTACCGCTAGTCCCGATGCGCAAGGAAGGCTGCGCGCTGATGACCTAGAGCTCGACCCGGCTATTCAAGCCGAGGTAGAAGCGCTATGGGACCAGATAGATACTGATAATCTCAAGGCGCTGTCAGACTTCGATGGTTATAAGCAAGAGTTTTTACGCCTATTTGGGTTTGAAGTTGACGGCGTAAACTATGATGCTGACGTCGACCCCGTGGTACCTATCAACCATCTGGTGAGCTGATATGCAGCCCTATGGTGAAGCGGTTGCATTGACGCCTCGCGTTCGCAGGCTAGTAGCACCCAACCCTGGGCCCATGACAGGGTCCGGTACCAATACCTATTTGGTGGGTCACCAACAAGTGGCCGTGATTGACCCAGGCCCCGCATTGCCCGAGCACATTGAGGCCATTATTGCGACGACCGGGGAATGCATCACCCATGTTGTGTGTACTCACACGCACCCTGATCACTCGCCGGCTGCCGCCATACTTGCCGAGCGCTTGGGTGTGCCGATGGTAGGGGCGGTCACCGAAGATGATCAGCACCAAGATTTGACCTTTCGGCCGGATATCGCTCTGGAGCCTGACACCCTAATTACCGGAAACGACTGGCGGCTACGGGCCATTCATACGCCCGGCCACGTAGATAACCACTATTGCTTCTTGCTGGAAGAAGAGGGCATGGTGTTTGCGGGTGATCACATTATGAACGGCTCCACCGTGGTGATTGTGCCCCCCGGTGGCGATATGGCCGACTATATTAGCTCGCTGAAGCGCCTGTTAGATTACGATGTAACGGCCATCGCTCCCGGTCATGGCGATGTGATTAATGACTGTCGCGCAGAGGTGGAAAAGCTGGTGCGTCACAGACTCATGCGCGAGGCCAAGGTGATATCGGGCCTTGATCGCTTAGGCGCGACCCATTTGGACGCTCTAGTGGCTGTGGTATACGACGACGTACAACCAGCGCTACATGAGTGGGCAAAGCTGTCGCTGTTGGCGCATTTGATTAAGCTGAAAAAAGACGGTAAGGCGGATGTGACAGCTAGTGATACGGGCGACAGCTGGGCGCTCACCGCCTAATGAGCGAAGGAATGTGTGTTGTGGTTCCTTCGCCGTTGTGAAACTTGGATTGTAGAACTGGGGAATGATGAAAGCCGACCTTCAGGAAATAATGAACATGCTGCGTAAGCTGCAAGGCTCAATTGACTTTGGTAACGCACCTCTCGACGAGCGTGAGGCCCTGGCCGACGATGTGGCGGTTATTATGGACGCCTTGTTTGAGGTTATTAAAAAAGCGCCTAGCTGATTGATTCCCCTCTGTGATGACGAGTGATGATGGCGATTGGCGGTGGCAAAGCGTGCTGAGCGGTTAACAAGGCCCATTGGTTACGAGTGAGCGCCGTGTGATTGATCTGCTTGTGACTTGTTAGAGGGCTTATTTAGGTCGGTGTATGGGTCAGTGCGTAGGCCTGTTTTTAGGTCAGTGTTTAGGCCGGTGCGTCGGTCAGCGCACGCCAAAACGATTCCCATTGCGTAAGTGTGGCAGAGAGAATTTGCTCAAAATCGTGTAAATAGCTTGCATTACATCCACTCAGCCATAGAGTGTTTAGCCACTCAAACAGGAGATAACCCATGTTCCACTACTCGCTTACCGGCCTCGTCACACTGTTGTGCTTACTAGTGCTTTTTTGGGTGACCGTGATGGTTGGCCGAGCACGTGGCAAACATGGCGTTAAAGTTCCCGACATGTCGGGTCCAGAGCCTTTTATGTACGCTGTGCGTGTGCATCTGAATACCATTGAGGGCTTAATGTTGTTCCTGCCAGCGCTATGGCTCTTCGCAGTTACGGTTTCCGACATGTACGCAGCGATTGCGGGCGTCTTCTACCCCATTGGCCGAATTGCCTATGCCTTGGGCTACTACAAGGACCCCAGCAAGCGCGAGTTAGGTTTTACCATTGGATTGCTCTCTACGCTTGCTTGTCTAGTGGGTGCAGGCTACGGGTTAGTGACTACCTTAATGGCCTGACCAAGTAGAAACAGGCACGACGTTACTAGACCGTTATCGATGGATCGTTGCTATGCGTGTGTTAACCGCTTTTAAGGTGCTCGCGTGGCCAGCTTCAGCCTGGTACACAACCGCTGTGGTTGGGGTTTTGGCCCCGGTTCTCCTTGTGCTGGCACTGCCCGCAGTGTCCGCGCCTTTGGCATTAGCAAGCGGTCCTATCTTCACGCTTGCGCTCATGGGCGTGGGCATCATATCTGCTGCAACAATGGGTCGCTTCTGGGCCGGCGGTGCTTTAGCGCTGCTCAATGCCGCCTGCTTACTTGCCTTGGCGTTTTTATTGGGGATGCCAGCCCCCGTGCACCCGACTTCAGTGGTAGTTGCTATGGTTATAGCCAGTGCAAGTTTCACGGCACGAGGCGCGCTGTTTTCCAAAACCCTAGCCGCTAAAGGCTGGTTAATGGCGTTGTTTGTTGTTGCAGGCGAAGCGTCTGTTTTGCTTATTGTTTGGATGTTTCCGGGTGTCTTGCCAGACTGGTTTCTTGCGCTTTTGCCAGCGCAGTGGGCCAGCGTGGCCATCCAGGCGGCGTTCACGGGAGCTGGCACATTGGCTGCGGTGTCGGTTTTAGTTGCGCTGGCTGGCACCGCGGCTACCACGTTGCTGGCGGCCAGGCTTTATCTAAACCGCTGGCCTTACTTACTCATGTTCACCACCTGGCTCGGATTATCGGCACTGGTCTACATGGGTTAACGACCTGGTTGCCTGTTGGCTGGCCCTGTGATGCCGGGCTGTTATGCTTGCGCTTTTACGAGATGAAGAAGTAGCCCATGTCGCTACCCAACTGGCATCGCGCCCACGGAGAGCCGCTGTTTCATGGCCTGCTGCGGCACAAACCCGAAGACTTTTGGGTTACCGAGCACCTTGGCTGGGATTTGAGTGGCGACGGTGAGCATGATTATTTATGGCTTGAGAAAACCGGTGCCAACACTGACTGGGTGGCTCAGCAACTTGCTGACTACGCCCAAGTGCCGCTTAACGATGTAGGTTTTGCTGGTCTGAAAGACCGGCACGCAGTGACCGAGCAGTGGTTCAGTGTGCCCAGATGGCACTTGCCCGATTGGAGCGCTCTGGCTATTGATGGCGTGCGGGTACTTAAAGTTGGCAGGCATCTGCGCAAACTGCGCCGCGGTGCACACCGAGCCAATGCGTTTCGTATTGTTGTGCGGCCGCAGCAAACCCTAGATCCCATTGCACTCAAAGCGCGCATGGAGCAGCTTAAGCTACAAGGTGTGCCCAACTACTTTGGCGAGCAACGATTTGGACGCGAGGGCAATAACCTTAGGCTTGCCGACAGCTGGGCGGCGGGGCGACACCTTTCACGCAGCAAGCGCAGCCTCGCTATTTCTACCATCAGGTCTTGGGTGTTTAACAACGCGCTCTCAGAGCGTGTGCAAACGCAGTGTTGGAATGTCTTACAGCCGGGCGATCTGGCTAACCTAGATGGCTCTGGGAGCGTGTTTAGTGTTGACGAGGTGGACCGTGCTTTGCGCCAGCGCTGTGAACTATTTGATATTCATCCTGCCCTGCCGCTGGTGGGCCAAGGCTCTGCTATTGAGCAGGCTAATTGGCAGCGAGCCCTGGACAAAGCGCGCGTTGAACCGGGTAGCCGAAGTTTGCGCTTGCGCTTGACCGACCTGATGGTAGACATAGACGAGAGCGCCGTTGTGCTGCGCTTTTTGTTGCCACGGGGAGCCTTCGCTACGTCTGTTCTGCGGGAGATCTGCAGCTGGGATTAGCGACCATGACAATACGGTGGGTGAGCACGGCCAACCACAAAAAAGCCGGCAATGGCCGGCTTGTTCAACGTGCATTACCGGTGGTGAGGTTCCACCGGGGTGATGCTATTTACAGCGCGCGGTACGCCTGCCAGAAACCATCAGACCGCGAGGTTTGCCCTGGTGTGAACTCGTACATGCAGGCGTCGGGGGTGTAATCCATAAAGTTATAAATGGGGTCATAGCTGGCGTCGGCAGTGCAGCTATCACGCGGAGTGCACTCGTAGGCGGATTGCGCCTCTGGGGCTGTATCGGCGACGAAATCGCTTGAGTTGCCGCTGTAGTCGCCACAGCCACCTTGGAACGTGTGATACAGCCCGAGCCAATGACCAATCTCATGAGTAAGGGTATCGCCCTCGTTGTAAACCCCGGCGGTGCCACCTGGCATCGACTCGTCAAGTATCACCACTCCGTCTAGGCTAGGCTGGGCATCATAGCTTGTTGGGAATGTCGCGTAGCCCAAAATACCGTTACTTGGGTTGCACGAATAAATATTTAGCGTTTCTGGTCCACCCTCTCTGAGTGAAGATTTCATTGAACGCTCTGCGCGACCGTAGCACCCGGTATACCATTTACGGTCTGCCGTACGTGTGGTTTTTAGCAAATCGAAGGCAAAGGGCATGCCGCCGCTGTCCACACCATCAAAGGCCTGATTGATCACGTCCATCTGCGCTGCAATGGTGGCATCTGACACGTCGCCATTACCACGTCCATCGGTGACCACATGAAAGACAACGCCAATACAGGTTTTGCCGGTGGCACAAGAGGGCGTGGGTAATTCGCCACCGCCACCGCCACCGCCGCCATCTCCGCCACCACCGTTACCACCACCGTTACCGCCACGACCGCCGGGCTTGTCGGGTTTGCCTTTGGCGTACTTAGCGGCAAGTTTCTTGCGCATTTCTTGCTCAAGTTTTTTCGCTTCTGCCGCAGAGGGGTGCTTGGTAGCGCAACGCTTAAAGGACGCATTGTCGTTGGCATTGTCAAAAGCGCTTTGGTTCTGCGAGAGCGCGGTGCCGGAGTACAGGCTCACCGCCAGAGTAAGTAGGGGTAAAACGGGTTTAAGGCTCATCGGTTCAACCTCGCTTTCTTGCGTGTTTTTTGATCAAACAGCTCTTAGGATGCGCCGGTGCTGCAAAGTTGTCAAAGTTGACTCATGACCGGCTTCTGTCAAAGAGTTTTACGTTATTCTCTGCCCCGTTAACCGCGGCCATCAGTCGAGCAAACAGTGCCTCGGGTGATTCCACTAATTAACCGAGTCCTGCGTGAACCACAGGGGCTAGATGACGCACCTCTTCGGCTTGATTAAACGCATCTCGGGAAGATCCGTTACGCAATGGATACTGGCCCGCGAGCTCAAGTGCGCCCCATTAGGCATTCCACAGTGTGCTGTCTATCGGTGGTTAATACGCATCGTTATGCAGGAGGACGTTTAGCCGGGCTATGTACCGCCTCGGACCAGCCATTTTCGAGTGAGGACATCTCAGCATGGTCTGAACATCCAATACCTTCGTGATCCGGCTGCCAACACCCTCCCCATGGGAGTGCTCTGGGTATTGGCGAGGGGGCCTTACTACTCGTGGCGGCTACGATGTGGCGGCATCGGGTTCAGCGTCGCTATTTGCCGTCCGTTTATCCAGAAGCATTTTGACTAAAACAACTCCAGCAACGGCAATCACGATAAGGCCAATACTTATCAGAGGGCGATAGGCCAGCCACGCCAAGGCTATTGTTACCAAAGACAACACCAGTGCAAGGGCGCCTGCCACAATACTTGTACCTGCGCGTACGATTGCGCCCAGTATGGGTATGACGTCAGCCAAAACCGCCAGTGGTGCCAGCAAAATACTAAAACCGATACCCATCATGACAAAGCCACCCAGCCTAATAAGCCAGGTGGTTGTGTTGTTGTCCTCATGGGCAATCATGAACATTTGCTCTGCGCTATAGCTACCGGTCTCCAACAGGTCAATGCTGCCTTGCTCCATTCGGTAAGGACCAAAGCTGTTGCCCACTTGCTGGGCCACCACACTAACTTGCGTTGGGGGCACCGCGCTAAAGGTTATGCGTAGATCACCAATGGCTGGCGACGACGGATTAGCACCGTAATAAAAGCCGGTGGGTAGCCGTGACACGTTGGCTCTTAAATCCTCGTCAAGGCTGTCCATAAGCGCTTTGGGAACGTTAATTGCCTTTGCCCCCTCAATGCGTCTCACCATATTGGCGGGGAGCGTATAAGCGCCCACCGTCACCAACTCGGCTACCCAAGAGGCACTGTCATAGAGTTTTATGTCGGGGTTTTGGTGGCCGCTTGGGCGTTTGAAAAACGACGAATTAATTAAGTCTTCCGACCATTTTTTTGAATAACTGTAGGTTGTAGTTGTCTCTTGCGTTCCGCCAAGCTCGGTTGATGTTTTTGTGGAAGATCGCTCATCCCACTGGTACATCTCTACTGTGCGAATCACATTAAGTGCATTGGCGGACACGCCAAAGTCAGGATCTTGGGCAATACCTCTGTTACTCGCCAAACCCGAGAGATGGACTAATTTTCCCTCTTGCCCTTGTCGAACAGCGTTAGGCGAAATACTCACGACCACGTCGGCACCCGCGTCTAGCGTGTTGGCCCGACGAACCGCCGAACCTTCATTCAGCCAAAGCAGGGGAAAGGCAGCAATGAGTAACAAAAAACCAAACGCCATGCTTTTAATAGAGTCGCTAAGGCGACCAAAAATACCGGTGCGAGTAACCTCTGTAAACTGATCTTCTGACATCTTTTCCTCGTTTATAATTATGTGCGTCGGCTGAAGACTTGAAACACCGCCCGTCTGGCGCGGAACCTCTTTTGTGATGTCCAGTATAAAAAACATCACTGAGTTATCAACACGCGGGGATGGCGCTCTATTTACACGCGTAGGAAGGGTGTTGCCGAGATCGGCTGTTTATAGCTCCCCCCAACTCACTCTAAAATTAGGCTATGCTTGGCAGCTAACAGCTGGATGTTGCGGTGCCTCGTGCGCACGTTGTGCTCGTGGTGCTGTGCCGCGCAAAGCCAAACATCTAAACCACACAAAACAACAACACGAGGTAGCCCATGCACGGCCTAATGATGAACGCGCCCCTAACGATCACATCCATTATTAAGCATGCCGAGACGGTACATGCCACCAAAGAAATTGTGTCTGTTACGCGCGACAATCCTCGCCATCGTTATACCTATAAAGACGCCTTTGCTCGCGCTCGACAGCTTGCCAATGTGATTGATAGCTGGAATTTAGAGCGGGGTGCGCGCATTGCCACCATTGCTTGGAACGATTATCGGCATTTTGAGACGTACTATGCCTCCGCTTGTTCGGGGTATGTATGTCATACCATTAACCCGCGGTTGTTCCCCGAGCAAATCATCTACATTATCAATCACGCGGAAGACGAATACGTTTTCACCGACCCCGATTTCTGGCCCATTATTGAAGGCGTAGCAGACCAATGCCCGGGTGTTAAAGGTTGGGTGGTTATGACCACCCGTGAGCACATGCCCCAAACCAGTCGTGACAACGTGCTGTGCTACGAAGATCTCATGGCTTCGCACGACAGCCATTTTGAGTGGCCCGAGCTAGATGAAAACGACGCCTGTGCCCTGTGCTACACCTCGGGTACCACAGGCAACCCCAAAGGGGTGATGTATAGCCACCGCTCTACCATGTTGCACACCTACGCCACCATGATGCCAGATGCCTTGGGTATTTCAGGTCGCGACGTCATTTTGCCAATTGTGCCTATGTTCCATGTCAATGCCTGGGGTAACCCCTACGCCTGCCCGGTGGCCGGTGCCAAACTGGTGATGCCTGGGTCGAAAATGGGCGATGGTCCCACCCTTGCAGCGCTGATTAACGAAGAGGGCGTTACCATGTCGGCGGGCGTACCCACGGTGTGGCTTAACTTGCTCAATCATTTGCGCAGCAGCGGCGAGCGTGTTGACTCGTTGGAGCGCATTGTTGTGGGTGGCTCTGCCTGCCCACTCTCTATCATGGAAGAGTTCGACACCTACGGCGTAGATACGCGCCACGCCTGGGGTATGACTGAAATGAGCCCACTCGGCACGTCTAACTCATCGGGCGCGCACCGTGAGCGTTTCAGCGAAGAGACTTTTGCCAAGATGCGCACGAATGTGGGAACCCCCGTCTTTGGCGTAGAAATAAAAATCACCGACGATGACAACAACACCTTGCCGTGGGACGGCAAAGCATTTGGGGCGCTCAAAGTGCGCGGCCCCTGGATTTGCTCTAGCTATTACAAATTAGAGGGTTCCAGTGCTCACGCCGAGCCCGGCTGGTTTGAAACTGGCGATGTGGCCACCATTAGCCCCGAGGGTTATGTGTCTATTACCGACCGTACCAAAGACGTAATCAAGTCTGGCGGTGAATGGATCTCGTCAATCGAAGTGGAAAACTGTGCCACCGGTCATCCTAAAGTTGCCGAGGCGGGCGTGATTGGCCGAATCCATCCCAAGTGGGGTGAGCGTCCATTGCTGATTGTGGTGCGCAATGAGCAGGGTGCTGATCTCACGCCGGACGAA
>Ga0181560_10001014_pt1 | contig 26246 bp, 19 predicted proteins | sample 011ome_20_FD_133751 | JGI IMG/M metagenome (GOLD analysis project Ga0181560, IMG submission 133751) | Coastal salt marsh microbial communities from the Groves Creek Marsh, Skidaway Island, Georgia - 011509CT metaG (megahit assembly) | ecosystem: Environmental > Aquatic > Marine > Intertidal...
CGTTCCATACGAGCGATGATATCGGGGTGGAGTTCAAAGGCGTCAGAAGCGGAGTTGAAAGGCGTCGAGGGAGGTGTGTCGGGATTGAAACCAGCGAGGTGTGGGCGGAGAGAAACGCCGGGAAGAAAAGTCCTTAAGGATCGGCGTTCACCACGCGAACGCGGTCGTACGGGGACCAGTGTGAGATAGAACAGAACGCGCCTTAGCGCGGTCCTCCTTGCTCTGGTGATACTCCGTCCCCTTCAGCACCTCGCTCCCGTCCGCGGTCTGCAAGTACGGCTCGATCGACTTGTACTGCGCGTAGAAGTTCGCCATGTCCACGACGAGGTCGCGGACTACGAACATGTGCGGCAGCGGCGCGATCTTCAACGGCGCGTCGGAGGATTTGTCAACCTTGCACAGGCACGCGAGACTGGGTGGGTGAAGCGATCGGTCAGTCGAACGTCTTACCGGTGAAACATTGAAAGGGAAGCGCGGGTGAAGAGTGACGACGAGAAAAGTCCTTAAGGATCGGCGTGCACCACGCGAACGGGGTCGTATGGGAAGCAGACTCACGTGTTCACGCCGTCGATGTTCATCGCGCACGACCCGCAGATGCCTTCGCGGCACGAGCGACGGAAGGACAGAGAGTTGTCCTGCTCGTCCTTGATCTTGAAGAGGACGTCGAGCATCATCGGGCCGCACGCGTTCGTGTCCACCTTGTACGTTTGGTACCGCGGCTTCCCGCCCGTCTCCGGGTCCCATCGGTAGATCTGAAACTCCTGGAGGTTGCTAGGTTTCGACGACGCGGAAGACGCGGCGGCTTCCGCGGCCGCGGCCGCGGGCGCGGACGTGGTCACGACGCGCGCGACGTCGAACTGCGCGGACGACCGCGCGGAGGCGAGGGAGCTCGCGGACGCGCGGGAGGCGATCCCGGCCGCGCGCTTCGCGAACGCAGCCAACATCGCGTCGTCGTCGACGGACGCCCTCGAAGAGTCGCCGATTAAAGAAGCGCGTTGGGTTCTTAAAATATCGCGCGGGCGCGCCGCGGGGGGCCGCGCGGGTCGATCTGAAGGCTTCGAAAGCGCGCGGGTTCGTTCGCGCGACGAGATCGACGCGTGAGCGCGACGATCTGCGGTGGACGCGCGCGAGTGGAGCGCGGACGCGGTCGCGACGCGCGCGATGCAGTGCCCGGGCGCGTCCCCCCGCGAAAAGTGACGTCGTCGCGTCGGCCGCAGAAAAAATCTCCTCGTTGTACGCGTACGAAAGTACGCGCGCGAAACGTACGCGCACCAGTCAGGAGGTTAGGAAACCGTTGGACGCCGTGATGACCAGGAGGAAGAATGCGCCACACCACGACGCGCGCCCGCACGCGCGTTGGCCCTTCGCCGACGAACGAACGAATCGCGCCGCGCGATGTCGTCCAGGACGACCGTCGCGCAGCTCCGCGACGCGCTCCGCGCGAAAGGCCTGGACGCGACCGGGAACAAAGCCGAGCTCCTCGCGCGCCTGGAGCGAGCGTCGGGCCCGTCCGAAGGCGCGACGACGACGACGAATGATAACGCGACGACGAAAACCAAGAGGACGCGATCTCCGGCGGGGAAGACGCGCGCCGCCGCGCCAACGCGGTCGACCCGCCCGCTGAAACGCCACGCGCCCGCGCTCGTCCTCCTCCTCGCGCTGACGCTCCTCGTCTCGAAGGTCTACTTTCCAAACTCCGCGCTCGGCGTCCTCGCGACGCGCGCCAAGCCGCATCTGATCCGAGCGATGCGCCTGCCGATGCGCGTCTTCGGCGGCGCCGACGACGACGACGCCAAGTGGCTCGGATTCTTCAGCGCCAAGGTGGAGCCGCTCCTGCAGATCCCAGTTGTGTTTGCGTTCCTCGGGATCTACCAAGGCATGTTCAGCGGCAACGCGCTGGAGATCCCAGAGCGACTCACGAGGATGTTCAACCGCGACTGGTTCAAGTTCGCGTCGCTATGCGCCATCGCGTTGCAAAGCACGGGGGGGGACCTCGAAAATGCGGTGCTAAGCGCGAGCTTCTTTCTGCTCGTGATGTACGCGCTGAAGACGCCGGAGGAACGCGCGAGGACGGGGTTCGTGTGATGCTGATGCGGTGGGGGCGCGAGGACGACGACGACGACGACGGACGGACGGGCGGGCGGCGGCGGCGGCGGCGGCGACGGCGATGACGCGCGCCGCCGCCGCCGCGGCGCCGACGCCGCCGACCGGACCGAGGTCTCTCGGACGTGACGACAATTCGCGAGGAGACCCTGGACGTTTTGAAAGTTTAAACGTCTCTTCGTCGCGCGTTCGTCCGTCGCGTCGACGCGCGACGCGCGCGCGGGGGCGCCGCGGCGGCGCGCGCGGCGAGGCGAATCGCCATGTACCGGCGGCGTCGCCGTCGGCGGCGGAGGGTGAAAGATGGAATACGAACCCGTCTTTGGCAATCCTTCCGGAAGGTTGGCGGCGGCGGCGGCGGCGCCGACGCCGCCGCGGCGTCGCGCGACGCGCTCTCGCCGCGGCTCCGCGCGCGTTCGCCAGAGGAAGGGTCTCCGCGGGTGCCCCGGCGCGCTCGGGGCGAACGCGGCACGGAACGGGACGGGGAGAGGACTTTTCAGGTCGAAACTGGGAGGAACTTCTATGCTTGCGGAGCTTTTGCCCGAACCATTTTCTGCTGCGAATTTTTTTGGTTCTCTGGCCGTTTCGGTTTTCATTAGACCGTGATTTAGGAGTTAACGGCGAATACACACGACGTAGTACGGAGTAGCGTACACTCGTACCGCGAACCAGTCAGGAAATCCGCCCGCGTCTCGCCAGCCGTCGGTCGGCGGGAAAAGATTGCCGGAACGCGTCCTGAGCCGTCGATTTTGCGGCGGGCGGCGCGAAACGCTCTTCAAGACGAGACAGCTGCGCGCACGCTCCGTCTCTTTCCACGCACACGCACACGCGTACCCGCAAGCCTTTCGGCTGCCGACGAACTCGACAGGTGCGCGCACGCTCTCCTCGCCCAGCCCGCTCGCTCGCGCGCTCGCGCGCGTCTCCACGCGCGCGTTTCCGACGCCGCCGCCGTCGCGCGAAATCAAAACCATCGCATCGCGCGCGTACGACGACGTTACGCGGAGCCGCCGAGGGGGACGCGCGGACGGCCGCGCGGCGCGACGCGCGACGCGTCTCCGCGCGTCTCCGCGCGCGAATCGCGCGCGCGATGGTCGCTCGCGGCGATTCTCCGCGCGCGGCGACGCGTTCGCGCGTTCGCGCGCGCGTCGCGGCGCGGTTACCGCGCGCGCCGACCACGCGCGGCATCCTGCGGTCCACGCGAAGACATTATCATTCCTCGCGCGCCGCGGCGGCGGGAGGGAGGTCGCGCGCGCGGTCGCGCGCGCCGCCGCCTCGAAATCCGCGGCGGCGAATCGACTCGCGTCGCTCGTCCCGCGCGTTCCCGCGCGTCGCCGGCGCGTTCGCGCGACGCGTCGCGCGCGCGGCGCCCCCCCGCGCGCGCGACCGCTCGTCGTTCGAGTCTGCGGCGCGCGCGTGAAGTCTTTTTATCTCCTGTCGAGTCAACCAGTAACAATCGACGATCGCGCGCCGGGAACCGAAGCCCTGACCCCTCCGTCCATCCATACCCCCACCCCCACCCACCCCCATCCCGCAGCTACAATGGCTCCCACGAAATGCAAGACCCCCTCGGCGCCGGCGATCACCAAGACGATCGTCGCGTCCCTCCTCGAGGACTCACTCAAGAAGAAGGACGAGGACGCGCGCGTCGCGGCGGCTAAGAAGATCAAGGAGCTCGTCGACGCCGCGACGACGGCGGACGAGCCCGCGTGCGTCGAGCTCCTCACCATCGCGATCACGCTCGCGGGCGATAACAAGTCCAAGAACGTCCGCGAGGCTGCGGACGAGGCGATGAAGTCGTTCCCGGCGAAGCTCTCCGAGTTTGCGGTCCGCGCGTGCCTCAAGCCCATCTTCACCGGCTTCCAGTCGCAGTTCTGGCAATCCAAGATGGCGGCGCTGTGGCTCGTCGACGACTTCGTGGCGCGCAACCCGAAGGCTGTCGCCGCGTGCCTCCCGGAGATCATCCCGGAGCTCGCGCAGGTGATGGTGGACATGCGCGACGAGGTGAAGGAGAAGTCCACGGACACGATGGCCAAGGTCGGCACGTGCGTCGGCAACATCGACATCGACCCGTTCATCCCGACGCTCATCGAGTGCATCCACAAGGTGGACGAGGTCCCGGAGTGCGTGCACAAGCTCGCGGCGACGACGTTCGTGCAGCAGGTGGAGGCGCCGACGCTCTCGATCATGGGCCCGCTCCTGCAGCGCGGTCTCTTCTTCCAGCAGGTCACCGCGATCAAGCGTAAATCCGCGGTCATCATCGACAACATGTGCAAGCTCGTCGAGGACCCCATGGACGCGGCGCCGTTCCTTCCCAAGCTCCTGCCGCTCCTGAAGCGCGCGATGGACGAGGTCGCGGACCCGGAGTGCCGCCAGGTGTGCACGCGCGCGTACAAGACGCTGCTCATCGCCGCCGGCGAGTCCTCGGACGCCGTCGTCGACGAAAACTCCGAGTCGAAGCGCACCGACGAGTCCACCGTCCGCGCGCAGCTCACCGAGATGATGACCGAGATGACGGGCGCGTCCGAGGCGGACATCACGGCGTTCCTCAAGACCCCGGAGGTTGAACCGTACTTTGAGTACATCTGCACGCTCGCCACGAACGCGCTCCTCGCGAAGAACTTTGACCTCCCGACGTGGAAGAAGTCGTGCGCCGAGCCGTACTTCGCGCTCTTTTTCGACGCCGCCGCGGAGGCGACCAAGGCGCTCGTCGAGAAGGCTGAGGCTGCCTACGAGGCGTCCAAGAAGGTCTTCATCGTCGAGGACGAGGAGGGCGAGGACCTCTGCAAGTGCGACTTCTCCCTCGCGTACGGCGCGCTCATCCTCCTGAACAACGCGACGCTGCACATGAAGAAGGGGAAGCGTTACGGCTTGTGCGGTCCCAACGGCTGCGGCAAGTCGACTCTCATGAAGGCCATCAACAACGGCCAGGTCGAGGGTTTCCCGCCCCCCGAGGAGCTCCGCACGGTGTACGTCGAGCACGACATCCAGGGCGACCAGCACGACATGTCCGTCGTCGAGTTTGTGCTCGACGACGACGTCATCAAGGGCCACGGCGTCACCGCGGAGGATGTCACGAGCACGCTGCTGTCGTTTCAGTTCACCGAACGCATGATCACCGGTCCCGTCGTCGCGCTCTCCGGCGGCTGGAAGATGAAGCTCGCTTTGGCGCGCGCGATCTTCATGAAGGCGGACATCCTCCTCCTCGACGAGCCCACGAACCACCTCGACGTGAAGAACGTCGCGTGGCTCGAGGATTACCTCTGCTCGCAGACGACGGTGTCCTCCATGATCGTCTCGCACGACTCTGGCTTCCTCGACCGCGTGTGCACGCACATCATCCACTACGAGACGCGCAAGCTCGTGTCGTACAAGGGCAACCTCACGGAGTTCATCAGGCAGTGCCCCGCGGCGAAGAAGTACACCGAGCTCAGCAACGACGAGCTCAAGTTCATCTTCCCCACGCCCGGCTTCCTCGAAGGCGTCAAGAACAAGGACAAAGCCATCGTCAAGGCGACGGGCTGCGCGTTTACCTACCCGGGCACCGACCGCCAGATCATTAAGTCCGGCACGATCCAGCTGTCCCTCTCCTCGCGCGTCGCGTGCCTCGGCCCGAACGGCGCGGGCAAGTCCACGTTCATCAAGCTCCTCACCGGCGAGGCGGAACCCGACGCGGGGACGGTGTGGAAGCACCCCAACATGCGTTACGCGTACGTCGCGCAGCACGCGTTTCACCACGTCGAGCAGCACCTCGAGAAGACGCCGAACGAGTACATTCGGTGGCGCTTCGCGACGGGCGAGGACAAGGAGAACCTCACGAAGGTGACCGCGCAGTACACCGAGGAGGAGGAGCGGCTCATGAAGGAGAAGATTCCGATCGAGCAAGAGAACGAGGACGGCAGCAAGACGATGCTCAAGCTCGTCGTCGAGAAGATTTTGTCCCGCCGCCAGAAGAAGTCCAAGTACGAGTACGAGGTGCAGTGGAAGGGGATGTCCATGGACGCGTCCTCCTGGGTCGAGAAGGAGAAGCTCGAGAAGTTTGGCTTCGCCAAGTACATGACCCGCATCGACGAGCGCGAGGCTGCGCGCGCGGGTCTCTACGCGCGCCCGCTCACGCAGGCCAACGTCGAGAAGCACCTCATCGATTTCGGCCTCGACGCCGAGTTCGGCACCCACAACCGAATCAAAGGTCTCTCCGGCGGCCAAAAGGTCAAGCTCGTGCTCGGCGCCGCGATGTGGCAGCAGCCGCACATCGTCGTCATGGACGAGCCGACCAACTACCTCGACCGCGACGCCCTCGGCGCGCTCGCGATGGCGGTGAAGGAGTTTGAAGGCGGCGTCCTCCTCATCACCCACAACTGCGAATTCGCAGACGCGCTCAAGGAGGAGACGTGGAACGTCCCCGGCGACGGCGTCGTGTACGTCGAGGGCAACAAGTGGGGCCAAGGCAAGAAGGGCAAGGGCGAGGCGATCAATCAGGATCCGCTCATCGCGGAGGATGTCGTCGACGCGCTCGGGAACATCGTCAAGGTGAAGGGGCCGAAGAAGAAGCTCTCGCGAAAGGAGATCAAGGCGCGCGCCAAGTCTCGCGCGAACAAGCTCGCCGAGGGCCAGGACCTCAGCACGGACTCCGACTGGGACCTCGACGAGTACATCGGCGAGGCGAAGGAGAAGAAAACGAAGGCGTAATAAGCGCGCGTTGAACACACGTTAGTCAATACCATATTCATGGCAGGAACCAACGCCAATGAACGCGGAGCCGCGCGCGGCGTCGCGTCGCGGCGTCGTCTTTCGAGGAAATACACGTTCTGTTGAAGACGACGACGCGCGCGTCGACGGACGGACGGATGACAATCACCACGCGTCAACATCGGGACGTCGACGTGGACGACGACGCGAGACATGCCACACATCATCAATCACGAGGGGGAGCACCGAGTTCGCTCGGACTCGACCTCGCGGTCCCGTGGGTGTTGCTGCGCTGCCATCGCTCGCTTATTTTAGTCTTTATTCTAGCTCCAACCAATTTTTTCACTCACGGACCAACGCGCGGTCCCTTGCATTTAATTTAAGAGTACGACGTGTACGCATAAACCCTTTTCATCGTTATCACAACGCGCGTCAGCTCTGGAAGTCCGCCCAGTCGTCGCCCCCGCCCGCGTTCGACGCCGGCGGGTCGTCGAACGTCGCCCACCCCCCGCCCGCGTCGTCCGCCGGCGGCGGCGGCGGCGGCGGCGGCGTCACGCTCATGCTCGCCGGCGACGGCGCCGCGCCCATCCCCGCGCCCGCGGTCGGCGACCGTATCATTCCAGCGACCCGGTTTTCGATGTGCGGCGGGAACCCCCCCGGCGGCGGCGCGAGCACCGGGATCGGCGCGCCCGGCGGCGGCGGCGCGATCGTCGCGGTCGCCGCGGTCGCCGCCGCGCCCCCCGCGACTCTCTTCGCGTGCGGTTCGCGTCCGACGAGCTTCGACGACACGTTGATGTTGATCGTCCCTTTCAAGGAGTAATCGTGCAGCCTCGGCGGGCCGCCGCCGTCACCGCCGTTACCGCCGCCCGCGGCCGCGGCCGCGACGGCTCTCTCGCGCTCCTCCGCGAGCGCCGCCGCGGTCCTCTCTCGATCCCTCTGCTGCTGCTGCTCTTGCACCGCGAGCTTAAAATCGCTCGCGGCGTCGCGCTCTCGAAACCCCAACCCCAAGAACGCGTGCCGCCGCGTCGCCTCGTCCTCCACGCGCAGGACGAAGTACCTCGAGCTGTCGATGACGGGCTCCACGACGGTCGCGACCTTCGCGTCTTTCGGCAGCGGACACTCCGCGAAGAGCTCGCCGGACTCGACGTCGAGCAATTTTATCGACGCTCGCGAGCCGCGACTGGTGACTTTGACGCGCACCGCTCGGAGCCACTTCTCGACGTCCCAGCTGTCCGCTCGGTGACCCGCGTGCGTCGCCGTGGGGGGAATCGCGTAGACGTACTGCGGCGGAGGGGTGGGTGGGAGACGGGGAGGCGCGTGATGAGACGGGAGGAGGACGGAGAAGGTGCCAAGTCGTCGGTCGACTGATTCTTCTGGGAGAACGCGACGACGACGACGATATACTCCGACGCCGAAGCGGAGCCGAGCGCGACGGAGGCGCGGGGGGCCTCGCGGGGAGCGCGACGACGCACCGCCTCTTCGATCGTGAACGTCACGATCTCGACGTGGTCGTCGTCGTCCGCGTCCGCGCCGGTCATCGTCGCGGCGGGTCGGCGCGCGCGCGGCGAACTGGGGCGGTTTCGCCCAAGTTATGCGTCGTCGATCGATGATCTGAGAAGCGTTCAATACAAAAGTTTTTCACCCATCGTCCGGTTTCAACATTTGATCGCTTCCCCTTTCAACTGACCGGTGAACTTTTTTTATGGAACGACCCTCAATGATGAACGAGAGCGACGACAGCTGTCGCGTCAACGGCAACAACGACGGCGCGCGCGCCTCCCGCCGCCGTCGTCGTCGCCGCGCGCGAGATGTTCGACCCCGACGCGGACGTCCCCCCCGCGCCGCCGCCGTTCGGCGACGGCGCCGCGTACGCGATGTCCCCCGACGCCTTCGACGCGCGCGTCGCCGCGTGGCGAGACGTCGCGCGTGACGGAAGTCTCGACAGCGCCATCCGCGGCTCCGACGCGTGGGCGCGGATGACGCGCGCGAGGGAACTGCGGAGCATCGGGCTCGCGGTCGCGCTCGCGAACGTCGTCGCGACCGCGTCCATGTTCAACGGAGCGACGCGGGCGATCGAGACGGACCCCGCCGCGGTCGTCGCGGCCCTCGAGGGCGAGTGCGCGCGGGGAGACGACGACGTCTCGTCGTCGTTCTCTCGCGCGCTCTTCCTCCTCGCGCGAACGCTCGCGCGCGTCGCCGCGGCGTGCGCCGCGCTCGTCCTCGCGCGCGTCCTCGCGAGAGCGAAGACGAAGACGAAGATGAAGACGAAGAGATCGACGACGCGCGTCTTCGCGGCGTCGCCGAGCGCCGCGCGCGTCTCGCCGACTCCCGCGGAGGCGCATCGCGCGGAGGACGCGGCGCGGTGGTCCGCCGTCTACGACTCGCCGCTGTTCGAAGACGCCCGCGCGTCTTCTTCTTCTTCTCATCCGACGCCGCTCACGCCGCTCACGCCGCCGCCGTGGCGATCACCGGCCGCGGCGTCGCCGTCGTGGGGCACCGCCGGTTTGATGGAAGGACTGTCGCGGCGCAGCGCGTCGCCGTCGCCGTCGCCGTCGCCGCCGCGCTCGCCCGCGGAGAAGAAGCATCTCTCGTTCGCGCCGCCGCCGCCGCCGCCGCCGCCGCCGACGCGCGGACGCACCGCGCTGTCGCCGCTCGTCGCGCCCGCGCGATCAAACGCATCGCCGTCGACCCAGGTGCCGGTGCCGGCGACGCCGCCGTCGACGCTGCGACGCAGCAGGGCGATGAGTGAGGTCAGACGGACGATATCCGCGCGCGCCAACGCGCCGTTGCGCGAGAGAAACGCCGCGGAGCGGGAGCGGTCGCGCTCGGCGGCGTCCACGTCAGCATCCACGTCAGCGTACACATACACGTCAGCATCATCCACGTCATCAACACCGAAGATGAAGATCAACCGCGCGGCGGTCGCGGCCGCGGAGGACGTCCTTCGCGAGCTCAAAGCGAAGAGCCCGTTTCTCCGCGCCGTCGAGCGAGAGGCGAAGGAACATACGCGCGAGATCCACGAGCTCCGCGCGAAGCTCGAAGCGCTCGACGGCACGTCCGACGCGTCGGAGCTCGCGGCGCTTCGCGCGCACGCGGAGCGCGTCCTCGCGCGCCTGAGCGACGAGCGCGGCGTGCTCGAGCTTCTGCAGTTCCCGACGCACCGGTTGGAGTGCCTGCGCGCGGCGACGAACGATCGCGACGCGTTGGCGTCGACGCGCGCGGCGTTGGACCGGCTCTTCGTCGCGGAGGATACAGAGAAAGAGAACGTCGCGCCGTCTAGGGATAGTCACGACAGCCCGCGGCGGCCGAGGGACATGCGACGCGCGGAGAAGGCGTTGACGAAGTGCGCGGAGATCGTGCGCGGCGTGGAGCGAAACGAGGCGGAGTCGAGCGCGAGGTTCGCCGCCGCCGGGGTGCCGTTTTACCGGGACGAGATCTCGCGGCTGAAGGAGGCTGCGGTGGCGATGACCGGGCGCGTCCTGCGCGCGGCGCTGAGACGCTCGAACGAGATGTGGGCGGCGACGCGCGCGAGAGAAGAAGAAGAATGTGTCGGACGAGAAGAATGTGTCGGAAACATGTCGGAAGGTGTCGGAGAAGTGTCGGAAAAACGCGCGGCGGCGTGGAAGCCGCCGACGCCGGTGCGCGGGTCGAGCGAGCTCTGGGCGTTGCGCTTCGCGTCCGATTTAGCGTACAGAGCGTACTCGTCCTGCGGCGGCGTGGACGACGTCGTGGAGGATTTGTCACTGAGGGCGTTGGAGGAGATGCGGGCGTACGGCGACGACGCGTGGGCGGCGGCTTCGATCACGCCGCCGTCGTCGTTCGGGGACTGAACGAGCGAACAGACTTCGCGCGTAGCGTAGTAGACGTCATCGACGACGACGACGACGACGACGACGACGACGACGACGATGTGAGCAGAACTACAGGTGTCGCGTATATATAACATATGTATACGACGGTCACGTTTCGTGCGTTACTACGCCTCGCCGATGGCGGCTTTCATCTTCGCGACCATCGCGTCCGCGGCGTCCTTCCCTATCGCCTCCCCGCTCTTCCCCAGTCGCACCACGCCGTCCTTCTCCCACCGCGGTATCACGTGCACGTGGAGGTGGAACACGACCTGCCCCGCGGTCGCGCCGTTGTTCTGAACGACGTTCACGCCGTCGCACCCGGTCGCGGCCTTCACCGCCCTCGCGAGCCGCGGGAGCTCCTTGAGGACGTTCGCGGCGACGTCTTCGGGGAGGTCCATCATCGTCGCGGCGCCCGTCGTCTTCGGGACGAGGAGCGCGTGCCCGGGCGCCATGGGGAACGCGTCTAAGAACGCGAGCGCGTGCTCCGTCTCGAAGATCTTGTAGCACGGGATGACGCCCTCGATGATCTTCTTGAAGACGTTGTCGTCGTCGTAGGGGATGGAGGACGCCATCGGGGCGCGACGGAGTGAAAAAGAAACAACCACGACGTTCGCGTTCGTCTCGATGCGTTATTCAGTTCTCGATGCGCTACGAGGCGGAGTACGCGTACTGTTGGCGCGAATGCGGCGCCATCCCTATCGGTTGGGGCGCCGATATGGCGCGAGAATTCTACGACATCCTCGTTTACCCCGATGTCAAGGAGGCGGACTCCACTCGCCGATGGCGAGCCTCGCCGAAGAGCTACACGTGCGAATTTCGGATCTGGCATCCGTCCACGCTCACCCTAAAGCCTGTTCCCGCGGGCATTGAGATTCTGCTGTATCGCACGTTCTCGATGGACAAACTCCTCGATCACGTCGCTGAGGACCAGGCCCTGAGCTTGACCGTGGAGGAGACGCTCGTGCTCCTGCGCAAGACCCTCCGAGCGGCGACTTTCGAGACGGTACGATTAGATTTGGACGACGACGAAAACGAATACGGGCTTCCCTGCGGGTTGCTCGTGACCGCGGTGCTGGACGAGAAAGAGGACACGAAAGCGACGCTGCGATTCCCACCGACCGGCGGGTGCGTGTACGGCACGCGGTTCGATGGTGGGATGGCCTCGTGGGGCAAAGCGCTCGTCGTGATGACCCGCACGATCGCGGCTCGGAACGAGGAATTAGAACGCGCCGTCGAAGGCGACCGCAGAGCGCTGCGGGCGCTTCGCTCGATGCTGTCGCTCTACGACGCGTCCTTCGCGTCCGACGGGGAGAGCGTCAAGATCGCCGGCGTGAGCGCGCGCGTCGGCGGGCTCGCGGGGAGCAGCCCGCTGAAGCCGTCGATGTGCGCCGACGCGCGAAGAGTGCGCGCGGAGGCGGCGGCGGCGATCGCGGAACTCGAAGCGCGCGTCGAGGCGCACGAGAACCGCGCGCGGGGGCTCGTCATGGGCGCGGAGGAGGAGACTCTGGCGTTCTACGGCGCGGCGAAGACGCGCGGCGACGACGATGGGGGCGAAGGAGAGGGTGGGGGGAACGGCGGCGGCGGCGAGACGAAGAGAGAGCCGCCGGGGCTGGGGGGGACGCCCGCGGGGTCGCCGGCGGCGAAAAAGCCGCGGCAAGGCTTAACGCTCGCTCGCGGCGCGAAGTGACACGACCTTAGATGACACCAATAGAACGAAAGGAGAACTACCCTCCCTATAGCGATAACGCGTCGCGGTGACGAACGAAAGAAACGAACGAAACGAAACGAAACGCACGTCATTCGACCGTTGTCGTTCCGTTCAAACTCCAGTCGTACTCCGGGCTCTCCAACGTCACCCGCTTCGCGCCGTCCAACGCGTCGCGCACGCGTCTCGCCGCGTCGCCGTCCGGCCGCAAGTACGTCGAAATCGTCCGCAGCCGCGCCTCGTCGGTGTCGCCGAAGTCGTCCTTGTACCACGTGCCGATTATCTTGGACACGCGCACGACGACGCGATCGTTCGCCGGAGAAGAGGAACGAGCGTCCGACGCGACTGTATCGTCCGACAAAACGACTTGGACGTCGCCCTCGCAAAACGCCTCCGCGGCGGCGGCCAACTGCGCGTCCAACCCCTCGCCCGTGTACGTGCGTATCGGCGGGCAGCTCTTCGCGCCACACACGAGCGCGAAGTGTATCCGCGGGTCCACGGGGAGCACGACGTGCTGCGCGCGCGGGTCGCTCGTCGCGTCGAACGGGCCTCGGGAGAGCCCCGGTTTTCCTACGATCGCGCCGAGACTCGCCGCGCCCGGCCTGTTCCCTCGCAGTATCCCGTGCTCGATGTCATCGCAGGAGTAGTAACACCCGCCGATCTCGTATTTATACCTTCCAAAGTACGTCAAGCGATCGAAGAAGCCGTCGGGCGCGCCGACGACGGCGGTGACGTGCACGACGAGCGCGTTGTAGACGTTTAAGAAGAAGGCGATCTTCTCCTCGCGACGCATGGAGCGCGGGTCCACCGAGCGCAGATCCTCCGTGGCGTCGACGTACTCCCGGAACGCGCGCGACGTTCTCATCGCCGCGTAGTCCACGGATCGGCCGTCCTCGGAGAGATGCGCGTCGTACAGCGCGAGGATTTTCTTCCGAAGCGACGCCGCGACGGCGGCGGCGTCGCCTGCGTTTTTCCCGTCGCCGCCGCCGCCGCGCCGCCGCCCTCGCCTCGCGTTCAACGGCGCCGGCGTTGTCTTCGGGTACGCCCGCGGCTCGCACGCGTGGTCCGCGAGCCTGTACAGCTTCCCGCCGTCGTCCTCGAACGCCTCCGACGCGCTCGCGCTGGTCAGCAGACCGTACTCCATCATCTTACCGCCGAGCTCCGCGGCGGTGCTGCCGCGCGTCGACGCCGCCGTACTTTCGTCCGCGGCGGTCGCGAGCCATCGCGTTATCGTCGCGCCGTCGAGGACGCACTGCAGGAGCGTCAGCGGCGCGCGCCATCCTCCGAACGCGTACACGTCGCGCGGGGTCAGCGCGGCCGCCATCCTCGTCGCGAGCGCGTCCAGCGCGGCGTACTCCGCGTCGTCGTCCGATGCCTCCTCCTCCTCCTCCTCCTCCTTCTCCTTCTCCGCCTTCTCCTTCTCCTCCTTCGCCGCGACCGCGCTCTCCCTCATCGCGCGCGCGATCGCGGGCGGGAGAACCGCGCCCTCGTCCTTCGCGCTCGCCACCTTCGCCGCGAACGCGCCGCTTCGGAGACCCTCCTCGACGTCGTCCGCGCCGCCGAAGCAGACCGCGCCGACGTACACCTGAGGCACCGTTCGCATGCCGCTGAGCGACGTCGACGCGCGGAGGATGATGCCGTTCTCCGAGGACGCGTCGATCTCCACGAACGGCACGGACGCGTCCGCGAGCGCGGACTTGACGCGGCGGCAGTGCGGGCAGCTCGACGTCGTCACGACGGCGACGACGACGTCCGATCCGACGGACGCGGCGTCTGCTGCGGCGACGACGCGGCGATGCGCGGCGCGCGCGGGCGCGCGCGCGCGGTCTCTCGCGCGGTCGCGCGCGCGGCGCGACGTCGACGCGAGGGCCGGCGCGCGCGCTGCGCGCGTCTCCATCGCGCGAAGAGGGACGACGACGACCGCGCGACGTCCCCTCGCGCGCGGCGAACTGCTGTGATGAAGACCACGACTGGAAAGGACGACGCGACGCGACGCGATGTCAGATCGCCGGCCCCCTCGTCACTTCCATCTCGCGCGTCCGCACGGGGGCAGGTCTCGCGTCGCTCGCCGCGGGTCTCGCCGCCGCCACCTCCGCCGCCGTCGCCGCCGCGCCGCGCCGCGCGGCGATGGCGTCCGCCGCGCCGCCGCCTATACCGCCGCGCCACGACGACGAGATGCGCGGACACGCGGTGAAGCGCGTCTCCTTCCTCGGCGCCGAGCGCCCCATCATCTGCCAGAACGAGAACGGCCCGTGCCCGCTCATCGGCATCGCGAACGTCCTCCTCCTCCGGAACGCGCTCACCCTGAGCGGGCCGTCCGACCGCCCGGAGGTGACCACCGCGGAGCTCATGTCGCTCGTCGCCGCGCGCATCTTAGACGTGAACGACAAGACGTCAAATTCGCCGTCGTCCGACGGCGCGACGTCGTCCGCGTCCGCGTCCGCAGAATCCGCCGAATCCGCCGCGGAGAGGCGGGAGCGCGCGGAGGCGGACGAGCTCGTGCGGAAGAACCAGGAGCAGAACGTCTCGGACGCGATGGCGGCGCTCCCCGCGCTCGCCACCGGGCTCGACGTCAACGTCGGATTCCGTCACCCGCTGGACTTTGAGTTCACGCCGCAACTCGCGATATTCGACCTGCTCGACGTGACGCTGTGCCACGCGTGGGTGATAGATCCGGACGACGCGCAGGCGAGGGCGGCGGTGGGGGGGAGGAGCTACAATCAGCTCATGGAGCGGATGATCGAGCTCGTGAGCGCGCCGCCGGAGCCGCCGGAAAAGTCCTTAAGGAACGGCGTGCACCACGCGAATGGGGTCGTATGGAAAGCAGTCTCACCTCCGCCGCCGCCAGACGCAGACGCGGACGATTCGGACCCCCTGGGCGTGAACCTCTCGCGCTTGCGCGTGGGCCACGACTCTCCGCCTGAGAGAACCGACGACGACCACGGCGGCGGCGAGATCACGGCGGCGACGACGAGCGGCCGGTCGGACGCCTCGGCGATGGACGCGACGACGGAGCGGCTCGTGATCGAAGATTTTCTCGCGCGTTCCGCGTCGCAGCTCACCCCGCACGGCTTGCGCGCGGCTCGCGATCGCGTGAAAGAGAACGAGCTCGTTGTGTTCTTCCGGAACAACCACTTCAGCACGGTGTTCAAGAAAGACGGCGCGCTGTACCTGCTCGTGACGGACCAAGGGTACCTCAACGAGAGCGACGTGGTGTGGGAGGCGTTGGCGCCTGCGGACGACGGAGTGGGTGGAGGGGGCGGCGGCGGCGGCGGGGGGGTAACGCACGCGGCGGGGACGTTCGTGAACGGGAGGTTCGAGGCGTTCGCGCCGCACTTCGATCCCGCGGAGGAGCAGCGGAGGGCGACGGAGGAGGACGCGCGGATCGCCGCGGCGATGCTGGCATCGTCCGGCGGCGGCGGCGGCGCGTTGGGCGACGACTTTTTGCGCCCGCCGCCGCCGCCGCCGCCGCCGGACGCGCGCGGCGTCGCGGTCGGCGTGCCCGTGGGACAGCACCACCGCGCGGGCGCGGGCGCGGCGCCCCAAACCGACGGCGACGGCGACTACGCGCTCGCCGTGGCGCTTCAGGCGGAGTTCGAGGCGGAGGAGGCTGAGGCGAACGCGCGGCGGCGCGCGGAGCGGCGGGAACGCGACGCGGAAGAGGCGCGTCATCGCCATGACGGGACGATGCGACGGGAACGGGAGAGGGAGGACGCCGCTGCCGCCGCCGGCGGCGGCAATGCGCAGAAGGGCGCGAAGCCGGGGAAGAGCAAGAGCGGGAAGTATAAGAAGAAGAGCGGTAGCGACTGCGTCTTGATGTGAATGAGAATTTCGGCGTCTTGTCCGACCAATCGCTTGATTCAGTTCAACCTACTATCATACGCGGCTATTGCACCTATTTCGTCTATCTTGAGCTATCCCACGCGTGGCGCGGGGTCGGTCACGTCGCTTTCCTTCTCGTCGACGCTCCGTCGCGTCTCCTCGGCGCCGTTCCGACGCGTCGTCCGTTCCAGTTCGTCCATCGTCGATTCAAAGGGGTAAAATACATTAATGTCCTCGTCGTCACGACCCCACCGCGGCCATCTGCTTCGTGAGCTCTTCGATGTCCTCGTTGCACTTCGCGATCGTGGCCTTGATCCCGTCGATCGCGCTCTTCGCGTCCGCGAACATCTGCTGCACCGTCGCCGCGTTGTTCGCCTCCATGTGCTGGAAGACGTCCTTCCCGAACGATTCCTTCGTCAATTGAATCTGACGCTCGTGGTACATGACCTCCGCCTGCTTCGCGGTGCGCAGGGAGAGTAAGCGCGTCGTCTCCGCGGCGGTGTACGCCGCGGACTGGATCGTCGCCCACCAGTCCGTGTTGGGAGCTGCCATGGCGTGTGGGATGCGGGAGAGGGCGCGGGGGTAAATGCTCTCGGGAACAGAATTCTGTTCGGGGCGAAGAGTCTCCAGATTTTCCGCGACGACCTGACCTTCTTCGTGTCGTGGAGAGCGGGCCGCGACGCCGCAGAGCGACGCGCGCCTCGGCGCGGTCGAGAACGCCGTCCGCGGTCGCGATGTCGATCGCGATCGCGTCCGGGACGTGCGCGCCGCGCGCGCGCGCGAGCGCGCGCGTGGGATGGCGCGACGCGCGCGGCGCGCCTCCGAGACGAACGGCGTCGTCGTCGTCGTCGTCCTCCTCTTCCTCCTCCGCGATGTCGACGACGACGACGACGACGATGCGTCGCGTCGTTCGCGTCTTCGCCGGCGCGAAGGGCGGCGGCGGAAAGAAGTCCACCCCGCCGGGAGCGAACCCGTTCGGCGACCTCGCGTCGCTGAAGTCGTCCTTGCCCGCGGCGTCGAACGCCGCGAAGGAGGCCACCGAGCGGTCGTCGTCGTCGTCGTCGTCCTTTTCGTCGATGACGCGGATGAGCGAGTCCGATGCCGTCGCCGCGCTGTCCAAAGGCGGCGCGATGAAAGCCGAGCGCGCGAAGTCAAAATCATCGAAGACCACCGCCGCGCCGACGCGAGGCGGTGGCGCGAAGAAGCCCCCCAACGCGATCGGCGCGGGCGCGGGCGCGAGCGTCGGCGTCGACATCGCCGCGCAGAGAGTCCGCGTCGGCGTCACGCGGAGCGGCACGAAGGGAAAGACCGTCACCGTGATCGACGCGTTCGCGCCGCCGGGGGGGAAAGACGCCGCGAAGGAGATCGCGCAGAAATTTAAGAAGGTGCTCGGGTGCGGCGGGAGCGTCGCGGAGAACGGCGCGATGACGTTCCAGGGCGACGTCGCGGCGACGGTGATGGAGATGTTACGCGCCATGGGGTACGCGTCCGCGACGCAGACGGGCGGGTCGGGCGCGAACGCGCCGAAGAAGAAGAAGTGAAGCGAAGCGAAGCGAAGTGATGATGAGCGCACTGTAGTAGGATGTAATGTAGGGAGCATAACGTAACGTACGTGTACCGTACCGCGTGACAGAGACGAGCGCGACCAGTGCGTACGCGTTCCAATCTGCCGGCGACGACAAAACAAAGTAACCTTAAGGTTGACAAAAATACATCCGTCGACTTCCCCCCCGCCGCCCGTCGCGGTCGCCGTCTCATCATGCCACCGCGGGCGACGCCGCGTCCTCGTCCAAATCGTCCAACCGCGCGTGAACCCGCTCCAGCTCCGCGCCGTGCATCCTATCGAGCCTCCGCACCGCCCACAGCCACAGCAACACGATCGACGTGTGTCCCGCCGCGAGCAACGGCAGCGAAGCGACGATGGTGCCGAAGAATAGCAAAAACCCCTGCTGAAGCATGCTCCCGCCCGTCTTCCCCACCTGCGCGCCGAGGACGTCCACGGCGGCTTTGCCTTTCGTCTTGGACTCCTCGTCGAGGGTGATGTAGACCATCTCCTCCGCGGGTTTGAAGAGCGAAAATTTAGCGGCGCGTTCCATGACGTACAACACCGCGCCGCCCCACGCGAGGTATGTCAACAGAGGCGCGCCGTGCACGAGCATCCCTCTGGACGCCAGCCATATCGAACACCCGAAGAAGCTCCACCCCGCGATCGCGCTGAACTTTGGCGTCACGGACAGCGTCCCGGCCCAGCCGAGGGTTTTGAACAGCCACGGCGCCATGATCATGAGGAAGCACGTCAGGCAGCCGCTGCCGAGCTGGACGTCGCCCATGAACGCGCTGTACGCGTGCGGCTCCGGGTGTAATATCCTCAGCTGCCCCTTCCACGCCACCTGGAATAAGATGCTGCTCAGGCCTTGGCAGATGGACATCACCGCGAGGCACAGCACCTCGGGCGTGCGCGCGACGAATTTCAGCGCGTCGATCAAGCCCGTCTTGTCCTTTTTGGGCTTTCTCCCCGCGGCGACCCTCGCCTGATCCTTCGCGTGATCCTCCCTCGCCTTCAACGCCGCGGCCTGGTCGAGGTCGTACTGCTTCCCTCCGTCCGCGTCGTGCGCGCGCTTCATGATGTACGCGTGCGTCAACCCGATCCCGACGCAGCACGCGAACGCGATGGACATCAGGATGTTGAGCTTCACGCTCCACGCCTCTTTGGCGGTGAGATGCGTCCACCCGCCGTAGCTCGAGACCCAACGCACGATCACGCCGCTGCTCGCCTGCGCGACGTTCGCGCCGACGCCGAGGAGCGGGTAGATGATCCCCGCGTCCTCGAGCCGCGTCGTCTCGTTCGCCATCCCCCAGAACAGCAGCGAGAGCATCACGTCTCCCCACATCTCGCTCGCGACGTAAAACAACGAGTAGACCCAATTGGTGAGCACGGCGACCCCGCCGGCGAGGCCGGCGGGGAGGCCCGCGGCGACGGACGCGCCGAACGCGGTCGGATGCAGCGCGTCGATGTTCGGGTACAGCACGAGCGTGAAGACGGCGAAGAAGGTCATGAAGAACGCGAGGAAGATGTAGAAGAGCTTCTCGCGGCCCCATCGTTGGCTGAGGGTCGTTCCATACAAAGCGGCGTCGGGGTGGAGTTGAAAGGCGTCAGATGGAGTTGAAAGGCGTCGAGGGCGGGGATTGAAAGCGAGAGCTGGGCGGAGAGACGCGCCAGGAAAAGTCCTTAAGGATCGGCGTTCACCACGCCAACGCGATCGTATGGGGACCAGTGTATAGAACGCACCTGAACTTCGCGAAGACGGCGACGAAGGTGAGCGACGCGGGCAACACGGCGTACACGGTGAGATACGGGATCTGCTCCGCGCCGCCGAACGCGGTGACGACGAGCGCGTCTCTGAGCGCGTCGAGGACGCCGTTCGCGAGCGCCATCCAGTAGAACATGATCGCCATGGGGATCAGCTTCCCCCACAAGCCGTCGAGGGGTTTCAGGAATCTCGCGATCGGGTTGCGATCGGGTTGCTTCATCGACGTCGTCGACGACGCGTCGCCGCCGCTCGACGGCGACGACGCCGTCGCGACGATCGAGCCCCCGCGCGGCGGCGACGACGGATCATCCTGTTCCGCGCGGCGCGGCGCCGGCGCCGGCGCGAACGCCGCGGCGATCGCGGCGGCGGCGCGGGGACGCCGCGGCGTGGAGACGACGCGCGGCGACGACGCGCGGCGAGCGCCCGCCGCTCGCGCGACGTCGACGCGCGCGGCGGCGACCGGCGTCGGCGTCGTCGCGTCGCGCGGGGTCCTCGCGCGAACGGAAAACGACGCGGGCGACGACGCGCGCGGCGTCCTCCGCGACGTCGCGAACGCCGCGACGGGGCGGCGCATGAGCGGCCGCGACGACGCCGCGAGCGCCGCGGACGCCGTCGCCGGCGTCGTCGACGTCTGCATCATCTTTCCTGCGCGACGTCAAATAAAAAAATCTGCGCCGAGGAGGCAGAGATCGCCCTCCCGCGCGCGCCTTCAAACGCGTCCGCGCGCGAGACTTCAGCGCCGGATCTTCCGTTCGAGGCCTATCGTTCGAGGACCGAAGCGAGAGCGCGACGCCGGAGCCCGGGAAGGCGTGCGGTGCGCGTCCGCGAGTGGCCGCCGTCGGAGAGGTTCTGTTCAAACGCAGGTTAAATAATTAACAGCGCGCAAAAAAAATTGATATCCAGCGGTCAAGGTGATCGGTCGTGTGGGTGAACGCTTTTGGGTGAACGTTTTTGTTGACCGACAGATTTGATACCGGCGCGAAACGAAACCCTCCGGCGAGGGCTTCGGCGGTCCTCAATCGATAAGACGCGGCGCTCGGGGGACGACGCTCATCAGTCCAACGCGCGCGCCTCACGCGACGCTCACACCTCCATGTCCGTCACCGGAGTTCGCGGTGACACCACGATGGCGTTCTCGCGCTCGATCGGCAGGGCCCTCCGCGGAGGCGTCGCCTCGCGTCGCGCGAGCGTCGCCGTCCGCGCGACGACCGCGTCGACGCGTCATCATCACCAACATCGTCATCACGCCGCCCTCCCGCTCTTCCCCCGCCTCGCTCGCGGCGCCGCAAACGCCGCGTCCGCGCTCCCGTCCTTCTCCGCGCGTCATCCGCGCGTCCTCGCGTCCCTCGCGCCGTCGCGCGGCGCGTCCCACGCGCCGCGCGCGGCGACGGCGGGCACGGCCGCGAGCGCGGACGACGTCGCGGCCGCGACCGCGGCCGCCGCGGCGCAGGGCGACGTCGTGCGCGCGCTGAAGCAATCGAAGAAGGACGGCGCCGACGTCAGCAAGGCGGACGTCGACGCCGCGGTCGCGAAGCTGAAGGAGCTGAAGGCTACCGCGGAGGCGCTCGCGGACCCGGAGGCCGCGGCGAAGGCGGCGGCGAAGGCGGCGGCGGCGGACGCCGCGAAGGCCAAGCCCAAGGCGGGCGCGGAGGTTGGCGTCACGCCGAAATCCGAAGACTTCTCGCGCTGGTACCTCGACGTCATCCGCGAGTGCGAGCTCGCGGACTACGGCCCCGCGCGAGGCACGATGGTCATACGCCCGTACGGGTACGCGCTCTGGGAGGGCATTCAGCGTTGGATGGACGCGAAGTTTAAGACCACGGGCGTCGAGAACGCGTACTTTCCGCAGCTCATCCCGTATTCGTTCATCACGAAGGAGGCGTCGCACGTGGAAGGGTTCTCCCCGGAGCTCGCGGTCGTGACGCAGGGCGGCGGGAAGACGCTCGAGGAGCCGCTCGTGGTGCGTCCGACGTCCGAGACGATCGTGAACCACATGTTCTCGCAGTGGATTCAGTCCTACCGCGACCTGCCGCTGCTGATGAATCAGTGGGCGAACGTCCATCGGTGGGAGATGCGCACGCGGCCGTTCATTCGCACGCTCGAGTTTCTGTGGCAGGAGGGGCACACCGCGCACGCGACCGCGGAGGAGGCGGAGGAGCGCGCGGTGCAGATGATCGACGTGTACCGCGAGTTTGCCGAGGACGTCGCCGCGATGCCGGTGATCGTCGGCCGTAAATCGCGCGTCGAGACGTTCGCGGGGGCGAATAACACGTACACGATCGAGGCGATGATGGGGGATAAGCGAGCGCTGCAGGCGGGGACGTCGCATAACCTCGGGCAAAACTTCGCAAAGGCGTTCGACACGACGTTCCTGGACGAGAACGGGAAAACGCAGCACGTGCATCAGAGCTCGTGGGGCGTCAGCACGCGGCTCATCGGCGGGATCATCATGACCCACGGCGACGACGTCGGCTTACGGCGCGTTCTATACACTGGTCCCCATACGACCGCGTTCGCGTGGTGAACGCCGTTTCTTAAGGACTTTTGCCGTCGTGTCTCTCCGCTCACCCCTCGCTTTCAATCCCCGCCCTCAGCGCCTTTCAACGCCAACTGACGCCTTTCAACTCCACCCCGCCATCGCCTTGTATGGAACGACCCTAAGGCTCCCGCCCGCGCTCGCGCCGATCCAAGTCGTCGTCGTCCCCATCGCGCAGAAGAACAAGGACAAGGAGTCCGTGAACGCCGCCGCGAGCGCGGTCGTGAAGACGCTGACGGACGCGGGCGTCCGCGTCAAGCTCGACGACGACGAGAGGAACTCGCCGGGGTGGAAGTTCGCGCAGTGGGAGATGAAGGGGGTACCGATTCGCGTCGAGATCGGCCCGAAAGACGTCGCGAACGACGCGTGCGTGCTCGCGCGGAGGGACAAGCCCGGGAAGGAAGGGAAGGAGTTCGGCGTCTCCGTGGAACCGAGCGCGCTCGTCGGTAAAGTCCGGGAGACGTTGGCGGACGTCCAGAGCGCGCTGTTGAGCGAGGCGAGAGCGTTTAGGGACGAGAACATCGTGGACGTGACGTCGTACGAAGAACTCAAAGCAGCGATCGACGCGGGGAAGTGGGCCAGAGGGGGATGGGAAGGCAGCGACGCGGACGAGGAGAAGGTGAAGGAGGACACCGGCGCGACGATTCGGTGCTTTCCGTTCGACCAGCCCGCGGGGCCGCACACGTGTTTGATGACCGGCGTCGAGGCGAAGGAGGTGTGCCTCTTCGCGAAGTCGTATTAAAGTATTTACGTTCGATCGATGTTAAAAACGTATGCCTTCGTTCCGTTACACGTACATATCGTTCCGTACGTTCATCTCGCGTTCTTCGTCTCGTTCGCGTTCGTTCACCACGGCCCGCGGCGCCTGCGCGGGCACTCGTCCCTCCTGTGACCAAACTCTCCGCAATGGAAGCATCCGACGTCCGGACAGTCCCGCAAGAAATGTTCGCGGCTCCCGCACTGAAGACAACCCGATGAAGGGTTTGGTCGCTCCCTGCAGAAGCGACTTTCGTGACCCCGTTTGCCGCACCTAAAGCACGTGGCGTCGGGACACGCACCGCGTAAGTGTCCGGAGCGGCCGCACGAGCGACAGTTCGCGAGAGGGCAGCGGCTCACGTGGTGACTCGGATCACCGCACTTTGGACATTCGACGACCGCGTTGGGGACCTGATACCGGTCTACTCGTACGAGCGCTTTCGCCGGGGCGGGTCTCCACGATTTAGCCGCGACTATCACGCCGTCGCCGCGATCGTCGACTGTCTCGAAAATCAGTCGTCCGTTCGAAGCCTCGCAAAACGCTTTAAGTTTCATCCTCCTGACGAGATCTATCGTCTCCGGCATCTCCGCGTGCAACTCCGAAATGAATCCTTTGTTCAGGCGACCGCCGTGGCGTTCGACGACGTCGAGAAGCTTCGCGATCGCCCTCTCGAGAAGATCACGCGGAGGAGGGGAGGGATCATATTGGCCGCCGCGTCGCGTTTCCTCGGCCGGGGGAGCGGGTCTCGTCGGCGGCCCGCGACGGTCGTACCTGTCGTTGTCCAAGTCGCCGGCGCCGGCGCCGTTCGCACCCTCGGCCCGAGCCCACGCCGCGATCTCGTCGCGCCCGCCCTCCATCGCGGCGCGCGTCACCGCTCTCTGATCCCACGGCGCGCCGTTCGCGCGCGCCCACCTCATAACGTCGAACTGCCCGTGCCTCGCGGCGTCGACGCATGTCCGCTCGTTCCACGGAAACGCGTTCGCGCGGAGCCACTTGAGGACGCTGAGCTGTCCGCACCGCGCCGCCGCGGCGGTAGTCTCGTCGTCGCGCGCGAGGCACTCGAGCAGCGGGCCGAGGGTCTCGTGCGTCTTCGCGACGCTCGAGAGGTCGGGCCCGCCTTCGCCTTCGTCGCGCGGGGAGGCGTCTCTCTCGTCCCTCGGATCTCCTCCCTCGCGCGCCCTCTCCGCGCGCCGTCGCTTCGCGCCCTTCCGCGGGCCGTCGCCGTCGCCGCGGGCGCGCGCGCCGTCGCCGTGGCCGTCGCCGGTCGGATCTCGCTCGATCTCCTCCCGCGCGCCGTCGCCGCGCCCCGAGCCCGCGATCTCGCGATCCCGTCGTCGAACCCGCGGGTCCGCGGGCGAGGCGGCGGCGGCGGCGGCGGCGGCGGCGCCGCGCGCGTCGTCGTCGTCGTCGTCGCCTTCGCCCGCGTCGTCGCCAGCCGTCGCGTCAGACTCGCGCTCCGGCGTCGGCGCGTCGAACGTCGTCACCGCCGTCCGCTTGTTCCAGTAGTACGTCTCCCCTTCCGCTTCGACGCGGAACCAATCGGGGGGGAGGCCGGGGCAGCGCGTGCAGACGCCTCGGACCATCGTCCGCGCGCGCGCGGCGAAGGGCGAGGGTCTTTGAGAGAGACGGCTACTTCGTTTTTTTCATCACGTTTTTTTTTAAAAGCTTTCTGTTTCTACTCGCGCACAGCTGTGCTCACATGTTCGGATACTCCGGGTGGACCCGCTGCTTGTAGTTGGACATCCCGGACCACACGTTCCCGTCCTTTCGCAGCCAATGCACGATCTCCAGTCTGCCTTCGCTCGCGGCGGCGCCGATGGCGCACGGAGAAAACGGCCACCCGCGCGCGCGGAGCCACCTGAGGGCCAATCAATACACGGGTCAGCTGAAAGGAGACGCGATCAAATGTTGAAACCGAGGGGTGGGTGAAAAACGTTCTGTTCGCGCGCGATCGCGAGACAGAACGCACTTGAGGGTCTCGAAGTGCCCGTGCTCCGCCGCGCGCTCCACCGGCGTCGGGTCGTCGCGCGGCATCTTCGGGAACTCGCGCAGCAGCCATCGCAGGCCGTGGAGGTCGTCCTCGCGCGCGGCGAAGACGATCGCCTGTCGCAAATCCTCGGCGGTGCGCACCGCGGCGTAGCGAACCTTGAGCGTCGCGGTCGACGGGCGCGGCGGGCGCGACGCGCGCGGCGGCTCGAACTCGTGCGGCGGCGGCGTCCACGGGCCGTCCGCGGGCACGACGGGCAGCGCGTCGAACGGCGCGATGTGCCTGTTATCCCATCTCGATTCCATCGTCGCGCGCGGCGGCGGCGGCGGCGGCGGCGGCGGGTGTGACGCGCGGCGCGCGCGTCGTAACTCCTCCCCGTTCGCGTCGTCCGAGGTTGGAAGTCCGAGGCTCGGGGAAGGTTTCCGTACTACGTACGGAACTTCGTACTCGTTTCGTATGCTCAAACAGTATAAAACGCCGTGCCCCATACCAAATCCGTCTCCTCCCGCGCGACGAGCGCCTTCGTTCCAAACATTTCGCGACCCCCCGAGCGCGCGCGCGCTCCGCGAACACAATCCCCACGCGCGGCGTCGACGCGCGCGCCCACCACCCGACCCCGCGCCCCGCGCTTACGTACCTCCTCTTGAACCCGGGTACGATGGCGGCCACGCGCGCGGTCCTGCAGGTCTTCGAGAAGTACCAGAAAGATCGCGTCGCGTTCGTGCAGACGGTCGCCGAGCTCGCGACGCGACCGCAAAACGTCGAGCCCATGCAGAGCGCGGGCGTCATGGCGCTCCTTCGTCCGCTGCTGTTGGACAACGTCCCGAGGTGCGAAGAAGGACCTAAACCCGCCCATGCGTTTAACGCGCGCTCGCGGAGGGGCGCGCGGCGGCGTCGCGGCGCGCCATGCGGCGCGCGCGGCGTCGCGCGCGCGCGTCGATCCGCGATCGCGCCCGCCCCAAAAATGGCACGCCGTCGCGTCGCCGCGCAATTCTCTGACCCCCGCCCACCGATTCTCTCTCCCGCCTCCGCGCGCGCCGCCTCCCGCTCACCTCCCCATCCATCCATCCCTCCCTCCCTCCCTCGCCGCTCCCGTCCGCGCGATAGCATCCAACAGTCCGCGGCGATCGCGCTCGGAAGGCTCGCCAACTACAGCGACCACCTCGCGGAGGCGGTCGTGAGCAACGAGATCCTCCCACAGCTCGTCTACTCGCTCAGCGAACAGAACCGATTCTACAAACAAGCCGCAGCGTTCGTACTCCGCGCCGTCGCGAAGCACTCCCCGCCGCTCGCGCAGGCTGTCGTGGACTCTGGCGCGCTCGACTCTCTCGTGCAGTGCCTCGAGGAGTTCGACCCGGGCGTCAAGGAGAGCGCGTCGTGGGCGTTGGGATACGTCGCGGGCCACAACGCGGATCTCGCCGCGACGGTGGGTCTATCTATCTATCACTGGTCCCCATACGACGGCGTCGGCGTGGTGAACGCCGTTCCTTA
>Ga0181560_10001015_pt1 | contig 26246 bp, 22 predicted proteins | sample 011ome_20_FD_133751 | JGI IMG/M metagenome (GOLD analysis project Ga0181560, IMG submission 133751) | Coastal salt marsh microbial communities from the Groves Creek Marsh, Skidaway Island, Georgia - 011509CT metaG (megahit assembly) | ecosystem: Environmental > Aquatic > Marine > Intertidal...
GACGAGTATCTTGGCTATCTTTAAGCCTGAATTATATGTGTCGATGCTAGTCTCACCCTCAATAGATAACACCAGCTTTCTAGTACGGAACACCACACTGCGAGGCTTCTTCGGTCTTAGTCTGATTTTAGGCTGGATAGTCTTTAGGAATAACGAGAAGTGGGCGCTTCGAATCATCGATTTGGCGATTTTTTTTGTCTGCTCGTCAACAATTCTCTTTTATACCAACTTAATAACTATGGGGCACTTTGAGGCAACGACCTCGACACTAGTTTTTACAGTGTGGCGCCCAATTTTGGTTGCACTGCTCTTAATGCTCCGAAAGAGAATGCGAGACTACCTGGGTAATCTGAGAAAGTTTCGGGAGCAAACTAAATTAACGACGACACCCTGGTAAGAGACCGAAGGTGTACCACAGGATGGCTTTACATGTTACTGATGTATTTTGAGCCACTAGTGGATATCCTCTCCCGCAGCGACCGAATGTTTCGCTCTTTGCACAGAAGACATTGATATCCTCAGTAGATCAGCCACCTTCCGAATGCTTTTGCCCTCGTTTACCAAACGCATAGTGTCTTTATCGTTGATTATCTTTTTACGCACTAAACTCTCATTAAGCATGGTACAGTTTTTTGGAAGCCCCTCAATTCTATAACTAGAGATTTTTCTGTGGGAGACCCCAGATATTGGGATAGGCAACTAGTCTAGGGTGGAAATGGATTAGGCGTACGTTGGTATGCGTAGGTAATGCACTTTATGTAAAAGTGTGTCTTTAAAGAACTACCGCAGAGATTTCGCTAATTTAACAAAAGGCAATTAAGAAAACCGGATGATGATGCGCACACTCGCAACTCTACTCTTGGGAATTGCAATATTCCTCGGAAATGGCTGTACGACAGATTTTGATAGGGGCTATGAGGCTTATCAGAGCGGTGACTACGAGCAAGCCGCGTCCTTCTTCCGACTGAGCGCGGAACAAGGAAACCCCGTAGCGCAGAATAACTTAGCATTCATGTATCGCAATGGTGTGGGCGTCGCGCAAGATTATGAAGCAGCAGTGAAATGGTATCGCATGAGCGCGGGAAAGGGGGTTGCGCGCGCGCAGTACAAACTAGCGTTAATGTATGACGAGGGAGAGGGTGTTACTCAAGACGACCAGGAAGCAGTAAAATGGTATCGCTTGAGCGCAGAACGAGGTAATGCGGACGCGCAGAATAACTTAGCAATCACGTATCGCAAAGGTAGCGCCGTCATTCAAGATTACGAGAAAGCAGTCGAGTGGTATCGATCTAGTGCGGAACAAGGAAACGTGGAGGCGGCATCGAATTTAGCGTTGATGTATTACAAGGGGGAGGGTGTCGCTCAGGACTACAAGAAATCCGTGAAGTGGTATCGATCGAATGCGAAATTAGGGAATTCATATGCGCAATATAATCTAGCATTCATGTACTACGCCGGTAAGGGCGTCAAGCAGGACTATAAAGAAGCCGTGAAGTGGTATCGATTAAATGCAGCGCAAGGACATGCGGATGCGCAGTTTAATCTAGCGCTGATGTATCAGGATGGTGAGGGCGTCAAGCAGGACTATAGAGAAGCCGTGAAGTGATACCGATTGAGTGCCGAGCAAGGTGATGCATATGCGCAGAATAACTTAGCAATCACGTATCGCAAAGGTAGCGGCGTCATTCAAGATTACGAGAAAGCAGTCGAGTGGTATCGATCTAGTGCGGAACAAGGAAACGTGGAGGCGGCATCGAATTTAGCGTTGATGTATTACAAGGGGGAGTGTGTCGCTCAGGACTACAAAAACTGCGTGAAGTGGTATCGTTTCAGTGCAGCGCAAGGACATGCGGATGCGCAGTTTAATCTAGCGCTGATGTATCAGGATGGTGAGGGCGTCAAGCAGGACTATAGAGAAGCCGTGAAGTGGTACCGATTGAGTGCCGAGCAAGGTGATGCATATGCGCAGAATAATCTAGCCTTTATGCATCATAAAGGCGACGGCATCGCTCAAGACAACAAAGAAGCACTGAAATGGTATCGATTAAGTGCGGAACAAGGCAATGCGGATGCGCAGAATAATTTAGCGGTGATGTATCGCAAAGGCGAAGGCGTCACCCAAGACTATCAAGAGGCAGCGAAGTGGTATCGCTTGAGCGCAAAGCAAGGTAATCCCGAAGCCGCATCGAATTTAGCACTGATGTATAGCAAAGGTCGAGGCGTCGACAAGGACGATAAGGAAGCGGTTACGTGGCTTCGATTGAGCGCGGAACAGGGCGTTGTGCTGGCGCAGAATAACTTAGCGGTGATGTATTACAACGGAGAGGGAATTACACAGGATGATATTTATGCGTATATGTGGTGGAACATTGCGGCAGCAAATGGTGAGTCTAGAGCCCAAGAGAACAGAGATATAGTTGCGACACGAATGACATCATCACAATTAGCAGAGGCACAAAAACTCGCACGAGAGTGTGTGGCGAAAGATTATAGGGGGTGTTGATTTCGATCAGTGAAGCGGATTAGCTTCTGCGATCTCGAAATATTAGTGCTTCGAATATGGCCTCACTTACGTCGGCCACTTCTTTATCATCGATGTCACCTCGATACGCATACACAACAATGCGATAAGAGTTGAAGGTGTAATCCCCAGATTTCTGTACCACACCTTATGATATCGGACGAGTGAGACATTGACTCTAACTTCTCTCGTACTGTCATCGCTGGAATATGGGATACTGCATACGCTGACAACACAGCCTATTTTGCCTCTACAATTAATTGGAGAAATAGAATTTTGCAGATTTTTTTTAAACAGATACTCCTTCTTATTGCTTGTTCCATTTATAACATTGCCACTATTGCGGCTGAGCCTGCCAGCGTCGTTGTCGGCGCAACTCACGGACTTTGCATTGAAGATGCAAGCTGCATTAACCGACTACACCCGTCGATACCAATGACCCATCGGGTCAAGCCTAGGCAGACCATCTTGTTCCATACCCGCGATGCAGTCGATGTTTTGGGCACTATTGCAGAGCAACGGGGAGACACAGAAGAAAGCGAAGTATTGCGGGCAAGCATCCTGGATAAATCGCGTTTTTATGACATGGACATCAACTTCGCTCATCCTATGGCAGGACCCGTTTATATCGAAGGTGCGGAACCTGGCGATGTATTAAAGGTCACCATAATCAGCATTGACCCTGGAGAGTATGGTTACACCTTCGGCAGTGGTGGTTTTATCCGCGATCTGATGGAAGGCCAGTTTTTAGCGATCTGGCGGCTGAATAAAGAGTTCGCCGTAAGCGATGATATTCCAGGCGTGCGCATACCCAACGCGAGTTTCCCAGGTATCGTGTCGACGCTACCCGGACCCGACCAGTTGCAAACGATGCTGCAACGCGAACAGCAGCTCGCCAATGCGGGCGGACAAGTTATGTTACCGGTTTCCAACAACGCGACGCCCTCGGCAATCTGCGGCCCCGAAGGGTCTGTCTCCGACGAATGTCTGCGCACCATTCCGCCCCGTGAACACGGTGGAAATATGGACATTCGTTATTTACAGTCTGGTTCATCGGTCTATCTACCGTGCTTTATAGAAGGCTGCGGTCTTACCATTGGCGATCCGCACTATGCGCAGGGGGATGGCGAAGTGTCGGGAACTGCGATCGAGATGTCGGCAGATATTCTTATTAGCACGGAGCTACTTAGTAATGCACCGGATCTGACATATGGCCCTCATTATGAGGGTCTTTCATCGTTTTTAGATATCCCGTCTAAACGCTTTTACGCGGTTACTGGAATACCTGTTAAGAAAGTAGGTGATGTGCCCCCTCATATGGACTATCTCGATTCAAGAGTACTAGGACTACTAGGCAACGTGTCCAACGATATAGCCATAGCAGCTCGCAATGCCCTCGATGGTATGATCAATTACATAGTGGCTACCTATGGGTACGACAGAAATCAGGCACTAGTGATTGCTAGCGTAGCGGTCGACCTGCGCATAACTCAGCTGGTGGATTCACCCAATGTCGGCGTAACTGCAGTGCTACCGCTCGACATCTTTATCGGCGAAACGGGTGAGCCGGAGTCACCGTAATCCCATGTATCGCCACTACTTCGCTAGACACTTCTCAGCCTCGTTTTTATACCGCCGCTCGAACTCCTGAGGCGACGATGAGTTGTTCGCTATGTGTCTACGAACAGGATTGTAGAACATTTCTATGTAATTGGAGATGCCTCGCTTGGCTATGCCTCGTGTTAAGCACACTCGCTTCTTGATACGTTCTCGTTTGAGTGACTGGAAAAAGCTCTCAGCTACGGCATCATCGTGGCAATTGCCTCGTCGAGTCATGCTCCCGGCGAGACCGTGTGCCTCTAGGAACTCCTGCCACTCATAGCTTGTGTATTGACTACCTTGATCAGAGTGGACTGTGACTCTGTTAAATGCCGTCGTCCCGCATGAGTTTGTGAACACGGTTAATGCCATATCGTTCACCGAAATCTTGAATATCCCGATGTATCTTGCGATAACCGCAGATACAACCCGATTCGAGCCAGGCTTGCTTGATAAATCCTGAAAGCGTGTTATCCCTGCACTGCCGCGTAGACTTGGGCGCGCGTAGCAAAGCGTAATAACCGCTCGGATGAAGATTGAACAGCCTACACAACGACCTAATCGTGAACTCGCACGCATGGTCTTTGATAAGGGCATATCTCACTAGGGGTGGCTCGCGAAGTACGCCGCGGCTTTTTTTTAAAAGGTCACGTTCGTCGGTTACCCGCTTCAACTCCTTCTTTAACCGACGAATCTCGTCTGACTCCTGCGACGCTATCTTAAAATCGCTGGCATTTGGCTCATATCTCCTGATCCAACTATAAAGACTATTTGTGGTAGTTCCGAGCCGCTCCGCCACATCATAAGCGCTGTAGTCGGCTTCCGTAAATTGCCTAACCGCTTCAACCTTAAACTCTTCCAGGTATCTTTTTCTGCTCATAAATCACCTCGCTAATCGCTATTGTGTGCGACTGAAAGATGTCTAGCAAATTAGTGGCGATTCACTTTGCACGTTTTATTTGCGCTTGTGTAACTATTAAAATTCAATAGTTTATACAATCCTTTACTACGCATTGTAAGACGACGAAAAAATCTCATTTAAGTCAGAAGTTGCTATCAATCAATAACGTTCTGAAATGTCGATAATATTTCATCTGTGACAGCACTCTTAGCGCTCTGACTCACTTCAAATAGTGCTTGCCTCCCACATGTGTCAATTCTTTTACAAAACTCTTCTACAACATGGTAGAAAGGACGATTTATATAATCATCAAATAGTATTTTAGTACCAGCAGGAGCAAACTTAATAGATGTTAGAAAACAAAAAACCCTGAATCTACCATCTATTAAAACTAAATCAGGTGAACTTTTCTCTAGCCACATTAACTCAGCGTAAACTTTAAAATTTTCTCGCCGTTCGAATGATATTGGGTATCCCCAGTCTGCAACTTTACCGACATCCACCCAGTTTAAATTTACTCTTCTTGGAGCGCTGGTAATTGCTATGCTTTGAAGCTTGTTTACCCAATCTCGCGATGTATCTACTGCGTATATTGACGCGTTGGTATATTTGTACACAAATTCCGTGGACTTACCGCATCCATATTCGAAATATGTGTCAGTATTTTTTAATATCTCTTTAAACAAACCATCATCACCATCAAATAATATATGAGCTTGAATACTTTTCTGTAGCTGTTCTGGTAAATTGATATTAATTCCGTGTCTCTTTAATTGGCTAATCGCACTTGAAATTGCTAATTCTTGTGACTCAAAATCGGGAAAAATATAGTCAGCCATTAATACACCCTTGTTATAGTGAGATTAGGTTATAGACTTGTTACAGGATCAACAGCACGTTTTTCCTTCGCTTGCTGTAACAGTATTGTATTGTGACAGAAGTATTTGCACAGCGCCTCACTATGCCAGTCAGTCACCGTGAGCGAATCCATCCCCCTTTAATACAATTCGATAATTCCTCGGGCTGAAGCTTCCTCTTTAATCCTGCGGGCATCTTCAAGACGCCCCGCTCTTAAGAGGGTATCAATGTAACTCAACCAGTACTGCTTCTCCTCCACATTCGCATCTAGGGCATTACTGAATAGAATCAGTGCTGTCTCAAAATCTTCCATGCCCGCAGAAAGCACCCCTAAATTATAGTTGGCGACAGCGTTTGTGGGCTGCTCAGTTAAAACTAAACCATACAGTCGAATAGCATCACTGAACGCTCCAGCCTGTTGGGCGGCGACGGCCTGCTCTAATACATTGTGAATTGACATGTCTTTCTCCCAAATAAGGTATGCCTAATCAATTGAACACATAAAACTAAAACTTTAAAAGCTTTTAGCCCGAATTGCTTATTGCGGGCGTACCGGGTCGTCATGAACCCAAATATCCACTGCCTTTTTACCTTCGAAGTAGCGATCGTACGCCTGCCGCAAACCCATCTCGAAATGCCGCGTATATTGCTTCGTATCAAACAGCGGCTTAGTCAATCGGTTTCGAGCTAGTTTCGATTTTAGCGCGTTTAGCCTATTAGTGTCTGTGGCAAGCTCCAATACTAGGGCTTCATATTCTTCTTGGGTATTAACTATAAGCTCTGAAAGCCCGATAGAATTGAGTAAACTTGCCGAAACTCGAGCTGCAAACTGTGAGCCTTGCTTCGTTACAACTGGGAGGCCCGCCCATAAAGCATCACTTGCTGTCGTATGTGCATTACAATTAAAAGTATCAATAAAAAGATCTGCATGCTGGTGGCGCGCAAGGTGTTCTGACTGTGGCAACCTTTCTGCAAATACTAGACGGGAGGGATCAACACCTCGTTGTTTTGCCTCCTTTCTTAAATTGCGCTCTGCCCATTTGTTGGTCTTTAACAACCACAATACACCCTTTTCAATATCGTTTAAAATACGCATCCAAATATCAAATTCCCGCGGACTGATTTTGAAATTATTATTAAAGCAACATAAAACGAAAGCATTCTCGGGCAAACCAAAATCAGCACGGGACGTATCGGTCTGAGCAATTTCGCGCTTATCGTCATTTGGTTGATAGCTGTGAGGTAGATAGATTACTTTCTCAGAGTAATGTTTCCGCTGATCTTCAGGAATTACTACTGGATCAGCAATAATATAATCAATAAAGTCAGCACCTAGGGAGCCAGGATAACCTAGATAATTTATTTGAATCGGTGAAAGTCTATATTGAAACAACTCGGTTCGAGAGCTCTTAGTATAACCATTCCTATGTATCGCTATATCAATCTCATGACCCCGCACAAGATTCACCACATCTTTGTCTGATAAGACACGAATATCGATGAAGTGGTCCACCGCAGCTTGTATGCGATAACGCATTTCATCATTTTTGGGTGGGCCATATGAAAATGCATAGATCTCGAAATGCTCTCGACTGTGATGCTCGAGTAAACCAGCCATTAAATACATCCCGGGAAAATTATGGAAATCAGCACTGAAATAACCGACTTTTATTCGTTCAGGTCGACGCGCTGACTTTTGAGGCAGAGATCCAATGGGCCGTGTGAATTTTATCTTCGCGTAAGCCGACGATAATGCTAGCTGCTTCTCGGGATTATCAATCCAACTTAAATTAATCCATGGTGAAGGACGGCCCATTTCATCCGAATGTTGGCAAGAAAGCTCAGGAAAACTTCTCCAAGCCGTGAAGTCACAAATATGTTGCTGTTGATGACACATTGCAACCTCGGCCTGTAAGTAACCGGGCCTAAGCTTAAGGGCGCTCCTGTATGCCGCAATAGCGCCCTCCAATTCTCCCAGATCTTCCAGCGTTGTTGCCAGATTATAGTGCACCTCTGCACGTTCAGGGGCGATTTTTATTGCGGTGCGGTGACTCTCTGCCGCCTCTCTTAACTTACCTAAGCGCCTTAGTACATTGCCGAGGTTGGTATGAGCTTCGGCGAATTGTGGCTCAAGTGTTAAAGCTAGCCTGTAATTTGACTCAGATGCTGATAGTTTGCCTAGAGCATGCTGTGCGATTCCCAGATTATTGTATATCTTAGCTTCGTTTGGAGATATTTTGATGGCCTTTATAAAACAGATCTCCGCATCTTCAACCTCCCCCAATCTTTCAAGCACTACGCCTAGATTAGTAAGCGCCTGGGGAAATTCTGTCTTCAAAGAAATTGCGTGTTTAAAAATTGAGACTGCTTCGTCAAGGCGCCCCAGATCTGCGAGGTTAACAGCTAGGTTATAATAAATATCCGGGTCTTCGGGTGCGAGATCGATAGCCTTTTTGTGGATGTCGAGAGATTCACTTAACCTACCTGATTTTTGAACCAACACGCCAAGCAGTTTCCACGAAAAAGGATTCTCGGGAAATTTTTGCGTCATTAGTAGCGCCTGTTGCTCCGCTTGGGCATAGTTTTCTAACTCATAATATTCGACAAGCTTTCTGACAAAGTCATTCTCTCGATCCACTGCTGATTCTTGCTTTGAGATTAGATGAGCCTTGGCTTCTTCCGCGACTTTTTCGGCGTCATAGTACTGTCCGAACTCTCTGAGCGTATCAATGAATCCTTGCCAATATTTTTCTTCAGCCGCGTTTGCTTGGATCGCTTTTTTAAGTAATAACAAGGAGGCTTGACGATCGCCGAGATTTGCCGCTAACAAGCCTAGCTGGTAATTCGCTTCGCAATTTGAAGGGTCGCTTTTTAAAATTAAGCCATAGATCTGGGTGGCTTTTCCTAGATCTCCATTGCTCGACACTTTGGCTGCTTTTTTCAATAACTTAGGAATATTCAATTCAATCTCCAAAGGTGCTTGAACTCAAGATTTAAGCATGTAAAAGCTTGGCACTAATCTTTCTTGGAAGTTACGCCCTGACCTATAAAATAGCAAGTCTTTGCCTGTAAAGAATCAAGCATGCTCGCGCGGTGATAGTTTACAAGAATGTTGTTATGCTATTTTGAATAGCCGAGCGTCTTGAAGATGCCCTCAGGATTAAAGAGGAGGCTTCAGCGCAATGAATTATCGCTTGGGAGTAATGATATTTTAGGGAGAGGAAGATCTGATGAAATGAACGCTGTCCTGCAACGATAGCCGCCCTAAGTGACCGCCTCGTTGGTTAACATATCGAGCGGCCCGCGAGGACCGCTTGATACGTAAATTACCCCGACCTACTTGAGAAGTGCTAGCACTGTTTGCGGGATTTGGTTAGCCTGCGCGAGCATCGCCGTAGCTGCTTGCTGGATTATCTGTGTCCGAGCCAGCTCTGTTGTCGCGGCAGCGTAATCTGTATCCTCGACCCGACTACGTGAGGCTTCAGCATTAGTCTTAACGTTAAGCAAGTTGTCGGCTGCAAATTGCAAACGGTTAATGGTTGCACCCATCTCAGATCTCTCAGTATTTATGAGTCCAATCGCAGTATCGAGAGCCGCAACGGCTGTATTAGCGAGGGACTGCGATGTTATTGCGGAACTGGATATCCCGGACATCAGACCACCATCCCCAACTTGAAGATCGAATGAATTCGATCCATAGGATGTCGCTGATGCAGTGAATGTGAGCGTGGCACCACTCACAGCTTTGGTTATTCCGCTAATAGTACCAAGAGCTGTGGACAACGCAGTGGCTACAGTATCCGCGGCTGTGGTAGTTCCAGTGGCTACGTCTGCGGCAGTCACGGTATAGGAAACCGAAGTCCCGCCAGCTGCCACTGTCAAAACATCACCTTCAGTCACAGTGCCACCAACTACAACGGTACTAACCTGCGCCGCCCCAGTAGCTGAGGGACCCGAGGCAGCCGTAGATGTATCTGCGGTTAACGTTGTTGACTGAGAACTGCTAGTGGTCTGAAAATCATCCAGCGTAAGACTAATAGTTTGCGACGAGTTAGCTCCGACTTGAAACGACAGCTCTCCTGAGCTACCCACTGTACCATCGAGAATGTTGGTACCGTTCCACTGGGTATTTGTGGCAATTCGATTGATTTCGCTTCGAAGTTGCGTGAACTCCTGATTCAGCGCAGTTCTATCTGCTGACACATTTGTATCTGACGCTGCTTGGACCGCCAACTCCCGCATTCTCTGCAACATTGAAGTGACCTCGACCAATGCGCCGTCGGCTGTCTGTACAAGCGATATCGCATCGTTTGCGTTTCTTGCGGCTTGGGCTAAGCCATTGATTTGCGATGTCATACGTGACGCAATAGCAAGTCCTGCCGCGTCATCGCTGGCACTATTAATTCGCTTCCCTGTTGATAACTGCTCCATCGCCGTCGACATAGCTCGCTCATTCTTGGTAATGGCATTCTGCGTCAAGGTGGCACTAACATTTGTATTAATTACTGACATACTCTTCTCCTAGTCGTTCATGGGGCAGTAATTTCTGTCGCCCACTTGATTTGGCTGCATTTGTACCTGTGAGTGAATGTTTCTTTTTTCCACCCATACCCTTGTATCGAGTGCATGATCAAAAACTTTAGCGTTAGGTTGTTTTTTTATTGTGGTAGTAGGCATAAACGCCCGATTTTTAAAGCTGGGGCGTTTGATGTACCATGTGGCACCAGCAACCTGAGGACACCCCTGTGAAAAACGATTGTCCAACGTGTCGAATTATTCGCAACTTTTTATTCTTAGCTGCCCCAATGATCCTCATCCTCGCTATCAATAATAACCGGCCCAATGCAGAGTCATTTGCTTTGACGATACCCCTGGGCGTAGACCCAATAGATGTGGTTGCTTATGGATCGCTGCTGCTCTTATGCGTCGTAGTGGCGTATCGGTATTACCAGGAGTTTTACAAGCCAAAGCAAGACGAGAAAAAAAGACGAGCACTTGCAGATTATGCTCAGAGAGCCGGCGATGACGGAACGCAATGACGCGCCAAACTGCTGGCAGTGTCAATTTTTTCAGATCACGCACGTCGCTGCCTTTCCCTACGCGTGCCGCGCTATCGGGTTTAGGTCAAAACAGCTGCCCTGCGTAGACGTCTTGCGCGTGGATGGCCGCGCATGCCGTCAGTTCATGCTTAGGCAATCCCCGCGCTAGCCCCCATCTCGAACCAAAAAAAAGGGTTGCTCTAATTCTCGGTCGTGGCGACAAAACGCGCGCCCCTGATAGCTATAAACCGCGCAACGGAATCTGTCCTGATGCCATCCTTTGGACACCGTCCAAAAGTTGGTCACCTCCATGTCGGGAAATACGAAGGGATTGGCCGCAGGATTGATGCACTGCTTTACTAAGAGCGATTGCATTTCTTGGTAGTTCGGCAGTCGCCATGCCTCACCGCTCTTATCCGCCACTTCGGCAGCGTATGCGACCGCATCGTCCCAATTCATCTTCAAACTGTCGCCGGTGCAGCGATAATTGCGAAAGACCTGGCCGGCTGCACAGCGAGTGACAAAAAGTTTGCTGTCTTTGTTTTGAGCATAACCGCTGTCGAACAGCTCGAAACCGTGCGGCTCCAACCGAGTCTCTATCGCCTCACTACAATCTGGGAGGTCTCGTTGACTGCCGCAGCCAACGAGGAGAAAAGAGGCAATAGTGAGCGCGAACAAGGATTTTGTCATGGTCTTCCCCGAAAAGTACGATAGTACCTCAACTATGAACGATTTCATCCGATAGATACATCATGATTTAGAATATCGGTTACAATCTGCAAGTCTTAAATCTAGGTTAGGAGTATAGAATGGATATCGCAACGATTATTGGTCTTGTTGGTGCGTTTGGCATCATTTATATGGCTATTTCCGCGAATGCTGCGGCCTTCGTCGACACCGCATCGCTCTTAATCGTGGTCGCAGGGTCTATTGCAGTGGTGCTAGCACGCTGCACACTCGGCGAGTTCTTGGGCGCGATTGGGGTATTAGGGAAAGCGTTCTCGCGAAAAATTGAGAATCCGTTTGAGTTGATCAACCAACTGGTCGAACTTGCGACTATCGCTCGAAAAGATGGCATGATTGCACTTGAGGGACAAGACATTAAAAATGCCTATATGGCAAAAGCGGTTGCTATGCTGGTAGACGGCACAGATCCCGACATCATCAAGTCATCGCTGGAACGCGACACTGCCATGATGAAGCAACGCCATGCCATGGGCGCAAGTGTATTCTCTGCCTGGGGCGAAATAGCACCCGCCATGGGAATGGTGGGCACATTGGCTGGATTAGTGATCATGCTAGGTAATATGTCAGACCCCAAGGCGATTGGCCCTGCAATGGCCATTGCGCTATTGACAACAATGTATGGTGCGATTCTGGCAAACGTCATCTGTTTGCCATTGGCACAGAAACTGACCAATGCCTCTGCCCTTGAGGCGGCCAATAACGAGCTGATTCTCGAAGGCGTTCTGTTCATGCAGTCTGGAGGTAACCCCCGAGTGATGGGGGATATGCTAGCGTCATTTGTGGCCCCCAAAATGCGATCCAAGATAGCCGCGCAATAACGCTCAGAGATCGGATAGAACCCTATGGCGGACACAGAAAGCGAAGCAATAAAGCTCGAGGACGAGCAGGGATCCGTGCGCGAAGAGGAAGACTTTCTTGATCTTCCAATAGTACCCAAAGAGCCCCCAGAGCCCGAGCCAGAAGAGTGCCCTCCCTGTAAAGGCGGAGCGCCCGCGTGGATGGCCACCTTCGCAGACATGGCAACCCTGTTAATGGCATTCTTTGTACTCCTTCTATCCTTCGCCGAAACCGAAGTGCCAAAATTTAAGCAGATCTCGGGTTCTTTAAAAGCAGCTTTCGGAATTGAAAAAATCGTCCCAAAGATCACCGTACCCATGGCGCGAAGCTTGTTGGTCGAGGAATTCACTCCTGCAGTTGCGGAGCGAACCGTCATCGATAAAAAAGAACAACAGTCTGATGAGACTCGGCTAGAAAGTATTGTCAAAAAGACGGAAGACGGTGAGTACGACGAAGAAACACAGCTTAAATTCCAACAAGTTCAAGATGTGCTTAGAGAAGAGATCAACAAAGGCATGGCCGAGGTCAAGATTGAGAAGGGCGAAATCTTAGTGAACCTTGCAGACCCCTCCTCTGCAGGGGGCAAGCCTGATGATAATGGCTCACAGAAAGGCGGTCCGATACCGCAAGAAGTCGTAGAGATGACCGCTAAGATCGCTAAAATCCAGGCGGAAATAAAAGAAGAGATCTCGGTCAATTTAGTCGATCGTGCCAGTGGGCAACGCGTAGGCGGCACATCCGACAGCACGACAAGCAATACCAGCGAGGCGAACGCAAATTCAAAGTACCAGCAGTTGCGCGCAGATCTTGCTGACGAAATTGCGTCAGGACTGGCTGAAATTGAGAAGCAAGGCGATAAAATTATCGTCCGTTTGGCTAACCAAGGTTCGTTTGATTCTGGCTCCGCCACCCTCAAGAACAGCTTTGGAGGAACTCTATCAAAGTTGGGTAGTACTTTATCGCGGTACTCGGGGTCGGTGTTAATAGAAGGGCATACGGATAACGTCCCTGTCGGGTTTAGCGAACGGTTTAAGTCAAACTGGGATTTGTCGGCCAGCCGAGCTGCTGCAGTCGCCGATTACCTCCTGACTTCAACACCACTGCAAGGCGCCAGCGTTATGATTAAGGGCTATGCTGATTCGAAGCCTCTTGATACCAATGATTCACCTGTGGGGCGGGCTAATAATCGGCGTATTGAAGTCATCGTGGACGATACTTAGAGATGGGGGAGTCGGGTGGAAACTGACGATAAGCCGATCGACGAAACCGGCATCGAAGAGGCGCCTGAAGCGAGGCCTATTACCACGGTTCCGCGAGAACCTGAGCCAGACGCGCCTGAACCCGATTGCCCCGAGTGCAAGGGTGGTGCCCCTGCTTGGATGGCCACTTTCGCCGACATGGCGACCCTCTTGATGGCATTTTTCGTGTTGATCCTTTCCTTTGCAGAAATGAATGTCCCGAAATTCAAGGACGTGAGCGGGTCGATGAATGACTCTTTCGGGGTACAAAGAAAAGTCCCCGTGGTGGAACCACCCTTATCCGATAGTGTCATTGCTAAGCAGTTTTCTCAAGCCAAAGTCGACACAACCGCTTTGAGCGTTATCCAGGAGCAGACGACCGACGAGCCTCAGCCCGAGGATGCGGATCTCAGAACAACGACCAAACCATCGGATGCGACTCTGGGGTCTGATATCGAGAAAGTGCGTGCCGCGTTAAGTGAAGAAATAGCGCGAGGGCTGGTTGAAGTCGTGCAGGAGAGCGAAAAGATCAGCGTCATAACAAAAGCGTCAAGTAATGAGGGGCTTGAAAGTGGCGAGGAATCCACTCAGCGGGGGCGTCAACTTGATCAAGATACCATCTCATTGTTTGCCAAGGTTGCCGATGCTCAGACTCAGGTCGTGTCAGAAATTGAAATACGCGACTCGTCTCCATCAGATAGCGCGGAGAGCGCACAGTCTGAGGCCAACGCTCCCGCGCCCCCTGAAGACAACATTGGGGATAGTGACTTAGAGCAAATTCGCCAAAATTTAGCGCCTGAGATCAGCCGCTCGCTCGTCAATGTCGAGATGGACCAAGATCAAATTAAGATCACCTTGGCAGATCAGGGTGCCTTCGTGAGCGGTAGCGCTGATTTGCGCCCGGAGTTCTTGCAGTTATTAAGTCGCGTCGGGGATTCGATATCGGATACAAACGGCATGGTCACCGTGTCTGGACACACCGATAGCATTCCAATGGCGTTCAGCATGCGTTTCAAGTCTAATTGGGATTTATCGGCCGCTCGTTCCGCGTCCGTCGCTGATTATCTGATCACACAAGGATATCTTGGCGACACTGAAGTCTCTGTTCAAGGGTATGCTGATACCGTACCTATAGCCACAAACGATACGGCGGAGGGTCGCGCAAAAAATCGTCGCATCGAAATCATGATTGACAAAAAAGGTTAGTGACAATGAAAACAATGCTCACCATTGGATTGCTTTTGCTCGGGTTGTTTCATAACCTACCAGCTCTGGCCAACGAGGACGAGGCAGGCGTTAAATTTATTGATTCAATAAAAGCTTTGGATGCCTTCGACGATGCCGCCTTAAAGGATGATGTTCTTATTCTGTGGCCCAACCCGACTACCCAGCAATTTTTAAACTTTGAAAGGATCGGTAAAGTACTCTGTGACCAGCACCTAGTGAATGGATTTTTGGTGGTATGGCTGATGGACTCCTCACACTACCGAACCAGTAAAGAGGTAAAAATGCTAGAGAGCCTCAATTGCCTTGCAGGAGAAAGCTAGTGGGACTTGGGGCTCGAGTCGTCCTACAAATAGCGTCACTGATAGGCGCGAATTTGGTATTGGTTGCCTGTGGTGGCGGGGAGGGGGGAGCTGGCACTAATGCTCCTAATATGATTCCCAACCCAAATGCGCTGGTAGAAGCGACGGCCAACGAGCTTGCTGTGACTATTAGCGGAGACAACCGCCACTTCTCTGATGAAACCTATGTTTTAACTATTGGGCTAACCGGTTCTTTAGCGACGAGCGCCACGCTCTCACTGGAAGATTCCCCCTCATTTTTAGAGTTAAATACCCAAGACAAGGTGATCAGCGCTCAGTATTCTGTTGCCGGTGAGCATATCGTAAGGGTGTCGGCTAAGTCAGGAAATAAAATCGCGTCGGCAACCTTCGAGTTGATCATCGATGCGAGCTTAAACGCGCGCTATCAGGGTATCAGTAGCTCTGAAGAGACTTCGTATACGACATTAATAACGCGGTCGCGCAAGATTTTTTGGGAGGCAGCTCCCGCCGGAGACGTCAATCCAACGCTGCATTGCTGGGGTAATTTTGAGACCGATACCACTTCGGCCGCTGGCACCGGTCACTGCAAGCGGCTCGTCAATGACGGTGTTGCTGTAGTCAGAACAAACTTCAATTTGAATCTCAATGAAGACAAAGTTATGCTAAGTGCCGATTATCAGGATTCTTCGGGGAGCTTGCTTTTCTCTGAAACCGTAAATGCTATGACAAGAGTTGATCGTGAATACTTAGACGAAAGTGTGGATATCACCGGTATCTATGTATCTACACAGCTAGGTTCTCTGAGGTGGATTCAAGTCGACACTGACAATATCCTTCGCGACGTCGGTGCGAGCGGTTACGAGCGCGTCCGTTGCCAGGTCGACGCCATCGTTTCCAATATCGATATGACAGATGTTACAGTTCGGTATGATGGGTCGATCAATGAACTGAATGGCGCTTGGGATCGTTGTGATTTGACGGATCAAGCGGGTCTCACAATTATGGTGGGAGATGCCACGGGTCTCAATGAAGGCGCGATTCGCTTTTATGAATCTGGGCCAGATCTCTACTTCAGTGCTCACCTAGCAAGGGAAATTCCAACCTACCAAGATCCTGTCAGTAAAATGAATTACGTGAGAGTCTGCTCGGCGGGAAATGTGACGCCAATCGCCGTCGAGTACAATGTCAACGACGATGTGTGCGCACAGTTTTAACAGCACGAGGTATACCGATAGCCGAGAAATGTTGTCTCTCGGCGCGTAGAATTTCCAGAAGGCAGGAGCTTAGACTGATGAATTTACTTCGAAAGAAAAGCTTAGCGGAACAGGTAACGGAGAAATTTGACCTGATCGACCCCAGCAATAAAGTCGACCTTAAGGCGGTGGGGCTGGCCATTTTTAACGTACCCGACGAGATGGAATCTTCTAAATCGAACCAATATTCAAGTATGCTAGAAGAGATCATCTGTTCGCTGTGCTCTGGCGATCGAGACGGCAATCCGAACCACCAGCGGGTCGACAAACTTAAACTTTGCGTGTCACTTGCCGCAGAGGAAAAGCCAGGCTCTAACCGAGCTGAGCTCATTGAAAAAATGATACGAGCTACATTAGGTGAAGATTCGGCATTCGTATCGAGTGAGGCCTCGACAGAAGTCTCACAAAGTAATGAGGTACCGCCTAAAAAGAGAAGCAAGTATGAGCTGTTTAGCGTCCAACACGCAGAAGCCGTGATTGAAAAGTTAGGGGAGTCCAAACAAGCATTCGTTGATAATTTCGCCTCAAATATTGTGCCGGAAGATTCCGAGTTGCCTTACAAAAGCGAGGGCTCCGACTTAATTCTACAAGGATTAAACAAGCTCGGCCGCGACTGTGTCGACTTGTTCGAAAAAGCATATGCTAGCGAACTGCACAGTGCAGCTCAGTACCTTAAGGCTTGCGCGAGTTTGCAAGAAGCAACAAACAGTCAAAGTGAAATTGATTTATGCTTGAGTTATGCGAGATCCATCATCGACGAGAAACCCCTGAATGTTGATCTTGCTAAAACTCAAAATGCATGGCTTGGCGAAGTTGCCAATGACTTGGCACAAATTAAGGGTGAGATAGTAAAGAAAAACAACGCATTTGACCTTAAGCTCAATAACGCAATGTCTAACAAACAAACAGAACTTGACCTCGCTCTTTCAGAACTCAAAGTCCTGCAGGATCAGACAATAGAGCCTCCCTCTGAAGTGCTTGCACGTTTAACCGGGCAAAACGAAACTGCCGAAAAGTCCGAGAATCCGATGAACTTCGCAGACGACCAATACGAGCAGTCGCTCGACTTCTATTTAGAATGGATGCAGAACCAAAGGGCTTTAATTAAAGGTAAAAATCAGAAGATTAGAGAACTTGATGCCGCATTGATAGAGATTGAGGAAAGCTTAAGACAGGTGCATGCCGACGAAGTCGGCCAACTGACGGCTGAGGCGCAGGATAAACAAAATACAATTGTGAGCACGATCGATGTTTTAATGAAGGACAAAGGGGACCTAGACGCCCAATTGGAAACGATTAAAATTGATGCCAAGCATCACTTTACTGAAATACAGACCTCAATTAATAACCGGAAACTCTTCTCAGCACAGTTCGAGAATGCACTTGCAAGCGCTTCGATACAGTTAGGACGAATTCTAGACAACGGTTCTAATTTGCTTTTCCTCTCGACCATTACTGGCAGCGAAACGGAAGCTTAAATGGTCGGATTACGCAACACTGCTGCGGCCTGCTTTTTAATATGCTTGTTACAAGGATGCAGCGAGGAGGACGCACTAACAGACGAGGACCGAGACGCGTGCTTTGATCGTTATATGGCTGAGTTTAAGGGGCAGTATCCCGACAGTACACTGGAGAAGACGGCTGCTCTCAAGTGCTATTCTAATTAGAGTTTGTACTGAGTCAGAGTCTTGCTGTCAGGGTGAGGAATGCGTTCCCCATCAAAGCGCATGAGCAAGACGACGCATCTGTCTCTTGTCTCGTCGGAACGTTCAACCACCGTCGTCGAGCAGATGCCGGTAGTTTTTGGTGCTAAGGTGCTGCGGCTGTGGAAATTAGGAAGGGACAGTCCGTTTCAAATTTTGGGTTTAGGCACCGGTCTACCGCGGCCTCGGCAATGACTATCTCGGCAGGCTCTAACAGCATTCGCGCTAAGTCCCTCAATTCCTCGGCTTGCACCTGGCCGCTATCGAGCGCTAATACCGCCCAAACATAGGCGTTAAAAGCGTCTTCGTCATCAAGTGCCAACAGTGAATAGGACAGCATATATTGCGCGTCTGCATAGCCACGCTGCGCTGACAATTCAAAATAATGGCGCGCTGTTTCCTCATCAGGCAGTTGCCCTAGGCCTCGATAGTAACTCAAACCTATCATGTAAATGCTCGCAGCGAACTCTTGCTCCGCAGCCCGTTTAAACCACATCAACGCCCTGGCCCAGCTTACCTCAGTACCACGACCCTCTGCGTACATGATCCCGAGATTGTGCTGCGCCTCGGCGAGTCCACCCTCGGCCGCTTCGGCGTACCACTCCATCGCTCTGGTGTAGCTTTGCCCAAGACCTAATCCGTTCTCATACAGATATCCGATATTCGATTTGGCCTGCAGATTACCGTCCTGAGCCATATCGACCCAAGCGCGATACGCAGTCGCATAATGCCCCCGCTGCATTGCCGCCAAACCGGCATTAAAAGTGCTCGCCGCATCCGCTGCGTGGATTGTTTGTGAACCCAAAGTTACGATAAGCAGACAGGCTGTTGTGAGTCGCTTAATTCCTCTCATCTGCTTTCATCTCCTCTTGTAAGGCCAGCACCGCACCTAGAATATCGCCCTCAGTCATACTACCCATTAATTTATTATCACTAGTGACTACCGGGATGGCTTCCCCAACGAACTTACGTGCCACTTCCATTGCCTGTTTTAAGCTCTGATCAACAACAAGAACCGACGGGTTTATATCAATGACGTCGCGTGCCGTTAACCCCGAAGATCGAAGTGCATTGGTTAGGGTTACCACACCCAGCAAGGAATTATGCTCATCCACAATGTAGGCTTCGGTATTATTCGTGTCACACAGGCTGGTCACAATGTCCTCACAACGATCCGCCGGCGATAGCCCCTTGCCTGGACTAATGGCAAGATCGGCTACTTTGACTTTTCCGAGGATTAGATTTTCACGCCCATGGCGTAAATCAAAACCCCTGAGCAAAAGCTGTCTGTCAAAGTAAGAGTAGCAGTAGGCTCTGGTCGATATCAGAGAGCAGATAGCAACCGAAAAAATCGCTGCAACCGCATATTGATACGATTGGGTTAACTCAAACACGATCACCACAATGGCGATTGGGGCACCGACCACACTGCTCGCGACACACGCCATTCCCACAGTCGTCATTATTGGCACAACACTCACCGGGTATCCGAGCATGACTGCAATGACCCCGACCACCGTACCGCTGCAAGCGCCAAGGAAAATCGCTGGCGAAAAAACGCCCCCAAACAACCCCATTCCTAAGCAGAGGATGGACGCCACAAATTTAGCGCCAAAAATAATCAAGAGGTAGGTGAGCTCGAAGTGATTCGAGAAGAAAAGATTCACTGTGGCGGTGCCTAAACCAAACACCTCGGGCACTATCGTTCCAAGGACCGCCATCATCGATGCTGCCAAAAAAATCGTCAGAGGTTCATTGTTTTGCTTACCCGTCCAACTGACCAGTTTTAAAAGATTAGACATAAATAGAATAGCGATTGCCGCAGACAAGAGTGCCATAGCCAAAAGAAGCGGTATCACCTCGTGCATTGAAAAATCCAGTGGCGCAATGTCGTAAGGTGCGCCTCGCTTGAACAGCAGATTGGTTATGGCCGCTGCTGACACCGAAGCCACTGCTAACGGCGCTAGAGCACGCACTGAAAAATGGCGCAGTATGGCTTCGCTGGCAAATATAACGCCTGCAATGGGCGCATTAAACCCGGCTGAAATTGCCGCAGCAACCCCCGCCGCCAAATAGACCTCTGGCTTGATTCGAGTTGGGATCATGGCTCCAATGAAGCTTGCTACCGACGCACCAAAATGTACCACTGGGCCATACTGCCCAACCGATGCACCGGCACTGGCTGAAGTGAAAGCAGCGAGAGTTGACAACATGCCAACCTTGGTCTGGAAAGGCTCTTTCGGCACCTGGGCCGAAAGAATTGTATCTGCCGGACCATGCCATCTTGCGATACCATTGAGTCTCTTTAGCGCCAAGATAAAGCCCGCAGCGATAACCAATACCAGCCAGTGCACTGAAAAGCTTTGCCACCACTTTTGCTCGGGCGACACGGGTATTAACTCAAACAGAGTCTTCGCACCGATCACAAACCCGTTAGCGGCAAATGCACCGAGTACACCAATGATCATCCCCACCAAGATGATCAGCAGCAAGTCAAACCACAGTCGATCCTGATCGCCCTTCGAATCTTGCATTGAAATCGATCCTGTTCAGTGAGGTGTTCATAATTCTACCCAGACGTTCGAATTCGCGCTACCGCAAATAAACCCTCAGGCTGATCTGCGGCAGCGAAGAAAAGCCCGAAGGCTTTCTATGGCGTTACAGATCTGATGCTGTGGTAGCTAGGGGGAATGGTCTCCCACGCTTGGTTTAGCTCTGAGATTATGGATAGGACTTCCTTCATACGCTGCTCATCATTTTGAGCGTTTGCCCTGATGATGATGCGGATGCAATAGTCATAGAGCTCACTCAGGGTCTCAGCTAAACTACCGCCAGCGTCGGCGTCTAAACACTCCCTAAGCCCAAGTAATATCTGTACTGCCTTATTGACGCATTCTACTTTACCCGCAATGTCTCGGTTAGAACGATGATAGTCCCAGGTATTAAGGAGCGAGGTGGCTTCTTTAAACAGCATGGCTATGAGCCCATGGGGGTTCGACCCAACAGCGATCGATTGTTGGCTCACTGTGTGATACTCGGTCGATGCTTTCTTAAGTTGGTACATATAACTCCCTCATCACGTTGGATTGAATATAGTATCGGATGATGAGATAAAATATTGAATCAGAGAGGTGAGGTTTTTTGGAGCAATCGAAACCAGAGGATTTTCAGATATACTGCAAGCCGAAATTGACAATGCGCGGCGAACCCTTTGGGATACCAGAAGCGCTTTGAATTCGCAGACCCTCGCTGCAGGATCCTATAACAGAGTGATTATGAGGCAATATATGACACGACACGCACTGCAATACAAGGTATTCAACTTGTTGGAACCAGGTCTGGGTAACGACAAGCTCAGCAAGGCGATTGATCATGTGATCATGGGCCTCGTCACGATTACGGTTCTGGCTGTGATTCTCGAGTCAGTGGAGTCGATTGGCAGCCGGTATGTTGCCTTTTTTGCTGACCTCGAGACGATAACCCTGTCCATATTTACCGTCGAGTATTTGCTACGCTTCTGGTGTGCGCCTCTTAAATATCCCGAGATATCAGCAGGTAAAGCTCGAGTTAAATACTTTTTTAGCTTTTACGGCATGGTGGATTTAGTGGCCATCTCGCCGATCATACTCGCATTTGTCTTCCCGAATTTAGACCTAGTTATCGTGAGAATTCTGAGATTGATGCGGTTTGTAAAGATCTCTCAGTATAACAACGCGCTGCAGGACCTATTCGAGGCTGTGTATCATGAAAGAAGATCGTTTTTTTCTGCGGCTTATATTTTCGCTCTAGCTTTGCTACTGAGTGCTTCCCTCGCTTACTTTGCCGAGAATGAAGCGCAGCCAGAGAACTTTAGCTCCATACCAGAGGCTATGTGGTGGTCAATTATCACATTAACAACCGTTGGATACGGCGATGTATCACCCGTCACGGCAATGGGGAAAGTCGTCGGGGCAGTAACCGCGTTACTCGGTGTTTGCTCCGTTGCGTTATTAACCGGTATCGTCGCGAATGCCTTTTCAGCTCAGTTGTCGCGAAAGCGTGCGGTATTCGAGAATGCCATTTTGAGAGCCCTACAAGACGGTGTCATTAGCTCGAGTGAGCGGGACTATTTACACAAAATAAGGGATGAGTTTAACTTGACTCGAGAATACGCTGACGCTGTCTTTGAGAAGTACGTAAAAGATTATGGCGATCGCAAGATCACTCAACCAAACTTAGACGATTAAACGTTGTTCTGAGACGCTTTGCGCTCGCCGCGACTTGTTAATGGACCACGACTTGAACGTGCTGCTACCCAAAGCCTGCGGTATCGAAGTTAAGGCGTTAAAGTTTTTACGACTTGGTACGATATTACTCATACAAGAGTTTTTTGAGATTCTGATCATAGAGGATCTGACTACAGAAAGCGGCGACTGACTATGAAAAGGAGAAGGGTTATGGCCGACACGACCGTATTAACTGCCGCAGCGCAGGCTAAGGCATCTATACCCCTTGCGCCTCAGAGCAAACCAGCACCAAAAGATAAAGTCGTTGATAGCGGGGAGGAACTTGCGCAGGCAAAGAAAACCGCCAATGTCACCTTTTCTGAGCTAAAGACCAACTTAGACCAAGCAATCGTTGAACTCAACAAGGCGATGAAACACAAACAAGTCGAAGCCACCATATCCCATGACAAAACATCGAATCGGTATGTTGTTAGTATCACTGACAAAGCCTCCGGTGAAGTGATTCGTCAAGTACCTAGTGAGGCTATTCAACAGTTTGCCCGAAATTTAGAGGGACTTAAGGGCGTTCTATTTGACACGATGCTATAGACTTCTGTTAAAAACTTTACGAGTGTTAATCGACACTCCCTTGCCAACGCATCCAGGCACGATTCACATCAAACTCAAGCTTGGGAAATAGCGGTGGGCTTGCACCGGTTTGATGCAGGACGAGCAGATCACACAAAACCAGCAACACCGTGATAACCCCGACGCTTCGGCTGAAGACTTAAAATCAATTATCCTGACCAATGTTGGCGATAGAATCCAATTGCTGCTTAACGTAGTCTCGGGTGCCGTTCAGCGTATTTACAAGATCTTCCATAACACTAAACTGCTTGAGATAACTCTGATAAACCTTTTCCATCCTGAGCTCTATCGCAAGCAATCGGTCCTCGTAAGTCCTCAACTGCTGAGTCGCGGTATCCTCGCGAACAGCAAAAATACCATCTACTGAATCCATGAGCCCATTAATGACTTCCATAGAATCGAAGGCAAGACCCTGGTCAGCGCCATCATAAGAAGACTGATTGGTCGTGCCTGCAGAGAGCATCATCACAACATCGGAGAAATTATTCAGTACCACCTCATCATAGGTGGCCTCGTTAAAAGACAAGGTGCCGGTTTTTGTTAGTTCAATCCCAAGGTCACGTAATGCCGCGACGTCACCCGAAGGTGTCGATGAATCGGTCGTAACCGCGGCGTAAATAGCGTCTCTGATGCTCCTCACGAATGCCATATCGTTTGACAGGGCGCCTCCTACCTCTTCTTCAGTTGAGTCAGGATCGGAGAGCTCGTTGAGTACTTCCTGAACCACGTTGTAGGTCGCAACGAGTTCTTTTAGCTTCTCTTTTAGCGTCGTCGTATCATTTGTGACTTGCAAACTGGTACCGTTGGCCACCGTATTCAGGTTAAGAGTAACACCCGAGATCGCGTCTGATATGGTATTACTGGTGCGCTCAATACTCATACCATCGACCGTCAGTAGAGCGTTTGCGGCAGACTGTAATTGATTACCGGCGGTGTGAAACCCCAGATCAGGCGTGGACGATACGGTAAAGGCATTATCCGCACCACTGGGACCCTGCAATACAATCCTATAATTCGTGCCCGCGGTGCCGGTATCAATCAGGGTGGCTGTAAAACCAGTACCAGAGGCGTTAATAGCAGCTACGACGCCAGCAGGTGTGTCAACGCCAGCGTCCACGCTAATAGTTTGAGTCGAGCCGTTACTGGTTACCGTAATATCGAATGCACTACCGGAATTTAAAGTTTCCGTGCTTGAAGTGTATTCACTCGAGCGATTACGCTGCGATGCCGCTAACTGTGTCACATCAATTTGGTGACTGCCCGAGACTGCGCTACCTTGAGTCGACCCAATCGAGATAGCCGACGTATTGCTGGACACCGCAACAGGTGTCGCTAACTCCTGCGCATCGTTGAGCCCATTGAACTGCTCTGTCAGCAGTTCGACGTTGTATTTTAACACTGCATAAGCAGAAATAGCCGCTTCAGTATCTGTTTTTGCGCGAGTTACTCTGTCTTGCTGGGGCATCAACTCCGTATCGGCCAAATCACGCGCGAGCTTTATGATATCGATACCCGAACCATTTCCCATACTTAGTAGAATGCTTGACGCGACGTCCGAGGTTGCCATGCCTTACTCCAAGTTAGCGCAGTTTCAATGTACTCACCGGATGTAGTCGAACAGTGTGAGCTGTGAGATTTTTGCAAAGCTGCTCTGCAGCGCTTCAAGAGCCATCGCTTCCTTAGACAACTCAGTGACTGCCGAGGCGTAATCTAAATCTTTTTCACCCGAGAGGAGCACCGACATGCGAACTTGCGCATCCTCAAGAATGAGTTTTTGAGACACTATAGTCGATGCGCGGCCCGCGGTCATAGAAAGGGCAACTGTCGAGGCATCAACCAACTGAGAAACTTCGCCCAAGCTCTCCCGGATGCCACTGCCATTATTGGTATTCAAATCATACAGAAGATCGTCTAGCACCTGAAAATAGTCTGCTCTCTGAGACCCCCCTGGCCGAGTGATCGACACATCACCTAACTGAACGGACGTATCCACGGTACCACTGCCATCAGCATCATATGCGCCGCTGACAAAAACCACCTTGTAATCACCATACTTTTCAACACTGATTTCGACACTTTGCCAATCGCCGTCATCATCAGCATTCAGCGTTTGGTTCACAACTGCTTGCATCTCGCCTGTGCGAGCATTGAGCAGATAGGCCATCACATCGACTTGGTCACCACCACCATTCGCCTTAAAATTGAGAGTCACTTTGTCGCCGACGCTTAAGCTTCTGGCTTCACCTGCTGTCACGATAGGACCTCGGATAACACCATAATTATCCAAGGTCGCTGTGGTTGTCATTTCAAGTGATTTTTCGCCTACTTCGACGCCGTCAGCGACCACTTGTGAAGAGAAAGAACTACTGGTAACCGCTGGATTATCAGTGACGGTGTTAAGGGTTGGATAATCCTCATCCACTTGGGAGCTAAAACCAGCCACCTCAGCGCCACTCACGAGTTGTACGTTGTTGACAACCCAACCCGATGGCTGCTGCGAGCCAGTATCTGCGCTGGTAAAACTCGAACCGAAGATCGCTGAACCGCCGTCTCTATCCACTTGCGAAAATACGCGAGTGCCGATGGTATTGATCACCATTTTCCGGTTGTCGGTCACATTGACTTCGACCTCGGAATAATCGCCATTATACTGAACACGGTCATAGGCATCCTTCACGAACGCTGGTTCAGATGACTGGGAACCGGCGAAGATGTAATTCCCAAAGGAATCTTGTGTATTAGAGAGATTAAACAGCTCATCTCGCAAGCCTGTGATTTCTGCCGCTACGATGCGCCGGTCAACGGCCGTTAACGTATCTGATGCAGCACTGATAGTCAGCTGATTCACTCGTCGCATGATGTCGCTGACTGAGCGGAGCGCGACTTCTTCGGTAGACAGTCGCGTTTCAACCGCATTCAAGTTGCGAGCAAAAACATCTTGCCTCTCTATCGCCGACGTTAAACGATTGATGCTCGCTGATTTGGAAGGATTGTCGCTGGGATTCACCAACTGACTACCCGACCCGAGCTGAGCTTGTAACTGCGCGACCTTCGCTTGCTGCTGCTGCATCTGGTTAATGCTATTTCTGAAAAACTGACCCGTTGAAATCTTCACAATAACCCCTAAGAAATCCGCATGAGAATATCAAA
>Ga0181560_10001016_pt1 | contig 26234 bp, 16 predicted proteins | sample 011ome_20_FD_133751 | JGI IMG/M metagenome (GOLD analysis project Ga0181560, IMG submission 133751) | Coastal salt marsh microbial communities from the Groves Creek Marsh, Skidaway Island, Georgia - 011509CT metaG (megahit assembly) | ecosystem: Environmental > Aquatic > Marine > Intertidal...
GCGGCGGCGGCGGACGTGACGCGCGCGGCGAGGGGGAAGACGTTGAAACGACCGAAACGGAAACTCCGGAAGAGCATCACGCTGAACAGCGATCAGGTGTCCGCGCTCGGTCTGCGACCGGGGAAGAACGTCATCGCGTTCTCGTTCCAGTCCCGCGTCTGGGGCCGTCAAGAGGTGCAAGCGCACGCGTACTTGTGGGACTGGAACGCGAAAGTCGTCGTGTCCGACGTGGACGGGACAATCACGAAATCGGACGTGTTGGGCCACCTCGCGCCTATGGTCGGCAAGGACTGGAACCACGCCGGCGTCGCGACGCTGTACAACAACATCAAAGATAACGGCTACCAGCTCATGTTTTTATCCTCCCGGGCGATATCGCAGAGCAAAAACACGCGGCAGTACCTCGAGAAGCTCACGCAAGACGGCGAGACGTTGACGCAAGGGCCGGTGATGCTGGCGCCGGACCCGCTGTCCACAGCGCTGTACCGCGAGGTGGTCGTCAGGCGCCCGCAGGAGTTCAAGATGCGATGCCTTCGCACGATCCGCGACTTGTTTCCCCCGGAGTGGAATCCGTTCTACGCCGGGTTCGGGAACCGGGAGACGGACACGGTGTCGTACGCGAGCGTCGGGGTGCCGCCCGGGAGGAATTTCACGATCAACCCAAAGTCCGAGGTTGTCGCGGAGGTCACGAAGATGACGAAGCGGTACACGCTCGCGGGGATCAACGAACTCGTGGACGAGATGTTTCCCGCGGTCGAGGAGAGCGTGGACATCAATGTTCCCGCGGAGTGCGACCAGTTCGGGGATTGTCAGTTTTGGAAGAAGGACATCCCGGAGATCGACCTGGACGACTTGCCGTGAATTTTTTTATTTTTTACCGACGACGAGAGCCCGACGAAGTCGCGGCGTATTCATCGTGCCTACTAGCTATCACAACTTGAAAACTAAAAACAACTTAGTCTACAACTACTACGCGCGCGCATCGCATCGCATCGCATCACATCGCATCACGCGTGCTGCGCCGCGTACGCGTGAATCGCGATCGACGCGCTGACGTGCACGTTCAGGCTCCGGATCAGCCCGACTTGTTTGATGACCACGCACTCGTCCAGGAGCGACAGCAGATCCGCGTCGACGCCTTCTCTCTCGCGGCCGAGCACCAACGCGGTCTTCTTCGGGAACTGAAACGTCTCGAGCGCGACCGCGCCTCGCGTTTGCTCGAGTCCGATCAGCGCGTACCCTTCCCTCGCGAGCGCGCGTAAGTACGACGCGAGCCTGCGAGCGGGGACCTCGCGGACGGGCAAGTGTTTTTCCGCCGTCACGGAGATTTGCGTAAACTCCGGGCGCGTCGTCGCCTTCTTGTCGCGCATCACGAGCGCCTCCGCGCCCATGACTTCGCACGTCCGCGCGAGCCCGGCGAGGTTTGGGATGCGGTCCAAGAGCGACGCGACGACGACGAGTCCGGGCGGGCGCGTCCGCGGCGCGGACGCCGCGGCGGCGTTCGCGGCGGCGACGTCCGACGCGTCCATCTCCGCGGCAAACGCGTCCAACGCGGTGGGCGCGTCGTCGTCCACATCTCTTCCCAGCGGCTCCATCTTCTTCTGGAGCGACGTCGTAGACGTCGCCGTCGCCGTCGTCGTCGTCGCCGCCGCCGCCGCCGCCGCCGCCGCCGCGTCCGCGTCGACGCCGGAGACGGTGCCGTCGGGGTGTAACACCCCCGTGCCCGTGACGGGCGTCGAGCAGTCGTGTCCGTTTCGCATCGCGTCCTCCCAGAGCGCCGCGTCCACGGCGTCGCGCTCGCGCCTGAGCTCGACGCGGCACGCTTTCAAGAACGCGTCCACCTTGTCGAGGACGCTCGCGGGCGCGCCTTCGAACCCGATCTGATCGGGCGCGGGCTCGTCGCCGTCGCCGTCGCCGTCGCCGCCGCCGTCGCGGCCGCCGCCGCCGCCGCCGTTTTCGCGTTCGCCCGCCTCGGGTTCGAAATTTTCAAAATCCAACGCCCCCGACAGCAACGACGCGGGGTCCACGGCGACGTCCTTCGTGAACAACGGCCCGCACGCGGCGCGAACTTTCACCATCTCGTCCCTCGACTTCAACACCGAGTGTATCGCACCGAGGAGGTCGACCTCTCTCTCGTCCACCTCGCTCGTGTACTCGTCTTTGTAGTACTGCCGGCTCCACGGCTGCGCGAGCCACTCGTCTTTGATCCCCAGCTGTTTCAACGCGCGGAGGAGATCCTTCTTCGGGATGAACCCGTCCGGGTGCGCGTCCGTCTCGGGCAGGTGCCAGTCCGGGTCGTCCTCCTCCTCCTCCTCCTCCTCCTCCTCCTCCTCCTCCTCCTTCTTCCCGGCGGGCTCGTTTATCTTCCCCTCCGCTCTCGCGGCGTCGGCTTTCTCGACGTCGACGCCGCCGAACGCCGCGGCGCCGAAGGCTTCCACGACGTCGTGCGCGGCGACTTGCGCGAAGACGCGCAGCATGTGATTCTGCGCGAGCGCCCACGGCGTGATCGCGACGAGCGCCCGGCGATGCCACGCGTCCCTCTCGATCATCTCCCGCGGCGACCGCAAGACGAACGACGCGGTGACGACGATCCACGACGCCGCCGCCGCGGCTTTGACGTGCGGATCGCGCAACGCGGGGAGCGCGACGACGTCGATGACGCCCGGATGCGCGACGGCGGCGCGCGTGAAGAACACCTCGGCGTAGTATCGCACCCCGGGCATGTTGTGATGCGCGACCGCTTTCGGCGCGGCCGCGAGGAGGAGCGCGCCGAGTTCGCCGCCCGTCCCGGTGAACGGTTCGCCGAGCGCGGGCGACGCCGCGCAGAGAACCTGCCACGCGCGAATTTTCCTTCGATGCGTGAGCGATCCGCGGCGGTACGTCTCCTTGCACAGATCCGCGTCGCCGCCGCTCACGGCGGCGAGGCCGACTCTCAGGATCGCCTCCGCGGCTCTTCTCGCGTGCCACGCGTACCGCTCCTGCGGCGACTCCGATATCTTGATCGGGACGTCCTTATCGATCCCCTCCTTTACGTGATCGTATTCCTTCGGGTTTTCGAAATACGCGCTCGGTCGCCACCCTTTCGGCGGGCGCTGCCGCGCCAACGCGTGCGCGAGCGACAGCACCGCGACTCTCGACGCGACGTGCGACGCCGGGTCGTCGAGCCACCTCGTCAGTGCCGCGGCGTCGTCCTCCGCGGTGGCGGGGGCGTCGCTTCCGCTTCCAGACCCAGGTCTCCGTCGCGACGCCACCGCGGCGCGTTCCACCAGGGTGAGACCGTGATCGCCCGCGAGCGCGAGCGCGAAGAGCTCCTTCGCGTACGCGCACGCGAACCGCGGCGAACCCAACAGACGCGCGCACAGCGCGTGCGCGACGACGCGCGACACGCGACTCCCGCCGCGCTCGTTCGCGATCGCGGTCGCTCGACGCACGAACCACAGGATCGCGCCGACGTTCTCCGCGCTCGCGTCCGGGGGCGACTCGTGCGCGAGGTGCAAATCGTCGCGTTCGAAGAGCCGCGGGTGAAGAATCGCGGCGACGGCGGCGGCCCACGCCGGCGCGTTCTTCCGAAGCTTCGACGACTTCACCGCCGCGTGCGCCGCGCGCACGACGCACGCGCCGAGCGCCGCGGTCTCGCTCGTGTTCCTATCCGACGTGTCCACGAACAAGTGGAACTCGTCCCCGAGCCGCGGGCCCGTCGGCGGCGCGGCTTCGCCCCGCGCCGCGCGAATCGCGCGCATCGTCGCCGCCGCGGACGCCTCCGTCGCGCGGCCGTACCCCAACAGCGCGCCGACGACGCGCAGCGACGCGAGCGCGTGCGTCGCGCTGGCGCGCTCGAGGTCCACGACCGCCACCGCGAGCGCGTTCGGGATCGTGACGTCGAGAAGCTCGTCGCGCTCCGCGCGTAACGCCTCCGGCGTGGACGTTACTTTCCTCTCGAGCGGAATCGCGAGCAACGCGTGCGTCGCCGTCCACGCGCGCGCGACGGCGCTCGCCACCGCGCGACGCAGCGCGTCCGGGTCCGCCTTCGCGCGCTTCGCGTCCGGATCGATGAACGCGTTGGCGGGGCGCTCGATCAACCGCTTCACGTGATCGGCGAGCGCGATCGCGACGCCCTTCAACGCGCGGTTCACGAGCTCCGTCGTCTGCGCGTGCGCGACGTCGTCGACGACGCCGGCGCGGAGCACCGCGTTGAGACCCCGCGCGGACGACGCGAGCGCCTCGAACGTGGACTCGAATCGCGCGACGACGTCCACGCTGTCGTCCACGTCCACCGCGTTTTCGTCGTTCTGTATCTGCCGCCACGGCAGCCGCCGCGCGGGGACGGTCGCGCAGTTGATCACCAGGCGCCAGTTGATCGCGTCTGGTGATCCGCGCGTCGCGTCGACGTCTCGCCGCTCGCCGACCCTCCGCCAGCGACACACCGCCTCCAAGAGCGCGACGCCGCCGCACGCGCGACGCATCGCCACCGGGTACGACGGATGCAACAGCGTGTCCGTCGCGGACACCGCGAGCCCCGGCAGGACGTCCACGATCCGCATCGTGCCGTAGGACGTCTCCTCGGACTCGACGTGTTTGAACAGAAGCATCTCGCGAAGCGCGTCGGCGAGCCGCGCGTCGTCGGGCGTCGACGCGGAGCGCGCGAAGAGCGCCTTGAGGAGCGAGTGCACGCGCTCGACGCGCCACATCTTGTGATCGGCGTCGACGAGGAGCGTCGTCGCGCCGCACGGGTGGGTCGGGTCCGGCCCGGGCGGCGGCTCGTTGTGTTTGAACAAGCCCTCGTACACCGCGCGCGTCAGCGGCGTCAGGTCCAGCGTCGACGCGGCGTCGTCGTCGTCGTCGGCGCCCCCGCCGCCGAGGAGGAGCGAAAACATGAGCGCGATCTCCCTCGCGGCTTTCTCCGCGTCCTCGTGCACGTCCGGCTCCACGAACCGCGGCATGGAGACGACGTGCGGCGAGCGTGGGCCGTCGATGAACGCCTTCCACGTCGGGAAGAAGTCCGGGATCAGCGACGGCGCGATGGAGCGGACCCACCGCGAAACGCGCGCGCGCGCGTCGTCTTCGACGTCGCCTTTGTCCTTTTCGCCGCCGTCCGCCGCCGCCGCCGCCGCCGCGGGCTTCGTCAGCGGTTCGCTCGGCATCGCCGCGAGGAAGTCGCGGACCGCCCGCAGCGACGCGGCGCCGCCGACGCTCCTCACGGACGCGATCAACGTCGCCGCCCGCGTCACCCGAGCGACGCCGCGCCGCTGCCAGTGCGCCTGTCGCTTCGCGGCGATCGCGGCGGCGACGACGCGGAGCGACGACACGCACCCGTCCGTCGTCTCCGCGGGGCGTCGTCTCGCGACGCCCACGCCTCGCGCGGCAGCCTCCTCCGCCGCCTCCGCGACAGCCTCGACGACGCGCGCGCCGGCGTCGATTCCCGCGAGGGTGACGAGCCCGCGCGCGCACGCGTCCGCGACCGCGCGAAGAGATCGCGCGGCGGCGTCGAACGCGTCCGGCGCGGCGGAAAAAGCGGCGACGCGCGCGCGCGTCACCTCGGCGACTTTCGCCCCGATCCGCCCGCCGCTCGCGAGCGCCATCGCGCTCGGTATCAACACCTCGTGCGTGAACGCGTCCGTGAGCGCTCCCGCGCGCGCCGCGCTCCACTCGCGGTCGCAGAACGCCTCGAGCGTGGACGCGCGAACCGCGGGGTTGGGATGCCGCAGTCCTCGCGTCCACGCGGCTTGGACGTACCGATACTCCACCGGCGGCGTTGGCGGCGGCGGCGGCGACGACGACGACGACGCGTCGCCCGCGCGCGGATGCAGCGCGCTCAGGTGCGCCCACGCCGCCTCGACGAGGTGCGCGGCGTAGTCCTCGAGCGCGGAGTACATCGCGACGAACGAGACGTGCGCGTCGCCGCCGCCGTCGCCGACGCGGTGCGACAACGCCGCCATCGCGCCCTTCCTCTCGCCGACGTCGTCGCTCGCGAGCCCCGCGGCGATGGCGTCCACGAGCGCGTCGTCGTCGTCGTCGTTCGATCCGGACCCTCCCGCGGCGGTCGTCGTCATCGCGGCGCCGCGAGGACCCAACGCGTAGTCGCGTCCCCGCGGCGTCGCGAGCGTCGCCCACCCCGCCGCGCGTCTCGCCGCGCTCGCGTCCGGGGCGATCATCGCTCGCGCCGCGCGCGCCACGGTCAAGCGCGCCGTCTCCTCGCGTCCGAGCGCGCCCGCGCATCGCGTCGCCGCGGGAAGAAGCGCGTCGAGGAGGACGCGGCGGAGCCCCGCGGGCGCCGCGGGCGTCGCGTCGAGCGTCGCCGAGACGAGCCGTTCGCCGACGCGGAGGACGCATTCGCGGTCGGTCGCGTCGTCGGCGTCGTCGTCGTCCGCCGCCGCGAGGTCCACGGCGAGGTCCAAGAGCGCGGCCGCGAGCGCGACGCCGACGTCGTCGCGCGGCGCGAGGAGGGAGCCGCCGCCGGCGGCGGATCCGCCGGATCCGCCGCCGTCGAATCGAAGGATCGACGAGCCGCCGACGCTCCTCACCAGCGCGCCGTGCACGGTGTCCCACCGCGCGCGCATCCCTCTCAGCGCGTCGACGAGCTCCTGGATGACCTGGTACCGCGTCGGCGCCGTGCTCGGGTGTCCGTCTCCGCGCAGGAGCGGCATCCACGTCGCGTCCACGAGCGCCTCCGCGGAGATGGGATCCCACCACGGCGACGTCGAGCGTGCGGCGGTCGCGAGGAGCAGCGCGAAGCGCGCGTCCTCCTCCGAGCGCGCGGCGAGGTCGCCGCCTTTCACGAGCTCGACGCTCGCGGCGAGAATCTCTGGGATCATCCCCGCGGAGGGGGTCGGGTACGCGAGCGCGACCATGCCGTCGCGCCCGGCGACGTCGGACGACTGCGGTCGGCGCGGCGGCGGATCGGAAAGTCAGACGATGGATGGACGCGTCGTGAGGAGGACGGCGCGGCGCGGGGGGAGGGGCGGGGAGGATACGAGCGCGCGCGACGCGTCGCACCAGCTCGGAGGACGCGCGGGCGAACGCGCGCAGCGCGCGTATGCCCGCCGGCGAAGCCATACGTAGCGCCCTGTCGCGGCGGCGGCGTGCGAGTCGACAGTGCCTCGGCGCCGTTTCTCGGTGGGTGCGAACACGAACAACGACTCGAGCGAGTGAAAGCGGTGGCTTCTCGCGCGCACACGACGACGACGACGCGCCCCCGCCCGCGCGCGCGCCGCCGCCCTCGCCGCGAAAGCCGCGCGCGATCGCGTCGCATGGGCTCGCTCCTTCCCGGATGGGATACCCCCCACGATCCGCCTCGCCCGGGGTCCAGGGTCCCGCAGGGTGCGGCGCCGACCCCGTCGCGCTCGAGCGTCGTCGACGCGCCGCCGCACAGCTGTGCGCGACCGGGCTACGTCAAGTGCGAGGCCGCGAGGATCGACCGCCTCGCGCGCGGCGAGACGGCGACCGCCGCCGAAACGCGCGCGACGGAGGATGAGGACGAGGAGACCGCGACGGAGGCGATGCTGCGAGACGTGCGCCTGGCGGCGTGGCACCGCATCCTCGGCGACGCGCGGACGCGCGCGGGGGAGGAAGAACCGCGCGCGAGCGCGGAACCCCGCGCGACGTCGACGTCGCCGCCGCGCGTGGACGACGCCGCGCTCGCGGGCGTCGCCGCGGCGACGAACGTCCACGACGGGAACGTTCGCGCGATGGACGCGCTGACGCTCGTGAACGCGTCGAGCGCGGCGCGCGCGAGCGAGCCGAAGGTGCGCGTGTCGCTCACCGTGGTGGTGGAACGCGCGGCGCCCCCGCCGGCGCCGCCGTCGCCGCCGTCGTCGCCGTCTAGCGGCCGGGAGATCTTCTGGGACGCGCTCGCGAGCCGCAGGGTGCCGCCGCGGCGCGACGATCGCGATCAGCCGCGGTGCGTATGTTTCATCCCGTCCCCGCAACGACGACGCGCGGGGGGGTTGAGACCGATAGCGATATCGCCGCCGCGGTCGCCGCCGCCGCCGCCGCCGCCGCCGCCGCCGCCAAAGTCCTCCGAACGCGTCCAAGTATCCCTCCAAGTCGTCGACGCGCGCGACTCGAAAGCCTCCGTCGCGGCCCGAGGCGCGTTCGTGCGCGTCGTCAACGAAGTCATTCGACGCGCGCGCGTCAAGGAGCGCGAGGAGCGCGACGCGACCGACGACGACCGTGCGCACTGGTGGCGGGGGACGCGGAGCGCGCTTCTGAACGCGCCGCCGTCGACGGCGCGCGACGGCGGTGGAGGGCCGGAGCGGTGGGGGGGGGAGGGCGGGTTCACGCCGCAGTTCATGCAGGACACGACGTTGCGGTGGGACGGGGAGGAGGAGGAGAAGAAGAAGAAACGCGCGGACGCCGCGGCGTGAGGACGCGACGACGAGGAGGACGACGAAGACGGACGAGAGCGCGGGAGCGATGAAAAACGCACAGCAAGACTGGACGAATCCGACGCGACGCCCCACGCAAATCAGCGCACTCCCACCATGCGCGCGTGCGTCAGCAACGTCCACCTGTTCCACCCCCGGCGGGTGAAAACCCCCAAGCGCGGCGCCCTCGCGGGCCCGCGCGCGTCCACGACGTGGTCCCTCGACGGCGTCGGCTGCGCCGGCGCGCGAAGCGGCGACGAGCGGCTCGTCCGTCGACCGCCCCCCGAAGCGAGTCGTTGCCCGCTCCGACCGATCGACGTCTCGTCTCTCTGCGACTCCCACCACGGTCGATTCGCGATGCAAGACGTCGTGTTCGAGCAAGACGGCGGGAACTTGTTCGTGTACGCCATGAAGACGCCGGACACCGACGAGTGCGTCTCGCGCGCGGATATCGACGCGACCGCGCCCGCGCGCCCCGTCGCGGAGCTGACTCGGATTCGATCTTTTTTTTTTCACTCAACAACCCCCTGACCTCCTCCCCTTCAAAACAGCCTCTCCGGCGCGACGAAGCAGTGGGCGAAGAACCTCGCCCCGATGGAGCGCATGCCGATGGTAAAGCTCTTCCTGTTCCTCGTCTCCGTGCAGGAGTTCTGGAGCACGATCACGTCGCAGATTCGCGCGGCGACGGTCGGCGACGCGCCTCGCGCCGCGGAGCCCGTGGCGTTGCACCGCACGCCGTCGAGCGAGCCGACGCGCTCGAGCGGCGGCCTTCTCGTCGACGGGCGCGAGATTCCCGCGTTCCAGAGGTGGCTCTTGCGACCGGGCGCGGTGCTTAACCTCGGCGGGGACGAGTTCGAGGTGCACCGAAGCGTCCACGCGCACGCGTGAGAGGCGGCGGGGAGATATAAGATACGAAGGTAGGTCGGAGCGCGCGGATAAAAAAGCGCGAGGTCGTCGCGAGCGATCGTTTTGGTTTTCTTTCGGCGCGGCGCGGGGCGGGTTCGCGCGTCCGCTCGCGCGGCGGCGTCGCGCGTCGGCGCGTGAAGTACGTGTAAGTTAGCCCTAGATAAGACGAGGGCGTTGTAACATTAAGTTCGTCGTTTGTACCTGTAACATCGAGCGCGTCGCGAGCTGTCCGTCGGGGAAAAAGCGCCCCTTTCGCGCGAAAAAAGCCGCGTCGGATGAGAGATTCGCACACGTCAGCAAAAGCAAAAATATCTGCTTTTTCGTTCGACGCGCTCCATTCCAACGCGCGCCTCCGCGACTCGCACGCGATCCTCGCTCACGCTCTCCGCGCCCTCGCCGGTGCTTCTGGTCCTCCTCAACCTCCACCGCCTCCCGTTCCCTCTCGCGGAACGTAAAGCAAGAACCTCTCGCGCGCCGCTTCGAACGAATCGCGTATCGTATTTTCCGTCATGAACGCCATCGTCACTTCGGCAACCTCGGCGCTGTCCTCGCGACAGATCAACACGATCCACCTGAAGCGCGTCGCGCGGCCGCGCGCCCCGATGAACGTCGCGACGCGCGCGATGACGTCGTGGAAGCTCGACGGCGTCGGGTGCGCGGCGTCGCGAGGCGGCAACGGCGCGCGCCTCTCGGGCGCGTCGAATCAAAATTGCCCGACGCACGCGATCGACGTGTCCACGCTCTGCGCTTCGCACGAGGGAAGGTTCGAGATGGCGCACGCGATGTTCGAACAAGAAGGCGACGCGCTGTATCTGTACAGCACGAAAGCGTCGGAACACTCCACGAAGGACGAAGGAGGAGGCTTCGTCTCGGACGAGCTGTTCGTCGACGGCCGCCCCGCGCCGGCGTCGAGCTGGAGCAAGATCAAGTTGAAGCCGGGACAGATCGTGAACATCGCGGGCGTGGAGTTCCAGCTGTACCGCAACGTCCACGCGCACGCGTGATCGACGAAGGAGTGAGACGAAGAAGAAAGAAAGAAGAGCGAAAGAAGAACAAGGCGATGTACGAGATTTCAGTCTGTTTGTTGTATTTCAAGTGTGTAAGACCACGTAAGACGCGCGACCGCGGCGGTCGTGCGAGCGCAAAAAATGTAATAAAAAGTGTGTAAAAAGTACGGAAAGTACGAGGTCGTGATAGATACGGTGGGCGGGAATATGAATAGGAATATATAGAATAGCGAGCTAGCGGCGGCCGAGCGACACAATCACGCGGCGCGTCGTCACAGCGCGCTGGAGATCCCCCAGGACACGAGGTACGCCGCCGTCGCCGCGATGGACCCGTTTAACAACATCAACGCCGCCGACCGCGTCGTGCTCTGGTTTGTGAACTTCGCCTTCGCGGCGCCGAGCGCGAGCATCATCAGCGCGGTGAGAACGCACGCGGCGATGAAGTTCGCGTCCGCGCTCGCGCCAGTGACCCCCGCGAGGACGTACGACGTCAGCGGGACGAACCCGAAGCAGACGAACGCGAGAAACGTGACCAAGCCGTTCTTCGCCGGCGATTCGCCGTCGTCGGGGGGCATCAACCCCAACTCCTCGACCATCATGACGTCCAGGAAAAAGTTTGGGTACTTCGCCATGACGTCGATCACGTTCTCCGCGTCCGCTTCCGTCATCCCGCGCGCGACGTACAGCTCGACCATCTCCCGTTTCTCGCCCTCGGGGTAGTTCTGCGCGAGCGGAGGGAGAAGGGAGGAGAGGAGAGCGGCGAACGTCAGTCGGTCAGCCGTCGACGGCGACGGCGGCGGCGACGACGCGACGCGACGCGTCTCGTGGGGTACCGCGGGGGGGACGCCGACGGACGAGTTTAATCGAGCGCGGCGCGAGACGCACGTCGAGTTCCCACTTCTCGCGCTTGTGCTCCGCGCGGGTGTACTCGAACTCCGCCTTGGACGAGAGGTAGTCTCCAAATCCCATGGAGAGCCCGTCCGCGACGAGGTTCGCGAACCCCATCAAGAGGATGACGTCGCTCCCGAGCGACCCTCCCACGGACGCGGCGACGACCGCGAACGTCGTGATGATCCCGTCCAGACCGCCGAAGACTAACGACTTGACGTACTTCCCGCTCGCGCCCGCGTGCGCCTCCGCGGAGCCGTGCGCTTTCTTCGCGTCGTGCGCTACCCTGCTCAGGTCGACGTCGAGGGCGTCGTACGCGACCCTCGCGGCGTTCAGATCGCGCCCGGGGCCGGAGCCCCTCTGACGGACCTCGCTCGCGCTCGCCATGACGCGCGCGAGGGTGTGCGGCGCGCGCGCGACGGCGCGCTCGCGAGATCCGCGCGCGTCGGCGGTTCGGCACCCCGACGACTGAATTTTAGGAGCGGGTGGAATGTTCATCGGTCAGTTGAAAGGGGAAGCGGTCAAATTTTGAAACCGTTGATACCGATAAACGATGGTTTGAAAAAGAAACGCACCGCCTCCACCGCACCGCGAGTGACAGTTGTTCGTTTCGACGCGTCCAACGCTGACTCACGCGTTTTCACGCGTTTCGCGCGCGCCGCGCAGAGCGACCCGCGCGGCCGCGATGGCGTCCACGGCGCGCCACGACGACGTCAAGCTCTGGCTCGGGCACGCGGACGCGAAACCAAGTAACGGCAGCGGGTGGCACACCCCGCGCGTGCCGTCGTACCCCGACGTGCTCGCGGAAGAGAAACCGGCGCCGCCGCCGACATCGTCGGCACCGAATGTTAAAATAACGAACCACGACGACGCGAACGACGACCGACGCGACGACGCGAACGACGTCGACTCGGACGCGTCCGACGACGACGACGACGACGCGTACTGCGCGGGCGCGCGAGACGTCGCGTCCATCGCCGCGCGATGGGTTCTGCATCGCGCGGACCTCATCGTCGGCGCGGTCGTCGGCGCGGTCGCGGTGTGGCTGTACGAATCCGCCGACGCGGACGATTCCGATAACACGTGGCGGTGGGTGATGTTCGCCTCGTGCGTGATCCTCGGGATGTTCATCGCGCGGCACGTCGTCAAGGCGTCGATATGGACGTTAGACAGAGTGCGCAGGAGCACGGTGAGGAAGACGTCGGACGGCGGGCGAACGGACGAGAGGTGGCGGAGCGTGATTTACTTCCTCCACGCGACGCGGCGGCACTCGAAACACTTCCTCTTCGTCGTCGGCGTGACGATCGCGTGGGCGACGCTCATCGAGCCGATACCGTCCATCAGGGACACGGTGTACTCGGACGTCGTGCGAGGTCTCGCCTGCGCGTGCGTCGTCTTCGCGTATCGGTTAGGGCACAAGATGCTGCTGAAGTATCTCACGTCGCGTCTGCACTCGTCCACGTTTTGGGAGCAGCTGCACAGCACGGTGCGGCACGAGTCCATACTGAAGAAGCTCGCGGGGCCGCCGATACGGCCGCGACCGCGCGCGCGGGTGAAGCCGAAAGCGTCGTGGACGCTCGTGAAGGGCTTCGCCGCGACCAAGGGGAGGTTCGGCTCCTCGAACAAGCTGTCCGGCATGGCGTCCATAGCGCTCGCGGCGAAGGCGGCGCTGTCGCCGAAGAGAGGGCACCGGCGCGGCGGCGGCCACGGTGGCCAGGGCGGGAAGAACGGCCAGGACTCCCCGAACTGGGGGTCGCGGGACGACAGCGACGGCGACGGGCTCGGGACGAGTCTGAACGCGACCGCCGCGAGCACGCCGAGGGAAGGCGCGCGACACCAGCCCCGGACGCTCTCGGCGCCGCGTCCGCCGCCTCCGACGTTCGACGGCGGCGGCCGCGGCGGCGCGCCACCTCCGCACGCGCACGCGCACTTCGCGGACGAGAACCCTCAGCCGCCGCCGCCCGCGAGCGACGCGCGATTGGGGAGGCACTCGCCCGAGCCGAGGGACGACCAGCTCGGCGGGCAGGTCCCGGCGCCGGTCCCCGGTCCCGGGTCGATCACGGACGACGACGCGTCGTCGCTGTCCGACGGCGGGTACGACGCGCCCATAAGCGCCGCCGCCGCCGCCGCCGCGGTCGGGAGCACAGAGCAGGCCGTCGACGCGTCGAAGGTGTCCTTGTCCGTCATCAACGCCGCGGTGAGGCACGTGAAACGAGGACGGCTGTCGCTGCCTTTCCGCATGACCACGCGCGCGGTGAACTCGCTGCACGGCCGCAAGGGGGGGAGCAGAGGCTCGAAAGGCAGAGGGCTTCGCGGCGGCGCGTCGCGGTCGAACGTGCGGCCGACCAGCGGCGCCGGCGGCGGCGTCCTGGGCGCGGACTCCCCCACAGAGCGAGAAGCGGACGAGGCCGCGCGCATGATGTTCACGCACCTGCGAAGAGCGGGCCAGCCGTTCGTGACCCCGGACGCGGTGGGCGATTTCATCGAGGCGGACCAGGTCAAAGAAGCGTTCGATCTCATCGGCGGCGGCGAGTCCGGGGTAGCCGCGCTCGCGGAGAGCAACATCGCGAGCGCGCTGAGGAAGATATACACGGAACGCGAGACGTTCGGGAAGACGTTGTCGGACACGTCGAACCTCGTGAAAAACGTCGGCGTGATGATCGGGTTCGTGATTTACTCCGTCGCGATGTTCGTCTCCCTGGCCATATACCAGGTGGACATCGCGTCGCTGTGGCTCGTCATCTCTAGCGTTCTCGTCGCGTGCGCGTTCGTGTTCGGCACGACCGCGAGCACGATGTTCCGGACGCTCGTGATGATATTCGTGACGAATCCGTTCACGGTCGGGGACTGGATTCGACTCGGCGACGACACGACGGCGTGGAGAGTGCGAGAGCTCGGCTTGAACTTCTTCGACGTCGTAAACTTCTGGGGCGAGGTCATCTTCGTGCCCGCGTCGACGGTGTTAGAGAGCAAGGTTTTCAACCTCTCGCGGTCGCCGCCGCTGTGGATGCGGACGCTTCTCACCGTGGACATCGGCATCCACGCCGCGGACGTGGATTACATCGAGAAGGTCATGTCCACGCACATCGACAGCGACGTCGTCAACTACACCCCGGGGTCGTTCGAGATCTTCTGCCGCGAGATACAAGACCCGCTCAAGGTGCAGCTCGTGATGTTCTATCAGCTCGCGTTCAACGCGAGCGAGTTCACGAAGAAGCTCAAGGCGAACAACCGGTTCCTGCTCGTGCTTCAACGCGCGCTCATGGACGGCCCGAGCTTCACGTTCGCCGGGACGGACGGACAAATTTTCAAAGCCGAGGCGCTCAAGTCGGAGGAAATCGACCGACCGCATCGGTCCGACGCGGGGAAGAGCGTCCTCGGCGGCGGCGGCGGCGGCAGCGGCGACGGCGGCGCGCGCGGCTCGAGCCTCGAGCGCGTCGGCGAGAGCGAGATCCCGACGAGAGCGGCGGCCGGGAGCGACGCCGCGGGGGGCGAAGACGAAAGCGGAAACGAAAACGTAAACGATGCCTCGCGCCCGCTCGGGATTCGGAAACGGCACTCGCGGACGGCGCGGTTCCGCATCCCGGGGCGGATTCGTCACTACAGCGGGATGCTTCGCGACATGAAGCACGAGGTGCACTTCGACGCGACCGAGCCCGCGAGCGACGGGATCGACGGGAAGAAAACGTCGTGACGACGACGCGCGCGCTCTACTGCACCTAATTTCTATCGCAACCGCGTCTACGAATCACAACCGCGTGCACGTGAGGTCCAAATCGTCCGGGGCGACCCTCCCGAGCCACCCCGCGAGCGCCCGCTTCGCGACGACCGGCTCCGGTGCGAGCAGCTCGTACATCGAACACAAGTTCGTCGCGAGCGACTCCTTCTGCGCGTTCGCGGTGACGTCCGTCGTCATCGCGCGCTCTAAAACCTTCACCCCGCCCGCGAGGTCGCCGACGTACACGTGCGCCACCGCGAGGTTATTCGCCGCGTCCGGGTCCCTCGGCGAAACGCGCAGCGCGTCTTCGAAGTGCTTCTTCCCCGTCGCGTACTCCTTCGTCGCGAACGCGAGCAGCCCCGCGTCGATGGCTCTCTGCGCGCGCGTGTAGTCGTACCCGTCGTCGTCGTCGCGCGGCTCATCATCCGGTCCCGCCGCCGCCGCCGCCGCGTCGAAGCACATCCGCGCGCCGTCGACGTCGCCCAAGTGCAGATGCACGCGGCCGGCGAGGGAGAGGACGACGGCGCGCTCCGCGGTGGACGCGCACCGCCGCGCGAGCCAGTCCAACCGCGCGAGCGCCGCGAGGTGGTCCTTCGCGCCGAGGTGGAGGTTCACCGCGGCGTGCAGCGCGCAGTCTCGTCGACGCGACCACCGCGTTTTTTCATCTTCGTCCGCGGCGGCGTTCGCCTCGCGCGAGCAGCGCTCCGCGAGCGCGTAGTGCGCGTCCAGGGACTCGCTCATCCTCCCCAACAGCCGCGGCAGGTCCGCGCGGATCAACCGCAGCGCGAACGGCGTCGCGCAGCTCCCGTCCGCGTTCGTGTTGTACCTCGGGTCGTCCAAGTCCCCGAGCGCGCGCAACTCTTCGCTCGCCGCCGCGTGCGATCGAAGCTTCACCAGCGACGCGATCTGGTACGTCTTCGCCGCGAGCCACTGCGGCGAGCCCGCGCCCGGGGAGCTCCCCGGGGTGAGCAGGAAGTGCTTCGTCTTGTCCAGGACGAGCCGCCACGCGCCCTGACGCGCGAGCGCGTGCGTCGCGACGAGGTCCCCCGGACGCACCGACGACGGCGGGATCGGCGTGAACGTCATCGCGCCGGGCGCGCGCTCGAACACCGCGGAGGGTCGCCACGCCGGGGGCGGCGGGGGTGGCGTGGGCGGACGCGCGGGAGGCGGCGCGGGCGCGGGCGCGGGCGCGGCGTGGGGCGGCGCCGACGCCGCGGCGTCATGATGATGAGGAGGAGGGAACGCTGGCGGGGGAGGAGGAGGACCCGCGCTCGTCGGGGGAGGACCCATCGGCGGTGGCGCCGCCGCCGCCGCCGCGGTCGGCGGCGGAGGGCCCATCGGCGGAGGATCCACCGGGACCGGCTCGCGAGGCGGGGGGGCGCCAGCCCCGGGAGGGGGCGCGCCGTCCATCGCGGCGCGTGCGGACTGAGTCGACGCGCGAGCTGCGAGCGCTGTTGAACCGCCGGGGAGAAAAACTGGCAGGAAAAGAAACCTACACGCGCTACGAGCAGAAAGCGAAATATAACTGGTATCGAAGAATATACCGACACGCGATTGGTCGAGACGGCAATCTGAAGTGGCGTGCCGAGATGATGTGTAGCGCTCCGCTTCTCGGAGTCGTCGTTTCCCGTCGACGCGCGCGCCGTTCCGGCATTGCATCACACACGATGGCTGCTATCTCCTGCTCCTCCGTTTTCGCGGTCGCCCCGCGCGCCGTCGTGCGCGCGAAGAAGACCGTGCGCACCCAGTTCGCGGGCGCCACGAAGGCGTTCGCGCCGCTCGGGTACGTCGACGTCGATCCGCTCCGTTCGGGATTTTATTTTTTTCGAGCCGCGAGGAGATATAAACACCGTGGCGCGATGACGTCGACGCCGCGGTCGAAGATCGCGGCGTCGGCCGTCGTCATCGAGCGTCGACGGCATCGCGCGACTCGCGCGCGCGATGCCCGTCGCGGTGATGTCGATTATATCGCGTTTTTAGCCGTCGAGGTCGCTCGCGCGCGCCGCGCGCGCGACGATCCGAGCGCCATCTTAGGGCTCGTGCGCGCGAGAGGGCGATGTGGATAAAAGGGAGGGGGCGAACGGGCGGAGGGGCGGGGAAGGGCGAACGGCGACGCTCGGTCCCGCTCGCGTCGCGCGCGCTCGCTCCCGAACTATCCTCGCGTCCTTCCCGCGCGGTCGAGAGACCCGGAGAGACGGCGCCGCGGCCGCGACGCGCGCGCGATCGCGCGCCCAGATCGACAAGATCGCGCGATCGAACGCATCGTCGACGTCACGAACGCAACTCAATCATCGATCGTCCCCTCCGACGAATCCTGACCTCCTCCTCCCCCACCCCTCTAAAAAAACCCCCCGTGGCGCCATCCTCGACAGCGTGACCACCCCCAAGTCCCGCGGCAGCCTCCAGGTCGTCGCCAGCGTCACGAAGAAGCCGGACCTCTCCGACCCCGTCCTTCGCGCGAAGCTCGCGAAGGGCATGGGCCACAACTACTACGGCGAGCCCGCGTGGCCCAACGACCTTCTCTACATCTTCCCGGTCGTCATCCTCGGCACGATCGCGCTGTCCATCGGCCTCGCGGTGATGGAGCCCACGATGCTCGGCGAGCCCGCGGACCCGTTCGCGACCCCGCTCGAGATTCTCCCGGAGTGGTACTTCTTCCCGACGTTCAACGCGCTTCGCGTGATCCCGAACAAGCTCCTCGGCGTGCTCTCCATGGCCGCGGTGCCCGTCGGCCTCATCACCGTGCCGTTCCTCGAGTCGATCAACAAGTTCCAGAACCCGTTCCGCCGCCCGGTGGCGACGTCCGTGTTCCTCATCGGCACGTTCTACGCGATCTGGATGGGTATCGGCGCGACCATGCCGATCGACAAGGCGATCTCCCTCGGCGTCTTCTAAATGTTTTGCCACGGATTTTGGACGCCGGCGGGGAGAAAGCGAAACCCCGACGGCGTTGTATGTGGGTGTGGGGAGTTGAATCGTTGAGAAGGAACGATCGATCGCGGAGGTGAGATGGAGTCGGACTCTTAGAGTGATGGCTGTGTAGACGTCCGCGGCCGAGGTCGGTCTTTTTAACGCCAGGCTCAAATTGATTTTCTAACTGAGCGATCCGTTCTGTTCCCGACGCGACCGCTGGCCTTCCCGAGGCGGGCCGGTTTTCGCCGCGACCGTCCGCTCCCCGCGCTCCACTCTCCTCGCGCTCCCGCGCGCGCGCGACCGAGCATGCGCGACCTCGCGTCGCCCCCCTCGAGCCCGCTCCCCGTCTCCGCGCGCGCCCAGCCCGCGTCGACGAACGCCGCCGCCGCCGCGCGCGCCGGCGGCCTCGTCACCCGCCGCGCCACGCGGCGACGCAACGGCCAACTCTCCGTCCTCACCTGGAACGTCCAGCTCCTCCCCGGCAAACTCCCCGGGCAGGCGGGCACCGCGAAGCACCTGCTGATACGCGCGGCGAGCATCGCGCGGCAGATCAATGCGCTCGCGAGCGACGTGGACGTGATCGCGCTGCAGGAGGCGTGGCACGCGCCGTCGAGGGAGGTGATACTCGAGACGACGCGTCGGTTTTTTCCGCACGCGCACGCTCCCGACGACGCGCGCTGCGGTCTCGTGCTGCTGTCCGCGCGCGAATTTCCGCACGCGCGCGCGACGTTCGCGCCGTTCAAGGCGAAGAGTGGGATCGAGGGGTGGTGGTTCGATAAGGGCGTGACCGCGACGACGCTGGAGACGCGAGGCGGGAAGCGCGTCGTCGTGCTGAACGCGCACCTGCAGAGCGATTTTTGGCAGCCGCGCGCGGAGACTCGCGCGAAGCAGTTCCCGGAGATCGTGGACGCCCTCGCCGACGCGGTGCGCGCGGGCGGCGGAGAAGACGGCGTGGACGCCGCGCTGCTGTGCGGGGATCTGAACGTCGCCGCGGGCTCGGAGGAGTACCGCGCGATGATGAAAGCGCTGAGCGGCGGACGGGAACGCGGCGCCGCAGATCTGTTCGAACGCCGCCGCGGCCGCGGACGCGACGGCGACCGCGACCGCGACGCGGACGCGCACGAGCGCGAGCGGCACACGTTCCCGATCGCGCGGTGGAAGCACAGGCGGTGGTGGCAGCGCGGGAGCGGGAAGAAGAGCGCGTACGTCCGCGAGACGCCGGTGAAGCGTCTGGACTACGTCGTCGACCTCACGCGCCTCGTCCGCGGCGGCGGCGGCGGCGGCGAGGACGAAGATGAGGAAGAAGAGAGAGGACGAGGACGCGCGGAGGTGATCGACGGCATCGCGGATGATCGCGGCGCGCCGCTGAGCGATCACGCGTGCGTCATCGCGGTCGTGTCCGTGTGATCGTTCGATCGCTTTCGTTTCAGCGCGTCGGCGTCGTCGCCGTCGTCGTCTTTTTCTTCAGTTTGTTCTTCCTTCCAGTCGCGCGCGTCGCGCGCCGAGTACGCGTACTCGTATTCGTCCGTCCGTCTCTGTGTTCTCCTCTCGTCCCCGCAGCCAGCTCACGCCGCGCCGCCGACGGCCGCCGCCGCGACCCCCGGCCCGTGCTTCTCCAGCGGCATCGACGCGGCGGCGATGTGGTACTTCTCCCCCGCGTGGTGCAACGCCGCGGCGTCCTTCACCGGCGCGTCCGAGAACTGCGAGACGCGCGTCACGAGGATCTGCGGGATCTGCTTCTTGCGGTACATGAACGCCTTCCCGGTGACGTACGCGTAGTTTCGACCGCCTCTGGAGTATCGTCGCTCGATCAGCGCTTTGATCTTCTCCGATTCCTCCGAGAACGCGTGATCGAGCCACAGGTTGAACGGGAAGGCCTTCGGCCCGGCGTGGATCACCGTGCCCGTCCTCGGGCGGTTCTGTTCGTCCGCGTACTCCACGTTCCGCATCACGCCGAGCATCAGGAACGCGTCCTTGGGCTGCAAGTCCACGAGCACGGTGATCGTCTCCCCGTCCACCGCGGCCTTGACGAGCTGCTCGTGGTGCACGCGCGGGACGAGGACGTGCCTCGCCACGCCCTCGCGTTGCCACCGCCTGAAATCCTCGACGATCCCCTCGCGCGTGCTCCACCACGGCAGCAGCTGCGTGTAGTTCCGCACGTAGTCGCTCACGGGGACGGACCTCTCGCCGACGGCGTTCATGATCCCCCACAGCCCGGTCTCATCGGACATGGCGTTTTGCTCCGCCTGAAGAAACTCCGCGTGGTACAGCCGGGAGCGGCCGTACTTGGTGAAGTACGGCGATCTCCCGGCGCGGACGACGGCGAGGGACAGGTTCTCTCCCACGGGGCGTCCGCCCACGTGCACGTACGCGAGCATCCTGCCGTAATTCTCCTCGTTGTGTCTGCGGCAGCCGATGATTGTCGGCTCCGTGGTGTCGAACTCGATGTCGCACGAGATGGGCGCGGAGGGTCGCGGTCGGCCGTCGTGTTTCACGCCGAGGTGTTCTTTCAGCCACGCGTCGGCTTCGCGGCCGCCGTAGGTGATGGGCTTGTAGTGCCTGGACGTGCCGCGCGGGATGCTGCTCTCCTCGGTGTCCACGCACATCAGGCGGACGGTGACTTCTTCCCAGTCCTGCGGGAGAGGTTGTGAGCGAGGCGTTTACGTTTTCGCGGAAGAAACAGGCCGGAAGCTGCCGTAAAAAGCGGCGACGACGCGGACCGGAAGCGCGTCCGCGCTCATGTCGCGTCGGTACGCGTGGGGTATCGCCGCCGCGGCGTCGACGAGACCGTCGCGTACCTCTTCGGACGGGCCGCGGAGGGGCGCGGTCGCGCTCGTGGGGCGCGCGAGCCAGCCCCCCGAGGGTTTCGGCGCCCACCCGAGAGGGTTGAGGAGAACCTTCAGCGTCTTTCCGTCGACGACGCACTTGACGAGGCAGTCGCGGATGATCGCGCCGCGGAAGAGGTCGGCCATCGCGGCGAGCGCGTGGGAGATATCGCGTGGGGTTGGCGGGTGGACGTGCAGGTCGCGCGGCGCGGTGCGGCGTCGGTCTGCGCGAGGAGGAGGAGGACGGGAAGTTTTCGTCGTAGCTTTTTCCAGGCTTTTTCGCGCTCCGCTCGCGATCTGATTTTTTTGAAGCGGGGTCGCGTCATAGTTTGAACCGCGCCGCCGCCGCGCCCGTGGGCACAGCACGCCGCCGCGGGCACAGCACGCCGCGGGCACCATGCCTCTTAAGGCTCACGAGATCAATAAGCGGATCAAGAGGGCCAAGCGCGGGTGCGCGGAGTCCGCATGGGCCCTGTACGAGCACTTCGAAGTCGAGTTCCCCAGAGAAGCGTTTGACGACCCGGAGCGAAAGTCGTATCTAGAGCTCGCCGCCGACAACGGACACGTCCACGCGCAATCGATTGTGAGTGAGTTCCGCTTCCGTGAGGGTATTCTGGGTGTGTCCGTTACGAATGTTCCTCTGTCCGCGGAGCAAAGCGAATCGAAGGTGAAGGAGGCGGTCGCTTGGTGTCTGAAGGTGGTAAACAACGAACGTGAGTTCGGGGAAGACGAGAAGGGTTTCAAGCTCTCAGCCTCTCACAGGCTGGGGATAATCTACTCCCAGGGCTTGGGAGGCGTGGAGCAAAACCTCGAGACTGCGTTTAAGTGGTTCAAGAAGGGGATGTGTACGGACGGAGACTACTTGACTGTGGACGTACAGAACAACTGCCAGCTCGCCCGCATGTATTGGGACGGCGAGGGTTGCGAAAAAGACGTCGTCGCCGCGGAGCGTCACTGGGTCCAAGCCGTGGAAACGTTCGACTATATGAAAGATGATTTAGGTAAGGTCGGCAGCTTAACAGCGGTGCCCATTACTGAAGCTCACGAAGACTCCAAGGAGAGGCTCGCGCAGCTCCGCGCGTCGAAGACGATCCTCATCAACGCCATCAACCGCGAATCCGACCTTCGATACGCCGCCGACGAACTCGAGGCGTTCGTGAACGCGACGTGCGAAGATCACACCGCGAGGGACACCCTGCATCACGTCGCGCGGTGCGTCATGCACGGCCGGTGCGGCCTGAAGAAGAACCTCAGGCTCGCGAAGGACCTCATGAAAGCGTGCGTCCGGAACGACCCGTCGAACGAAGACGCGGAGAAAGATCTGGAGTCGATGCGTCGGTGCGTGACGTGCGGCACGCATTCGCGGCGCACGTGCGAGCTGTGCATGGGCCCGAACTACTGCTGCAAAGACTGCCAGCGGCACGACTGGAAGGTGGGCAGGGGCGGGGACGGGGACGGGGACGATCGCCACGAGCTGACGTGCCCGAGGCACATCACCGCGATGCCCCCGAGCGCGTTCGCGGTGAACCGAACGGAGTCGAGGACGGGGGGCGGCGGGAACATCGCGCGGCGGTTACCGGGCGCGCGGCTGTCCGACCTGTTCGAAGCGGAGTACAACGAGTGAGTGAACGACGCGAGGCGGGATGGGAGGGACGGCGATGCGACGCGACGCGAACGAGGACGAGGACGAGGACGAAGACGAAGCGAAGTAGTAGATAGAGAATAATACGTACGATGCGATATCGATATCATCCGCGTTTCGCTGACCTTATTGAAATAACACCCCCCCCAGTACGACGGCCACCACCGGCACGGAGATGTTGTCGTCCAGGAACGACCCCGCCGGCAGCGCCTCGATCGCGGTGCACGCCGCCGCGATCAGCGCGAGCCTCCCCGCCGCCGATCCCGGGTCCACGGACATGTACCCGAGCGCGTGGAAGAACGCGCACAGGGCGAGGGACAGACCGAACCCGCCTAAAAACATAGCCGCGCTCCCCGCGTACGACTTGTCCGCGTTGAACGGCAGCGGGTTCCCCTTCCCGAGCCTCCGACCGACGATGTCCGCGAGGCCGTCGCCGCCGCACATGAGCGACAGCGCGGCGATCCCGGACGGCGAGCCGCGCCAGAACACCGCGGTGCACACGACGAGGACCGCGGTGTAGTACAGCGGCCCGCGAAGCAGCTCCGTGCGGTCGCCCTCTCGAGACACCGCGCGAATCGCATCTTCGTTTTCGATCGCCCCGACGCCGATGGCCATCAGACGTATCCCTTGCAACACCGGCACCGCCGCGGCGAAGTACTTCGCGCTCGGCGACGCGCTGAACAGCGGCCACAGCAGCACGAAGAACGGGCCGCACGACGTGTGGATGAGCTTTCTGGACAGCTTGCGTTCGAGGACGTCGTTGGACGCGAGCACGTCGAAGAGTTTCACCCAGAGGTACGCGCCCACCGCGGCGGCGAGCGCGGCGATCGCGTCTCGCCGCGTCCCGTCGCCGAGGACCGCGTCGAGGTTCGCGACGACGGCGTCGAGCGGGACCGCGCGCGGAGGTGCGACGCGGCCGCCGCGGCCTCCTCCTCCTCCTCCTCCTCCTCCTCCTCCCGCGCCGCGATGCGAACTTCGACGCGCGAGGAGGTCGCTCTCCGGGTGCCGATGCGCGAGGCACGCCGCGCTGACGCACACGCCGACGCAGCACGCGACGACGCGGCCGCGCGCGGCGGCGACGCTGAGGTACTGACCCCGCGGACGCGGACGCGGCGGCGGCGACGCGCGGTGGCGATGGTGACGCGGCGAGCGACGACGCGCCGCGGACGCGGACGCGGACGCGACGCCGGTCGTCGTCGTCGACATCTTTCCCGCGATCGCGCTCGCGATCGTCGCGCGGGCGTCCGTCTCTCGCCGCGCGATGCGCCGCGCGAGCGCTCGACTCGCGAGTGCGTCGACGCGCGCGTCGGTCGCGCGTCTCGCTCCGGTCGACCTCGGCGGGCGAGCGACGCGACGACCGTGACGACGTCGCGCGCTATGATGATATCCATCCCAGCCACCTCGGAGACGACGAGACCTGCGTGAGATCTTCGAGAGGATATTCCGTGTTCTTCTCTCCCGCCACAAACGCGCGCACGATGCCGCCGCGCACGTTGCGCCGCGTCCCGTCGAACCCGACGATCATGTCGTGGTTCGAGGACGAGCGCGCGAAGGTCTCCTTCGCGCGGACGATGCGGACGTTCAGCACGATGCCCGCGGAGTTCGCCCGCGCGCACCTCACCGCGCGCGGGGTGAACGTCGACGAGAACGCGTCCGCGGCCGAGCTCCGAGGGCGGCTCCTCAGGGCGCTCTCGGACGAGGTCTTCGCGGAGCACCATCGCGGGCGAAAGGACATCATCGCGAGGTGTGAGCCCGCGGCGCCGCCGGAGACGGTCACCGGCGACGACATGCGCGCGCACCTCGCGACCGTGCACGGCGCGAGCGTCGACCATCAGACGATGAACGAGCGCGCGACGGACGAGGACGAGGTCAGGCGGGTGTACGAGCTGGTGACGTCAGGGCGGCTCGACCCGGAACCGCTCAAACACGGACGGCGCTTCGAGATCATCGACGCGGTCGTCGACTGGCCGCTGGTGGTCATGCTCTCCGCGGTCACGAAGGACACGGACGTCGGCGAGGACTTCGTGAAGCCGTGGCACGAGGCGGCGGCGGAGGGGCACGAGGCCACCCGGCGACATCTCTCGCGCGCCGTCAATCTCGCCGCCGAGCGCGCGGCGAGAGGGACGAAGCACTTCTACGAGCAGACCCCGGAGGAGATCCGCGCGGCGCGGCGAGCGTCGTACGCTCATAGCCCGCGGTGCGAGAGCATGACGATCGCGGGCGTGAAGTGCGCGGTGTTTCGCCCGGACCCGAAGGCGTGGTTCAAAGTCCCGTTTAAAGGGTACTCGCCGCGGGGAATATACCTTTTGTTTCACGGCGGCGGGTGGGTCTTCGGCGACGCGCACGGGCAAAACGACCAGAGGCTAGAGACGATGGCGGACGAGCTCGGGATCGTGGTCATCGTCCCGGACTATCGCAAGGCCCCGGAGCATCCGTACCCCGCGCCGCTGGACGACTGCGAGGCGGTGGCGAAGTGGGTGGAGGAGAACGGCGAGACTTGGTTTCGCGACGCCGACGACGACGGCCGCCGGCCGTTCATGCTCATCATGGGCGGCGAGTCCGCGGGCGCGAACTTGTGCGCGTGCACGCTCTTCAGGAGAAGAGACGCCGACGTGAGGCGGCGGATACGCGCCGCGAAGGACGCCGCGGGGAGCATGCGGGATCTCATGACGCGCGGGAGCCCGGACGGCCAGGTGAACTTTGAGTTGGACGAGGCGACGAAGGAGGTGTACGTCCAGCTCGCGAGAGGGTCGTGCTGCTGGAAGCTCGTAAACTTGGTGTACGGGATATACGACTTGAACGGGACGCCGTCGGTGAAGGCGTTCGGGGAGAGGAGGCTCGTGGAGACGGCGAAAGACTTGGCGTTTTTCGCGGACTGCTACTGCCCGAACGAGAAGAAGCGATCGGACCCGGACGTGTCGCCGCTCAACGTCGAGGACGAGTGGTTGGCGCAGTTCCCGCTCCCGCCCGCGATCTTCACCGTCGGCACCGAGGACGCGCTGTTAGACGACACGCTGTTGATGTACAGGAAGTGGCGAGACGCGGGGCACGACGCCATCTTAGACGTGTGGCCGGACGCCCCTCACGGCGTGGGTCACTTTGGCGCGCACGAGAGCACGGCGCTCGGGGTGGCGTGCCTGAGGAAAATTCACCTCTCGTTCGTGGGGTACATCGAGCAGTTCCGGAGGCACGGCGTCGCGCGCCATCCGGACGACGAGGGCGAAATAGAGCCGCGGCCGGTGAAGAACGAGTACGGGGAGTACCCGAAGCGTCCCATCGTGAACCCGGAATTTGCCGCGTTCAGCGAGAGGGATCTTATGAAGTCGACGCTGTTCGGAGGCGACGGGAACGGCTCGACCTTCAGGCCCGGGAGGGATAAGCACGACGGGCCGATGATCCCCCAGATGGTCCCCGACATAGATTAGACCACTCTAGCTAGATATATTCGTAGTAGTCTACAACTTGGTGTTGTAGACGTGAAGACGCGTTCGTAGAAATCGTAGAAAAGCGCTATTCGCCGTCCGTCCGTCGTTCTTTCGTCGTTCACGCCGTCGCCGCCGCCTCGTCTTCCGCCTTCCGCGACCCCCTCTCCGCGTCGACCGTCGCCGCCGATTCCGAGGACGACGGCATCCGCGCGACGAACGACACGACGCGCATCCCCGGGTCGCCGCCGGTCGCGCCGCCGCCGCCGCCGTCGTCATCCCCGGGCCGCGCGTGCGTCAGCGCCATCGCGCTCGCGAGCGGCGGGTCCGGGATCCCGCCGTCCGCCGCGCTCGCGCACTCGCGCCAGTGCTTCGGGAGCTCGCGCGTCTTGCCCTTCCCGTCGCCGCCGCCGCCGGTGCGCAGAACCTCCACGGTGTTGCAGACCGTGCGCTCGTCGAACCGGAACAAATCGCGAAGCTCCTCCTTGGACAGGGACATCTTCCCGGCGCCGCCGCCGCCGCCGCCGCCGCCGCCGTCGCCGTCGCCGCC